>Ga0256829_1000121_pt1 | contig 99914 bp, 83 predicted proteins | sample 131447metaG_FD_185979 | JGI IMG/M metagenome (GOLD analysis project Ga0256829, IMG submission 185979) | Hydrothermal vent microbial communities from Lau Basin, Pacific Ocean - 131-447 | ecosystem: Environmental > Aquatic > Marine > Hydrothermal vents | place: Pacific Ocean: Lau Basin | collected... | reverse complement strand
AGGAACTCGGCGGCTTCGCGAATACTGACCATCTTACTAGACATGCTTAATTTGTATATGAACGCGCAATATCGTGCAAGTAACTGCTTAACTGCTCGAACCCTTCTGTCTCATAGCGATGAATTTCATTCAACTTCGCCACGTCAAGCCAATAGGAAAGGCGAGCGTATTCGGTCAAATAAGCCCGGCGTTTGGCCACCAGCTCGAGCATGGGCGCAGTCACCTCATCCGGCACGAGCAACTCTTCCATGGCATTCAAAACGGCGAAGAAGAGGGACTGGATTTCTAGACATGATGTTTTGACCTGCCCATCCTCAACGATCGTGGGTTACCGTTGAGGATGGGTATACACCCTTAAGCAGAGCCACATTGAGGAGGGCAGGTCAAAACATCATGTCTAGAGGGTGTCCATAAACATCCAGACGCCAGTCAATCATGAAAGCGCCATCGGGGACAAGTAAAGTTGGAAAAACTTCAAACCGGTCGTTGAGCAATACCGAAAGAATGGATTTCAGACCCTGCTGGAAATCCGGCGCTTCGGAAAGATTCGTATCTCCGGTAACGTTGATATAAGCCTGCAGTATCAACGCACCCACCACCTCATCGAATCGACGGGCGCCACCCGTCCAATGGCGCGATCACCGAAATCGGCACGCAATACTTCTTCGTGAATCCATTTCGCTCTACGCGAAAACTGGCTGGCATGACGCGTGGAAAGCGATGGTGCCCCTACATTTCTTCTTGCAACCCCCGCAAGCGCAGGCTGATCCGCTAAAAATTTCGTACGATTTCAGATCGTCCCTGCAACAGGAACACCAACGCCGAGGGCACGGAATCCCGGATGAAACAATCAGCGTAATTTTCCGCGGCGATGCTGGCGCTCAAAGCGGCCCTTGTTCCTACCGCCTCGCCCTGGTATTCAAATAGAGAAGACAAAAGCAACTCTTCGGCGGCCTGCCTGATTTCTTTAGCTTCTATGACGAGGGGATCATTATTCATTGCATGCCGCCAAGAGGGAGGTGAAGGGATTGATATCCAAAATCGCATTGCAACCGTCGCCGGAATAAGCGATAAGGCGCTTGTCAATGCTCGTTTTTAGAATAGTTTTCAATACGTTCGTCTAAAAAAACCGCATGCGCATCAACAGCGTCGAATCGGTAATGAGCCCCGCAGAACTCGCAATCGACATCGACGCACCCCTGCTCGTCGAGGATGCTCGCGACCTCTTCTCTGCCTAATCCTCGAAGCATCTCGGCAACGCGCTCACGGGAACAACCGCAATGGAAAGCAACGGGCTCCCTTTCGAACAGACGAACCTCTTCCTGGTGATAAAGACGATACAGCAAATGATCCACATTCAAATCAAGAAGCTCATTTCCGGTCAGGGTGTCCGCCAACATAACGGTTCGCTCCCAGGCATCGGGGTCTCGTTCCTGTCCAGGCAATGCCTGCAAGAGCAGACCCGCGGCCGCGTGCTCGTCGGTCATCAACCAGAGACGCGTAGGAAGCTGCTCGGAGCGATCAAAATAATCTTGCAGAGCCTCCACCAGATTGCGTCCCGCCAAGGCCACGATGCCTTGATAACGCTCCTTGCCCTGCCCTGGATCGATAGTCAACGCAAGATAGCCGGGGCCGCATAAATCCAGCAAAATTTCATCTTCTGGCACCTTGCCGCGCCAATGGGCCAGTCCTCTGAGCGTCCGGCGCCCATGCCCTTCGGATTCACCCTCACGCGCCGCTCCAACCCTGGCTTGCGTGACCAGCAAGGGCACGTGTCCCTCGGCGCGGATTTGCAGTGTCAGCGAACCGCTGATTTTGAGCGTAGCCGCCAAAAGAGCGGTGGCGGCCAAGGCCTCACCAAGCAGCCGACGCACCGCCGGTGGATAATCGACACGTTCCAGTAAAGCGTTCCAGGTGGCATCCAGGTGCACCCATTCCCCGCGCACCTGAGTGCCCTCAATGAGGAAACGATGCAGGGTATCGCGCTCAATCATTCGGGCGATGCCTTCGGTCAACCACTGAGTTTCCGCTTAAGCAAAGCGTTGAGCTGCTGCGGATTGGCCTTGCCTTGGGTGGCTTTCATCGCTTGACCAACGAAAAAGCCGATCAGCTTTTCTTTTCCGGCTCGGTATTGTTCAACTTGGGCGGGATGGGAGGCGATGATGTCGTCAATGATCGCCTCCAGGGCACCGCTATCGCTGATCTGCTTGAGCCCGCGCGCCTCGATGATGGCATCCGCATTCCCTTCACCCGCCCACATCGCTTCGAAAACTTCCTTGGCGATCTTGCCTGAGATGGTATTGTCGAGGATGCGGATCAACAAACCACCCAGCATGGAGGCCGTCACCGGTGCTTCGCCAATCTCGCACGCACTCTTGTTCAGATGGGCGGAAAAATCACCCATCACCCAATTGGCGGCAAGCTTCGCCTCTCCATTGCAGGCTTCGATCACGGCTTCATAGTAATCCGCCATCTCCCGACTCGCAGTCAAAACGCCGGCATCATAGGCGGAAAGCCCATACTCCCCCATGAAACGACGTTTCTTTGCGTCCGGCAGCTCGGGCAACTCCGCTTGCACGGCCTCAAGGAACGCGGCGTCGATTTCCAGAGGCAGCAAATCAGGATCGGGAAAATAACGATAGTCATTGGCCTCTTCCTTGGAACGCATCGGCCGGGTTTCATCCTTGGCGGCATCATAGAGGCGAGTTTCCTGCACCACCGCCCCGCCGCTCTCGAGCACATCGATCTGGCGCTCGACCTCGAAATTGATGGCGCGTTCCACAAAGCGGAAAGAGTTAAGATTCTTGGTCTCCGTACGCACGCCGAACTCATGTGATCCTTTGCGGCGCACTGAGACATTGGCATCGCAACGGAAGGAACCTTCCTGCATGTTGCCATCGCATATACCCAGGTAGCGCACCAAGGAATGGATTTTCTTCATGTAGGCCACGGCTTCCCGGGCTGAGCGCATGTCGGGCTCAGATACGATCTCCAGCAAGGGCGTGCCGGCGCGGTTGAGATCGATGCCGGTCGCATCCGGGAAAGCATCATGGACGGATTTGCCGGCATCCTCCTCAAGATGCGCACGCGTGACGCCGATGGTTTTAACGTTCCCGTCGTCGAGCTCTATCTCTACGGCTCCTTGGCTGACCACCGGCAATTCATATTGAGAAATCTGATATCCCTTGGGCAGGTCGGGATAGAAATAATTTTTGCGTGCAAACACGGAACGGCTGGCCACAGTGGCATCGATCGCCAGCCCAAATTTCACCGCCATGCGCACTGCCTCGGCATTGAGCACCGGCAACACGCCGGGGAGACCGAGATCGACTGCACAGGCTTGAGTGTTGGGTTCAGCACCATAGGCCGTGGAGGCACCGGAAAATATTTTGCTACGCGTAGCCAGCTGGGCATGGATTTCCAAACCAATGACGACTTCCCATTCCATAAAGCTCTCCTTACTCGAATCCCGGCGGTACGCGAAGATGCCAATCGGTAGCCTGCTGATATTGATGCGCCGCATTCAGCATTCGGGCCTCGTCGAAATAATTGCCAACGATCTGCAAACCCACCGGCAACCCCTCAACGAAGCCGGCAGGTATCGACATACCGGGCAAACCAGCGAGATTGACCGCAATCGTGTAAATATCAGACAGATACATGCTTACCGGATCATCCGCTTTCTCGCCCAGGCGGAAGGCAGTAGTCGGGCTGGTCGGCCCGAGAATCAGATCGACTTGGGAAAATGCCTCTCTGAAATCCTCGCTGATCAGACGGCGTACTTTTTGGGCCTTGAGATAGTAGGCATCGTAATACCCTGCCGACAAGGCGTATGTGCCAATCATGATGCGCCGTTTGACCTCAGCGCCGAAACCTTCGCCCCGTGAACGCTCGTAAAGATCGGTGAGATCGCGCGGATTCTCACAGCGATGGCCATAGCGTACGCCATCGAAACGTGACAAATTAGAGGAACATTCCGCCGGCGCAATCACATAATAGGTAGGTACGGCGAGATGGGCGTTCGGCAAGCGGATGGATTTGACCTCCGCGCCCAACGACCTGAAAACATCCACCGCCGCATCCACCGCCGCGGCCACTCCCGCGTCCAAGCCTTCTTTGAAATACTCCTCCGGCAAGCCGATACGCAACTCCTTGAGACTTGCGCCAAGGTGTGCCGCATAGTCTGGAACTTCGCGATCCACACTTGTCGAATCGCGTTCATCGAAGCCCGCCATCGCCCCCAGAACGAGCGCGCAATCTTCAGCCGTACGCGCGAAAACACCGCCTTGATCCAGGCTGGAAGCGAACGCCACCATCCCCCATCGCGAAACCCGGCCGTAGGTGGGCTTGATGCCGGTGATTCCGCAAAGAGCAGCTGGCTGACGAATAGAGCCACCCGTATCAGTGCCCGTGGTTGTGGGTACAAGGCGCGCCGCCACAGCGACAGCGGAACCGCCGGAAGAGCCGCCAGGAACCCGCTGGGTGTCCCAGGGATTGCGCACCGGGCCATAATAGCTGGTTTCATTGGATGAACCCATGGCGAATTCATCCATGTTCGTTTTGCCGAGCATGATCATGCCCGCTTCACGAAGATTTTCCACGACAGCCGCATCATAAGGTGCGATGAAGTTGTCGAGCATGCGCGAACCACAAGAAGTGCGCACCCCATCAGTACAAAAAAGGTCCTTGTGCAAAAGGGGGATGCCCGTCAAGGGGCCGGCTCGCCCCGCCGCGATGCGGGCATCGGCAGCCTCGGCCTCGGCCATGGCCTGTTCTTCAACGAGGGTGATGACGGCATTCAATCGCTTATCCAATGCGCGGATACGATCCAGGTAATGCGTCGTCAGGGAACGGCTCGTAATCTCACCCGAGCGTAAGGCTGCCGACAATTCGGCCAATGTTTTTTCATGAAGGTTCATTATATTTCCGCTTGACGAAAAATCACTCGATGACTTTTGGAACCAGGTACAAACCCATCTCGGCACGGGGTGCGAGCGATTGAAAACGGGCACTCTGATCGCTTTCGGTCACCACATCCGGACGAAGGCGCTGCTTCGATTCCTGAGGATGAGCCATGGGTTGAATACCCTGCGTATCCACAGCCTCAAGTTGCTCTACAAAAGTCAGAATGGACGACAGATCGCGCGCATAGGCGTCAACAGTATCAGGAGGCAAGGCGAGGCGGGCAAGATGCGCAATCCGCTTTACCTCATCGGAACCAAGGGGCATGGGTAAATCCTCACGATTTGGAAAGGTTGGCATTCAAACCGTGAAAATTAACACAAACCCGCCTTGCCCAAAAGCCACCCTATTGATAGAGTAGCGCGCACTCAATTGACTTTTGGATTTTAGCAAAAACTGTTATGTTCGGCTTCCTTTCCAACGATCTGTCGATCGATCTCGGCACCGCAAATACGCTGATTTTCATGCGCGACAAGGGCATCGTGCTGAACGAACCTTCTGTCGTCGCGATCCGTACAGATCGCAGCGGTGGGATGCGTTCCATCGCGGCCGTTGGTCTCGAAGCGAAACTCATGCTTGGCCGCAACCCCACTAACATAACAACGGTTCGCCCTCTCAAGGATGGTGTGATAGCGGATTTCACAACTACCGAAAAAATGCTCCAGTATTTTATCAAACGGGTGCATGAAAACAGCTGGTTCCGCCCCAGCCCGCGCGTTGTGGTTTGCGTGCCTTGCGGAGCCACTCAGGTCGAAAGACGCGCAATCCGTGAAGCCGTCACCGGCGCCGGTGCCCGCAAGGTTTATTTGATCGAGGAACCGATGGCGGCCGCGATTGGGGCCGGTGTTCCTGTGGACGAACCCAGGGGCGCGATGGTGTTGGATATAGGCGGAGGCACCTCCGAGGTGGCGGTGGTTTCACTCAACGGCATCGTATATTCAGCTTCCGTTCGCATCGGCGGCGACAAGTTCGATGAATCCATCATCAATTATGTGCGGCGCAACTATGGAATGTTGATTGGCGAAGCCACCGCCGAACGCATCAAATTCGAAATCGGCTCCGCCTATCCTGGCCGGGAGTTGAAGGAAGTGGAAGTAAAAGGACGAAATCTCGCTGAAGGGCTGCCACGCAGCTTCACCCTGAACAGCAACGAAATACTCGAAGCCATTCAGGAGCCGCTTTTCGGCATCGTCGGCGCGGTAAAAACCGCTCTGGAACAAACGCCTCCGGAACTCGGCGCCGACGTCGCCGAACGGGGCATCGTCATCACCGGCGGCGGCGCCCTGTTGCGCGACCTCGATCGCCTGATCATGGAAGAAACGGGCGCCCCAGTGGTCATTGCCGAGGATCCGCTCACTTGCGTGGCGCGCGGCGGCGGCAAGGTTCTGGACATGATCGACCGTCATGGGTCGGACTTTCTCGCCACCGAATAAACCTTCGCGCGAAACATCCGGTTTCATTTGGGATCTTGCTTAAAGTGAGGTCAATCCAGAGCATGCCTCTAAAATCCTTTAAAACTAAACCCTTGACACTGGGTTTTGACCTACGCCTTCCCCTTTGGCGCGACTCATACGGCTCGGCTTTCAAGGCGCAAGCCCGCTATTCGCCCCTGGCGTTTGCCGGGTAATTCGCGGCGGGAGGATCGATATCAAGCAGCCACTTTTCACCATCGACCCTGGCCTGACCATCAAAACGCTGTTGCTTGTGGCATTCGCAATACTTTTGATGGTGGCCGACAAGCAATTCCCTGCCATACAGCCGCTTCGCTATGGCTTGCATTACCTTGTCTGGCCGATTCAACAACTCGTTGCCCAACCAGAGCTCCTTGGCCAAGGACTGGCCAAGGAGTTTGCGTCCCGTCAACAACTGATCGAGGAAAATCAAAGCTTGCGGCGCGCAAATGTTTTGCTTCAAGCCAAGCTGCTGACATTCAATGCGCTGCAGGCCGAAAACCTTCGCCTTCGCCATTTGCTGCGAGCTAGCAAAACCCTGCCAATAAAAGTCAAGGTCGCGAGTTTGTTGGCGGTGGACCTGGAACCCTACGCCCAAAGAATCGTCATCAACCAGGGCAAGATCGATGGCGCCCATGTCGGACAGGCCGTGATCGATGCCAGAGGGCTGCTCGGCCAAATCGTTCGAGTGGGTCCTTACAGCTCCGAAGTACTACTCATTTCGGATCCATCGAGCGCCGTGCCGGTCATCGATCTGCGCAGCGGCCTACGTCTCTTGGCCGTCGGTACCGGCCAGGCAAACGTGCTGGAATTGAAGAGCGCCGCCAATACAGCTGACATCAAGGAGGGTGACCGGATGGTCACTTCCGGCCTGGGTGGAAGATTCCCTCCTGATTATCCAGTATGCACCGTCATCGCCGTGATAAGAACGCCTGGAAACCCTTTCGCCAAGATTGCCTGCAAGCCGGATGCCTTCCTCGACAAGCATCGGACAGTGCTTTTGCTGTGGAACAACACGCCGTTGGATCATTCTTCACTGACATTACCATCTACAGCATCCGGACACTCATGAATCGATGGCTGCAAACTTATCTAGGCATCTGGATCAGCCTGATACTGGCGCTGGGGCTTACAGTAATCGCGCTGCCGCAAACATTGCAATACTATCGCCCGGACTGGGTGGCACTCGCCAGCATCTACTGGAGTCTTGCGCTCCCCCGCCGCTTTGGTCCCGGCAGCGCTTGGATTTCGGGATTGCTCATGGATGCGCTGACCGGCACCTTGCTTGGACAGCATGCTCTCGCCTTGGCAGTGTTGTCTTACCTTGGCATTCGCTTCCATCAGCAGATCCGGCTGCAACCCCTATGGCAACAGACCTTGAGCATCGGCATTCTGCTGGCGATCTATCGACTTCTCGTTTTGTGGATCTATGGCGTCGCCGAACAGCCACCGGCGACCGTGGCCTACTGGTATCCTTTGATGAGTGATCTTCTGTTTTGGCCGATTATCTACCTGCTGCTGCGCGGCTTGCGCCGCGGCTTGAAAATGGCGCAGTGATCGCTCTATGGAATCACTCCTGGCCGGTTTTTTGTCCATATCCGCTCACTTCAGCCGGCTTTCGACACCTTTGCCCAACAACAAGATAACAACACTGGAAACCTAAGGTATGCCCCTGCCTCCGGACAACGACCTGTATATCGACACGCAAAACGCTCTAATCGATCTGGTGGAACAGCATCTGGCCGGCACCCCCTGGATTGCGATCGATACCGAATTCATACGAGAACGAAGTTACCGAGCCAGGCTTTGCTTGATCCAAATTGCAACGCCCGAACGGGTCGGCTGCATAGATCCTCTGTCGCTTTCCGACCTCACCCCGCTTCGTGAGGTGTTTATGAATCCCCACATCAACAAAGTGTTGCATGCCTCACATCAAGATCTTGAGATCTTGTATCAGGTTTTTGGAGAAGTGCCCACGCCGGTCTTCGATACCCAGGTTGCCGCCGCGCTGCTTGGTCAAGGAGAACAAATCGGCTATGGTCGCCTCGTTAGTGAAGTGCTGGGCGTTGAGCTCGACAAAAATCATGCCCGCACCGATTGGGCGCAACGTCCGCTGGAACCTGTACAAATCCGCTATGCCGCAGATGACGTGCGCTACCTCGGCGAGATCTATCTTCGCCAGAAAGACACGCTAAAAGCACGTGACCGCCTGAGTTGGCTGGACGAAGATTTCGCCCGCCTCAGCGACCCCGCCAGTTATATCATCGATCCAATGTCCCAATGGAAGCGCCTGCGGGGCATTCAACGCTTACAAGGCGTATCGCTCTGCGCGGCCCAGGAACTTGCCGCCTGGCGGGAAATTCAGGCCTCGAAAGCGGATCGACCACGCAAGTGGATACTGCCCGATGATCCCCTGCTCGACATCGCCCGCCGCATGCCCGAGACTGAGAATCAACTCGCCCGCATCCGGGGCTTGCCGTCAAAGACCCTGGAAAGACATGGAAAAGCCTTGCTGGAATGCGTACAACGCGCCCGTTCCCGTCCACCGGCTGAATGCCCGGAACCCAGCCGCCGTCCAGTTCTGAACCCTCATCAGGAAGCATTGGCCGATATGCTCATGGCCGCGTTGCGCATCGAAGCGGAACGGCATGACATCGGCGTCGCCATGCTGGCGACCCGTAGTGAGATAGAACGCTTGGCATACGGTGAGAATGATCTACCTATTTTGCGAGGCTGGCGCAAGCGATTGGCCGGCGAAACCTTATGCGCCTTGCGCCGAGGCGAGCGGGCTTTGCGGTACCACGAAGGACGCATCGAAATCGAATAAACCCGCGTCCGCGCCGCCCTTCGCCCCACCCAAGCAGATTCCACGAAAATCAACCGGAGGGCAGTTATTTCTTTCCCGGGGCGAAATAATAATCTGTCAACACGGTGACTTCCGTGCTCATCTGACGAATGAGATGATCCAGGCTGACAATGGCAAACTCCAATAGATTCACCGTAATGAAAGGATGCTCCACCCGCAGCCTCTCATACATATTGCGGCTCAACTTCAACAAGCGCGTGCAATCACGCATCGCTCTCATACGGACCAGACGCGGCTTTTTATCGAAAAAGGACATCTCGCCCATGAATTCGCCTTGATGAAAACGACCGACCTCGGTTTCTGTGCCTTGCTCGTTTTCATGGAACAAGGCGGCCTCGCCTTCGATGACAATGAACAAGGCGTTGCCCACTTCGCCAATATCCATGATGACCTGATTGCGGTCGTAATACACCTCCTCAGTGTATTCGAGAATAGTTTCGACCTCCTTGCGCGTCAATGAAGCGCATAAACCCTGCTCATTCAGAAATGCGGCTAGATCCTCGACTTTTTCCGGCATTACTCATGCTCCAATTCACACCTAAAGACACGTTAAAGTATATCAGGTGACTGGATTGACCAATCGACCCTTAACAAAATGGATATTCATCAACCCGCCCCCCTCGATGATCTGACCCGTGTCGCCCTGGATCTCGCCCCTTGCTCGACGTTATTGGTGGCGCCCGCGGCGCATCCCCTGTACGAACGGCTCGCCGGACAGACAGAACTGATCCATCGCAAACCGGGCGAGCTGCTTGACGACTGGCAAGACATGCCGCGCCAACGCCTGGCTTTGCTCATAGATTCAATGGATTCGCTGCCGCCACGCCAGATGGAAATACTCATTGCCCGCCTTCGTGACCAGCTTTGCGAGACCCTCTACTGCGTTGCCGACTCGCTCACTTGGCCGGCCGAACGCATGCTGGCACTTGGGCTAAGGCCCCTCGGCCATTACCCCCAAGCCGGCCTGCCAGCGCTTTATCATTTCGATCTCTACGACTACAAACGCACGCCCGAGTGGCTCAACGCCCGCCACTGGGCGCATCCCGAGTTGTGGGACAAGTTCCGCTGGTAGAGTTGATTGTCGCTAAAACGATCTCGGATACCTAGAAATCCTGCCGCGCAATCCGCCGGCATGGTTGGCGTGTGCCGTTTTTCAAAGCCTTCTTGTTATCGCAATTGATTGGGGGTAGGCTCTTCATTCCATGTCAGTCGGCATCTTGCTCATCACTCACGGCAATATCGGCGAAGACTTGGCGAATACCGCCGAACAAATGCTCGGCTCCTTGCCGCTTCCTGTGGCCCGGCTCGCCGTCTATCCCGCCGCCGATCCTGATCGCCTTTACGATCAGGCGGCGTCCCTTTGCCGTCAGATCGATCAGGGAGACGGGGTACTCGTGTTGACCGACATATTCGGTTCGACGCCGGGCAACATCGCCTGCCGTCTCAAGCAATGGCCTCATGTGCGCATACTCGCCGGCCTTAATCTGCCGATGCTGATCCGGATATTGAATTACCCCACGCTCCCGCTCGACATCTTGAGCCAAAAAGCCCTGTCCGCGGGCCACGAAGGCGTCTTCGACTGTCAGCAGCCCCCGGGCTTCAAATCCGAGCTCGGTTGATTGGACAGCCATGACCCTCTCGCGTGAAGCAGAAATTGTCAACCGTCTGGGATTGCATGCTCGCGCGGCGGCACGATTCGTCAATCTGGCATCCCGTTTTTCCGCGCACATCGAAGTAGAGTGTGAAAGGATGTGCGTGAACGGCAAAAGCATCATGGGGCTGATGATGCTGGCCGCCTCGCAAGGTAAGCGAATCACACTCCATGCCCGGGGGAAGGATGCCGCTGCCGCCCTCGACGCCTTGAGCGAATTGATCGCCGAACGTTTTGGCGAAGACAGCTGAAAGCTCCAGAACGAGGCCGACGAATTCATCCGATCTCTGCGATCTTGAGCCCTCTCGGCTCGATCATCACGCCACGCAGGAAACAGTCATTCCAAACCCGAAAGGTGCCCGGCGGTAGCGGCGGCTTTTGTATAATTTTGTCTTTATATCCAGGATTTACCCCATGCCTTATAGCGCATCGCAACAAGCACCTTCGACCCCGCTGGAGATTTTCGAAAAAAGCCTGCAAGGCGGGAAAATCAAGGAAGCAAAACGCCTGCTGAACGCCCTCCATCCAGCTGAAATCGCACGTCTGCTCGAATCGCTCCCTCCAACGCAGCGCAAACTGGCCTGGGAACTCGTCGTGCCCGAAAACGAGGGTGAAGTGCTCGTTCATCTGGGCGAGGAAGTGCGTCAAACCCTGATCCGCGACATGGATGCCCAGAAAATCATCCAGGCCACCGAAAACCTCGAAGTTGACGACCTGGCTGATCTGGTGCAGGAACTGCCCGAAGCGGTACTGGAAGAAGTGCTCAAAAGCATGGACCGCCAGCGCCTGCAGCGCCTGGAAGCCGTGCTGTCCTATCCGGAGGACACCGCCGGCGGCCTGATGGACACCGACGTGGTCACGGTGCGTGGCGAAGTCACGCTGGACGTGGTGTTGCGTTATCTGCGCCGCCGCGGCGCCCTGCCCGAAGGCACCGACTCCCTGTTCGTGGTCAACCGCTACGACAAGTACCTTGGGTTGCTGCCGCTGGCGGCGCTGGTGCTCAATGATCCGGATCATACCGTGGCCGAGGTCATGCGCCACGACATCGAGGGCATTCCCGCCGAGACCTCTGCCGCGGAAGTCGCCAAACTGTTCCAGGATCGGGATTTGGTCTCCGCCCCCGTGGTTGATGCCAATGGCAAATTACTCGGACGCATCACTATCGACGATGTGGTCGACGTGATCCGTGAAGAAGCCGATCATTCCGTCATGGGTCGCGCTGGATTGAGCGAGGATGAGGACATCTTCGCCCCTGTTCTGCCCAGTTCCCGGCGACGCGCTCTCTGGCTTGGGATCAATCTTCTCACCGCCTTTCTCGCAGCCTGGGTCATCGGTCTGTTTCAGGGTACGATCGAAAAATCGGTAGAATTGGCGGTGCTCATGCCCATCGTCGCCAGCATGGGCGGTATCGCCGGCAGCCAGACGCTGACCCTCGTGGTGCGCGGCCTCGCGCTTGAGCAAGTGGCGAGCGGAAATCTTCGCTGGATATTCAGCAAGGAAATCGCCGTCGGAGTGCTTAACGGACTGCTGTGGGCCGTGGTCGTCGCCCTGATCACCATCATCTGGTTCAACAATTACCGCATTGCCGGCATCATCGCGCTGGCCATGGTCCTCAATCTTGGCGTGGCGGCTCTGGTCGGCGTTGCCATTCCCCTGGTGCTGAAACGCATGCGTATCGATCCGGCCATCGCCGGCAGCGTGATTCTCACCACCTTCACCGATGTAATTGGATATGCCAGTTTCTTGGGACTCGCCACCTTGCTTCTGTTCAGCTTATAGGCGCCTTAGGAAAGCCTGCAAGCATGCTTCAGAACATGTTATGGGTGCCGAAATAGCATCGGTAGCGTCGCTGCCCGACCGCGTAGGCACAATCCATTCGCAGATCGACTTTAACCAGCCAGGGGATGGCGATGCGCAGGCCAAGTCCGATATCCGAATACAGATTCCAGGGGCGAATCGCCTGCAATGGCCAGGCATTGCCCGCATCCATGAAAACCACGCCACGTACGCGGGTTTGGTTGAAAATCGGCCGCAGATATTCGACATTTGCTAGAAAGAAGGCATCCCCTTCTATCGAGCCGCTTTGGTAGCCGCGTAATGAATTTCCCCCCCCCAAGGAATAAGCCGGCCCTAAAGCGCTGCTTTGCCAGGCGACCCCCGCCTGCAGGCGATAGTTGAGATTGGTCAGCGGGGTGGACAACCGCCGATAGCGGCGCAGGTAAGCGCTTAAGGATAGTTGTGGATAAGTGCGCACGCGGCGGGTCGCGCCAAAACCAAAGCTCGTTCCAAAGGCTTCGCCGCTTCGATAGCTATACGCATGCAAATCAACATCGGTATAAGAGGCGCCCACGGAAAAGCCGCTGCTGCGGCTGTTTTGCGCCAATCCCTTCGTCCCTGAAAGCCACTGGTAGTGGGTGGCGGACAGCGACCAGCCCAACGAGCCGCTCCATCCAGTGCTGGGCCCCTGGCGGAACAGCCAACGGCTTATGGTCACGCCGAGAGAGCGCGTGCGCTGGCTGTAATCACCCTGATCGCCGCCCTCCCCCAAACTGAGTTGCGGCTGGCTCGTCTGAGTCAGGTTCGTATCGATGTTATAGGGAGAGCCGCTGATGCGTGGAGCTAGATAGCTCAGCGTTTCCTGTAATTGATCGCCGCCGTTTGTCGGCCGGTTACGTTTGATGACGAGTTTGAGCGTCTGATCGAGGCCGAACAGGTTGTCGGACTGAATTTGCCCGCCGTAACTTATATTCCCATTGATGTCCCGGCTGAGCAACGGATACCCCCAGGTATAGATTTTTTCATGCACTATGAAAGTAATAATCACTCCCTTGGGAGTGTGTTTGACGCTGTCGCTGACCGAACTGAACAAGCCCAGATTCATGATGGCCTGGCGTGAAGCCGCCACCTGGGCGGCGTTGAAAGGCTGACCGACGTGAATGGTTAACTGCTGGCGCAACACGGAATCGCGGGTAATCTTGTTGCCGACGAAGCGGATAGCGATGATTTTTTCAGAGGTTTCGGTTGCCCACCCCATGGGAACCATCAGGGCATAAATAAACAAAGCCGATGCCGCCAGCAAGAAAAGGCGTTTTTCGCGCGCCAGTGCGCGATGCGATTCAAAGACAGGCATCACTGTCATGAAATCCATGCCGCTTTTGTACCGGCTCGAGTAGAATCGTCGCAAAACATATGTGGTTGCAATTCGCGCAGGAGGTTTTTTTGACTCGCATTCATAAGATTTGTATTGTCGGCGGCACCGGCTTCGTTGGTCGGCATCTGGCGCCCCGTTTGGCGCGGGCAGGTTATAATTTACGCATTCCCACGCGTCACGCTTTTCGCCACCGCGATCTGCAAGTTCTACCCAATCTGGAACTCATCGAAGCCGATATCCATGAAGAGCGCACGCTGGGATCGCTCTTTGCCGATTGCCAGGCCGTTATCAATCTGGTGGGCATACTCAACGAACGCGGGCATGACGGAAGCGGCTTTCGCCGCGTGCATGTCGATCTGCCGCGCAAGATCGTGGATACCTGTCACGCCAAAGGCGTGCACCGCCTGTTGCACATGAGCGCACTGGGCGCAGAAGATACCCCAGAAACGAGCTTTTATCTACGCACCAAGGCCGAGGGCGAGAAGCTGGTGCACCTCATGGCGGGCGACAACCTGGCCGTCACCAGCTTTCGTCCATCGGTCATCTTCGGACCGGGCGACAGCTTTCTCAACCGCTTTGCCAAGCTACTGAGGGTAGTTCCAGGCGTGTTCCCCCTGGCATGCGCCAAGGCCCGCTTTCAACCGGTCTACGTAGGCGACGTAGCAAATGCTTTTCACTTCGCACTCGAAGACCAAAACTCCTTCGGCGAGCGCCTGGATCTTTGCGGGCCGCGGATTTATACGCTGGAAGAGCTGGTGCATTACACCGCAGGCCTCATTGGTGTGAAACGGCTTATCGTGCCGCTTCCCGACTGGATGTCGCGGCTGCAGGCCTCCATACTGGAATATTTTCCCGGCAAGCCTTTTTCCCTCGACAATTATCGTTCCTTGCAAAAGGACAGCATTTGTCCTGAAGGCGTTTCAACATGTCCGACAGCATTGGAATCCATTGCGCCTCTCTACCTCGGCGGCGAAGACTGGGAAGACAGGCTGCAACGCCTTCGCGAACAGGCGCGGCGAACATGAGCTCTGTACCGGGGAAAGCCTATCTGGTGGGCGGTGCGGTACGCGACAGTCTGCTTGGCCTGGCCGTGAAAGAACGCGATTGGGTGGTGATCGGCGCCACCCCTGAAGCCATGCGGGCTGCCGGTTTCATTCCCGTGGGCAAAGACTTCCCGGTTTTTTTGCATCCTGTCACTCACGAGGAATATGCCCTTGCCCGCACCGAACGCAAAACCGCCCCAGGCTATCACGGCTTTGTTTTCCATGCCGACCCCGATGTGACCCTGGAAGAAGACTTGCGCCGCAGGGACATAACCATCAATGCCATGGCAGAAGATGAAAACGGCCATATCATCGATCCTTTCGGCGGCCGTCAAGATCTGGAGCGACGCCTCTTAAGGCATGTCTCACCGGCTTTCGCCGAAGATCCGGTGCGCATCCTGCGCGTCGCCCGATTCATGGCCAAGCTCGCCCCTTTGGGGTTTCGGGTGGCAAAAGAGACTCTGGAGCTGATGCGGGCGATGGTCGAGGCCGGGGAAGTGGATGCCCTCGTGCCGGAAAGGGTATGGCAGGAAATGGTTCGCGCCTTGGCCGAACCCGCTCCCCGCGCATTCGTGGAAACCTTGCGCGAATGCGGCGCCCTTAAACGTATTCTGCCCGAGCTGGATCGCCTTTGGGGGGTTCCACAGCCGCCCAAATATCACCCCGAAGTCGATACCGGTGAGCACGTCATGCGGGTACTCGATCAAGCATGCCGACTCTCGCCCGATCCAAGAGTGCGTTTTGCCGCCTTGCTTCACGACCTCGGAAAAGGCACTACGCCCGCCGAGCAATGGCCCCATCATCATGGGCACGAACAACGCGGCGCGCGATTGGCGGCCGAGGTATGCGCGCGCCTCAAAACACCCAAGGAATTTCGTGACCTCGCCGTGTTAGTCGCAAGGGAACATGGCAATATCCATCGCGTCCGCCAATTGCGTCCCGTCACGGTTTTAGAGCTTCTGGAACGGCTTGATGCCTTTCGCCGCCCAGAGCGCCTCGGGCGGGTGCTGCTGGCCTGCATTGCCGATGCGCACGGCCGTCCGGGACATGAAAACGATCCCTATCCGCAGGCTGATTATTTGGAGGCCGCGCTAAGAGCTTCGCGGGATGTCTCCGTTCAGCCTCTCCTGGCGGAAGGGCTGGCAGGCCAGGCGCTGGCGGATGCATTGCGCCGCCGCCGCATAGAAGCCATTGCCCGGCTCAAAGAGAGTTTTACCGCTTCTCGCCAATAGCTTATCCGGCCATTGATGGGATTTGATAAAAGGCCAATCAAGATCGGCGTTTTTCTATACTAGAAAACCTTTAAGGCATTCTGAAAAAAAGGATTTTAGTCATCGAGTCAAACTGCCCCAATTCATTACCCCATTGAAGCCACTCTCTGGAATAATACGCGCCATCCTACCCTTAGCCCCGAATGCCTGGATGCCGATGTCTCAGAAGAAACCGCTGATTTCCTTCCCCTTGCCCAACCAGCGCGACCTGGTCGCCTTTCCACTGGTGCTGGGGCTGGTGTTCGTCGTCGCCTGGGCGGGGGAGCACATGAGCGGCCCTTACCACCCCGGTCAATCGCTGCCCCTGAGCCTGAATCCCGCCGCGCTGCCCGCCTACGCCCTGTACACGGTGCTGCGCATGGTCGCGGCGCTGATATTATCGATCCTGTTCACCCTGGGCTACGCCACCCTTGCGGCCAAGAACCGTTATGCCGAACGCGTCCTGATCCCGATCCTCGACGTGCTGCAGTCGGTGCCCATCCTCGGCTTCTTGACGATCACGGTCACCGGTTTCATCGCCCTGTTTCCGGGCAGCCTGATCGGCGTGCAGCTGGCCGTGATCTTCGCCGTGTTCACCTCACAGGCATGGAACATGACCTTCAGCCTGTACGAATCGCTCAAGACCGTGCCGCGCGAGCTCGACGAGGCCGCCGCCGCCTACCAGCTCGGCGCTTGGCAGCGCTTCTGGCGCCTGGAACTGCCGTTCGCCATGCCCGGGCTGATCTGGAACACCATGATGTCGGTTTCCGGCGGCTGGTTCTTCGTGGTGGCCGCCGAGGCGATCACCGTGGGCGGTCACCAGGTGATGGTGCCCGGCGTGGGTTCCTATATCGCGCTGGCGATACAGGACCGTGATTTGGCCGCCATCGGCTGGGCGATCCTCACCATGCTGGTGGTGATCTGGCTCTACGACAGCCTGCTGTTCCGCCCCTTGGTCGCCTGGGCGGACAAGTTCAAATACGCCACCAGCGCCGCCGAGCCCGGCCCCGAATCGCGGGTGCTCGATTTTTTGCGCCGCACCCGCCTGCTGCGCCGCGCCGCCGCCCTGCCTGCCGCCGTGTGGGAACTGAGCCTGCGCCTGTTCGCGTCGCGCCCGCCGCGCCCGCGCCGCCCCACCGGCGGTGCGCAGACGGCCATGGATCATCTGGTCAACGGCCTGTTCCTGCTCGCAGCCGTGGCCGCCGCCCTCGCCGCCTGGCGGGTGGTACCCGCCGATTTCGGCTGGGCTGACGTAGGGCAGGTGTTCCTGTACGGACTGATCACCGCCGCCCGCGTGTTCGTGCTGGTACTGCTCGCCAGTTTGATCTGGGTGCCGGTGGGCATATGGATAGGTCTGCGCCCCGCCCTCGCGCGGCGGGTGCAGCCCCTGGCCCAGTTCCTGGCCGCATTCCCCGCCAATCTGCTGTTTCCGCTGGTCGTGGTACTGATCGTTCGTTATCATCTCGACGTCAACGTGTGGACCAGCCCGCTGATGATTCTCGGCAGCCAGTGGTATATCCTGTTCAACGTGATCGGCGGTGCGGCCGCCATCCCGACGGAACTCAAGGAGGCGGCGCGCAATCTCGGGCTCGGCGGCTGGCTGCGGTTTCGCAGGCTGCTGCTGCCCGCAGTGTTCCAGTCCTACGTCACCGGCGCCATCACCGCCTCGGGCGGCGCCTGGAATGCCAGCATCGTCGCCGAAGTAGTGAGCTGGGGCAGCCACACCCTCATCGCCACCGGCCTTGGCGCCTACATCACCGAGGCCACTGCCCACGGCCAGATGCACAAGGTCGCGCTGGGCGTCGGCGTCATGTCGCTGTATGTCATCCTCATCAACCGCTTCTTCTGGCATCGCCTGTACCGCTTCGCCGAAACCCGCTGGCGTCTGGACTGACGCCGCCTCGACTCCGAGACCCGCCCATGAAAACGATCACGGACTTTGGCCGCACCGAAATCATCCGCCTGCGCGGGGTGCAAAAAACCTTCCGCACTCCCGACGGCGAACCGCTCAAGATCATAGACGGCGTCGATCTTTCGCTGTACGAAGGCGAGATCCTTGTCATGCTGGGGCGCTCGGGTTCAGGCAAATCCACGCTGTTGCGCATCATGGCCGGCCTGATCGAAGCCAGCGCCGGCGAAGTCAGCTATCGCGAACGGCCGGTGACGGGCCCGGTGCCCGGCATGGCCATGGTGTTCCAAAGCTTCGCCCTGTTCCCCTGGCTCACGGTGCTGGAAAACGTGGAACTGGGACTGGAGGCCCGAGGCGCGCCCAGGGACGAGCGGCAGCGGCGGGCCCTGGCCGCCATCGACCTCATCGGCCTGGACGGCTTCGAATCGGCCTATCCGCGCGAACTGTCCGGCGGCATGCGCCAGCGCGTGGGTTTCGCCCGCGCGCTGGTGATCGACCCCGACGTGCTGCTGATGGACGAAGCCTTCTCCGCACTGGACGTGCTCACCGCCGAAAACCTGCGCACCGATCTGCTCGATCTGTGGGAAGAACGTTCCACCTCGCTGCGCGGCTTGCTGCTCGTGTCCCACAACATAGAAGAAGCCGTGCTGATGGCGGACCGCATCGTCATCTTCGCCTCCAACCCCGGGCGGGTGGCCGCCGAGATTCCGGTGCGGCTCGCCCAGCCGCGCAACCGCGAGGCGCCGGAGTTTCGCGCCCTGGTGGACCAGATCTACGCCATCATGACCCGCCGTCAGGAAATGCCCCCCACGCGGCGCGCCGACGGCTTCGCCTGGCGCGTGCCCAGCGCGGCCATCAACCGCCTGGCCGGCCTGCTCGAGGCCATCGCCCAGCGCCAAGAAACAGACGAAGAAGAAGACGTCAGCCTGCCGGAGCTGGCCGACGATATGCAGTTGTCCATAGACGACATCTTCCCCCTGGTCGAAGCCCTGGAAATCCTCGACCTGGCCCGTGCCGAGGAACGCTGGATCAGCCTCACCCCCATAGGCCAGCGTTTCGTGGACGGCGACACCCAGGAACGCAAGCAAATCTTCGCCCGCCAGCTGCTCAAGCACGTGCCACTGGCCGCGCACATCCGCCATGTGCTAGACGAACGCCCCAATCACCGCGCGCCGCTCGACCGTTTCTTGAGCGAGCTCGAAGACCATCTGAGCGAAAGCGAAGCCGAGCGCGTGCTGGACGCGGTCATCAACTGGGGCCGCTACGCCGAGATTTTTGCCTATGATGACGACAGCGAAACGCTCAGCCTGGAAAACCCCGGCGCCGAACACGCCGCCTGAGCGTCTCGTAAACCGTTCCCAACCTAGGAGAACCCCGACATGGAAAAACGCTTGATCGTACTGGGCGCCGGCCCCGCCGGCATCGAAGCCGCCCTGACCGCCGCCCGCGCCGGCGCCCGCGTCACTGTGGTGCACGAAGGCCCGCTCGGCGGACGCGCCGCCCATGGCAGCCTGCTGCCCAGCAAGGTGTGGCTGAGCAAGGCGCGGCGCGGCATCGAGCCGGCCGCGATCCTGGCCCGTCTGCAGGGCGTGGCCCGCGCGTGGATCGCCGTGCAGTCCCGCCTGTTGGACCAGGCCGGCGTCACCTGCATACAGGCGCGGGGGCGGCTGGCCGGACCCGGCGTGATCGAGGTCGAGGGGCAGGCCAAGACCCTCGACGCCAACGCGGTCATCCTCGCCAGCGGCTCGGAGCCGAGCTTCAGGCCCGAGCTCAAGCCCGACGGCAAGCGCGTCATCGCGCCGCGCCTGCTCGCCCGGCTGGACTGGCTGCCGGCGCGCGTCGTGGTCATCGGCGGCGGCGCCACCGGTTCCGAAACCGCCTACCTGTTCAATGCACTGGGCTGCGCCGTCACCTGGCTGCCTGGGCGCAGCGGCGTGCTGCCCGAATTCGCGCGCCCCGCCGCCGACGGCCTGCGGCAGGCGCTGTCCGCGCGCGGCGTGCATCTGGTCGATAGCGTGTATACCTGCGACATAGAGCGGCGCGATGACGGCGCGACCGTGATCGACGAAAACGGCGGCCGCCACGAAGCCGATCTGGTGTTCGTCGCCACTGGCCGCCACCCCGACCTGAGCGCCCAGGGCCTGGAATCGCTGGGTCTGGATACGCCACCGCGGCTCGACGGCTACGGCCAGGCCATGCCGGGCCTGTATGTGGTGGGCGACGCCGCCGGCGAGCCGTTTCTGGCCAACCGCGCCCTGCTGCAGGCCCGCATCGCCGCGCGCCACGCCCTGGGCCTGCCCACCGCGCCTGTGAACCCAGAACTCATCGTGCATGCGGTCTACTCGCAGCCCGAAGTGGCGCAGGTCGGCCGCGTGACGGGCGAAGGCATCCGCAGCTTGGCGGTCCCCCTGGACCTCACCCTGAAGGCGCATCTGCTGGAACCGGCCGGCGAATTCACCCTCGCCTGGGACACGCAAGGCCGCGTGCGGGGCGCCTGGGTGGTGGGTGCGCACGCCGCCGACGCCCTGGCCCCGGTCGCCGCCGCCATCGCCGCCGGCGCCGGCCTGGAACACCTCGCGCACAGCGCGCCGGCCAACCCGACCCTGAGCGAGCTGGCTACAGTGGCCGCGCGCATCGCCCTGGACCAGGTCTGAGCCCCATGCACGCCGCCCATCACGAGCACGGCCATGGTCACGTCCATCCGCCGCCGGACAGCTTCTCACGCGCTTTTGCCATCGGCGTCGCGCTCAACACCGCCTTCGTGGCCGTTGAGGCGCTGTTCGGGTTCTGGGCCGGCTCACTCGCCCTGCTGGCCGACGCCGGCCACAACTTAAGCGACGTGTTCGCGCTGCTACTTGCCTGGGGCGCCATGCGCCTGACCGAAGTCCACCCCACCGCGCGGCGCACCTATGGCCTCAGACGCAGTACCCAGCTGGCCTCGCTGATCAACGCGCTGCTGCTGATCGGCGTCAGCGGCGGCATCGCCTGGGAAGCCGTCGGCCGCCTGCTGCATCCCGCCCCCGTAAACGAAACGACGGTCATCTGGGTGGCGGCGATCGGGATCGCGGTCAACACCGCCACCGCGCTGCTTTTCATGCGCGGCCAGCACGACCTCAACATCCGCGGCGCCTTTCTGCACATGGCCGCCGACGCCGGCGTTTCCCTGGGCGTGGTCGTCTCCGGCGTCATCGTCCTGTTCACGGGCTGGGATCGGCTCGATCCCCTGATCGGGCTGCTCATCGTGGGCGTGATCGTCTACAGCACCTGGGGATTGCTGCGCGACTCGTTCAACCTGATTCTCGATGCGGTGCCGCCCGACATCGACACCGCCGCGGTGCTGGAATTGTTGCGAAACGCGCCCGGCATAGAGGAAGTTCACGATCTGCACATCTGGGCCACCAGCACCACGCAAACAGCACTCACCGCCCATCTGGTCAAACCGGATGGAGTAATCGATGATGCGCTACTCACGAATTTGGCTGAAGAACTCAAGAGCCGTTTTGGCATCACTCATGTCACCTTACAGCTGGAACGCGGTGATTCGGCTCATCCTTGCCCTTTGGACGCCTGTCGGCTATAGGAAATCTAGCGCGGCGATAGAGACTGCCGGCTATATTTTTTGATGAGGGTGAAACTCTTTTGAGGCCGGTCAGGCCGCCAGGAAGACCCATCCAGCATCAAGTGGGATATATTTCTTCATTTACGCGCCTTGCTCACATTGCGTTTCTCCTTGCTCTTGCGTGCAGGTTTGGCATTGCGAGTAAGGGTTTTCCGCCCTTCCTCCGGCGCCTCCTTCGTCATGCGTAATTGTCGCCCGCAAACCCAGACTTTTTGCAGGTGGCGAAAAACATCCTTTGGCATCCCATCCGGCAAATCGACAGTGCTGTATTCTTCATGAATGTCGATCGCGCCGATGTAACGGCTCTCTATGCCCGCCTCATTGGCGATGGCACCGACAATGTTGTCCGCTTTCACGCCATGAGCACGCCCCACTTCGAGGCGATAACGAATCCTCTCCATGTCGGCATCTTTTCCATTCGAATCCGCGCGTCCTTTACGCTTACGGCCTTTCGCCTCCATCTTTTGTGCATCGACGCGGGAATCTTTCCGATCCGAGACACCGGGCTCCGGCATGGACAGGATCAGCGGCTGCGTTTCCTGTAGCAAAAAGGCCAGCGCGGCGGCGACATCGACAGGGTCATGGTCACTTTGGGCAGCGAAATCCTCTACGAGCCCGCGGAAAAAACTCAAGTCTTTGGAGGCGAGAGTTTCAGTGATCCGCTGCTTGAATCGTTCAGTCCGGCGGTCGGTGATATCGGCCGGACTTGGGAGACGCATTCGCTCTATCTGCTGACCTGTGGCCCGCTCGATAGCCTTCAGCATGCGGCGCTCGCGCGGCGCAACGAATAAAATAGCATCTCCGCGCCGGCCGGCGCGGCCGGTACGGCCGATGCGATGCACATAGGCCTCGGTATCATAGGGGATGTCGTAATTGATCACATGGCTGATGCGCGAGACATCTAGGCCGCGGGCCGCAACATCGGTGGCAACGATGATGTCCAGCGCGCCACGCCTGAGCTTCTCCACGGTTTGCTCGCGCATATTCTGATTCATGTCGCCATTCAGTGCGGCGGCCGCATAGCCTCTGGCCTCGAGTTTTTCAGCCAGATCCGCAGTCGCCGTCTTTGTGCGCACAAACACGATCCAGGCATCAGCATCCTCGACCTCGAGAATACGGGTCAAAGCATCGAGTTTGTGCAAGCCATCGACCATCCAATAACGCTGCGTGATAGCAGCGACCGTGGCAGTTTTGGCCTTGATGCGGATTTCAAGCGGATCGTTGAGATAACTGCGAGCGATGCGCCGGATCGCATCGGGCATAGTGGCCGAGAAAAGAGCAACCTGCCTTCCTACCGGCGTGCGGCCGAGGATCTGCTCTACATCATCGATAAATCCCATGCGCAGCATTTCATCGGCCTCATCGAGTACTACCGCTTTCAAAGCGTCCAGATTGAGAGTCTTGCGGCGCAAGTGATCCTGGATCCGCCCCGGCGTGCCGACCACCACCTGCACTCCGCGACGTAGCGCTCTCAACTGAGGCTCCATCGACTGCCCCCCATAGATCGGCAGCACATGAAATCCGGGAAGATGGCGCGCATAGGTCTGCATGGCTTCAGCCACTTGAATAGCGAGTTCCCGAGTCGGCGCCAGCACCAGGATCTGAGGGCGGCGATCCGCCGCCTCGATGCGGCTGAGCAAAGGCAGAGCGAAGGCGCCCGTCTTGCCGGTGCCGGTCTGCGCCATGCCGAGCACATCACGGCCAGCCAACAAAGGCGGAATACTCTGCGCCTGGATCGGCGAAGGCGCCTCGTAGCCGATTTCGGCAACGGCCCGCATAATAGGCTCTGCGAGCCCTAGGTCGGAAAACAAAGGTGTATTTGACATGACAGGTTGACTACATGAGATAGGCGCCGCGAAAACGCCCGAGGGAAAGATTGCCGATACTACGGCATTTTTTGATTGATTTCCAGGTAAAACGCTCCGCGCACAGGGCCCTGTCATCTAAATTCGTAAGCCGTTGAAAAATGGAGCGGGCGTCTGCTCGGAAAACGTTGGCGGCAAGGAGGCCGCCGTCGAGCCTACAGGGATGTATTCACGGCGTTTTGCCGGGCAGACACCCGCTCCGCCACGGTTAGATGACGTGGTCCTGGCTCCGCGCAACAGACCAACAGCGTCAATCGTCGATAAACCACGACCCGTTCCCTGACATGACATGCCTGCGCTCTGGCAAACTCGCACCCAGGACTCTTACCACTCAGCCCTATGCCGTCTTCCATCTAATCAATGAGTTAGGACACTAGTTTTAGGCGCGAATAAAATCACGCGCCCTGACACCCAGCGCGATCAGTATCAAAGCGTACGCCCCCCCTCCGATAACGATCAGTTCGGCAAGATGCAACAGGCGTGCGGACAGTCCCCAGGCGGCCCACTGCTGAAGGGGCGGAGACAGCCACAAAAGCAGAGCGCTCATGCCTGCACCGGCCATCAGAGCACGCCACAACACGCCACCCCACTGCGGATCAGGATAAACGCCATCCAGCCGCAGGCGCCTGTATAACAGCCAGGCATTGAGATAGGCAGCCAGCGAAGTCGAAAGTGCCAGGCCAGTATGAGGTCCGGGAATGCCGAGCAATTGCCAGGGCGTGACAATAGCGATAGTCAAAGCCATGTTGACCAGTAGCGCGATGACACCCACCCGAACTGGCGTACTCGTATCCTGGCGCGCATAGAAACCGGGAGCCAGAATCTTGAGTACCATGTAAGCGGGCAGACCGGCGGAAAATCCGATCAAGCTCAAGGCCGTCATGTGCACATCGAAGGCATTGAATGCCCGGTATTCGATCAGCGCCGTGAGAATGGGTCCGGCCAGCAAGGCCAGACCGAGCGCCGCAGGCACCGCAACCAGAGTAGCGGCCCGCATCGCCCAGTCAAGGGTCGCGGCGAAGTCCGCCTGGGCTTCACGGGCATGATGTTGAGACAGCTTGGGCAGTATGACGGTCCCCAGGGCGATGCCAAACAGCGCCAGCGGCATTTCCATGAAACGCTCGGAAAAATACAGCCAGGAAATGCTGCCGGCGGCCAGAAATGAGGCGACGAGGGTATCGAACAGAAAGTTGATCTGAACCACCGAAGAACCGAACAGCGCGGGCACCATGAGTTTCATGATCCGCCGCACTCCTTCATGCGCATGCCCCCACCGCGGCCATGGCAACAATCTCAGCCGGTACAGGAAAGGCAACTGAAATGCCAGCTGCAGCACACCGGCGATAAGTACACCAATGGCCAGCGCAATGACTGGCTCGGGTAGATGCGGGGCCAGCCACAGAGTCACGCCGATCAAAGACAGATTCAAAAATACCGGTGTGAAGGCCGGCACAGCAAAACGTCCGAAACTGTTCAACACCCCCCCGGCCAGAGCCGTAAGCGAGATGAACAACAGGTACGGAAAAGTAATCCGCAGCATGTCCGTTGCAAGAGCAAAGCGTTGCGGATCGTCGGCAAAACCCGGCGCAAAAACAAGGATCAGCAGCGGCGCGCCGAGCACACCCGCGACCGTCACCAGGGCGAGGATGCCGAACAAAGTGCCGCTGGTGCGGGCCAGCAATTCCCTCAAGGCGGCCAAGTCCCGTTGTTCCTTGTGTTCGGTGAACACCGGTATGAAGGCCTGTGAGAAGGCGCCTTCGGCAAACAGACGGCGGAGAAAATTGGGAATGCGAAAAGCGACGAAAAAAGCGTCGGTGGCGCCGTCGGCCCCAAAGTGGATAGCAATCACCATGTCGCGCGCATAACCGAACACGCGCGAGATAAGTGTCATCGCGCTGAAAATGGCGGTAGAACGAAACAGCTTGTGGCTCAGAACGGCACCTCGACCAAGACTGTGTATGGCGGCTGAACGATAGGCGGACACATCCGCCGATGCAAGCCTACGCCATCAAACAAGGCCGATACGGCTGACCTTGATTCCGGCCAGGCGATTGGCATGGGAAAGCGCACTTTCCAGTGATAAGCCACCGGCGAGCGCCCTGATCAGACCGGCATTGAACGTGTCTCCCGCACCGACGGTATCACGCACGGGCCCGAAATCGCAGGCCGGCACATGAATACAATCGTTAAGACGGCGATAGCCCGGAGCCAGAGCCCAGGCCCCTTCCTCACCCCAGGTACAGACGAGAGTGGCCTCGGGCGCCATGGAGCGCAGTGCGGCAAGCAGTTCGGCCGCTGTATTATATTGATAGGCCAAGGCAAAGGCGCGGGAAAAAATCAATACGTCGGCATAGGGAAACAGGCGCTCCATGCCGCGTCGCGGCTTCTCGATTTCCACCGAAATGGGCTGATCCCGCAAACAGCTGCGAGCATAGCGGATCATTTGCGCGAATACCGGAACATGCCGGCCTTCAAAATGGAGCCAATCATATTCATCAAGTGGAATATGGTTGAAATCGCTCAGCTCCAATTCCGGCAGATCACGATAATGGACAATGGTGCGGCTGCCTGTGGCGGCGCTTGATGTGATGTAAGAAACGGGCGTCGCCCCCGTCTTTTGCGGGCAATGGCGCACGTCGACGCCTCTTTGTTCGAGGCGTTCTCTCAATTTTGCGGCGAACAGGTCATCCGCCAATACGGCGCACAGATGCGCTTCATGATCGAGACTAGCGAGCACCAAAGCGGTATTGGCCGCATTGCCGCCGCTGGCGATGCGGCTGGCGCTGGCGCGAACTTCCGCATCCTCCGGCGGATAGGTTTCGACTGTGTTAATAATATCCAGCGTGGCCACGCCGGTCAGTAGAAAGCGGCTCATCGACTAGGAATCCAGAAACTGTATGGCGCGGTATGTTACGGTAGTCACACACCCATGGCTATGGTGTATCTATCCCAGATTTTTCATAATACGGAGGCGAGTCTCGTTTAACCGATCGCGGATTCAACTTGCTAGTGCAACGGGTGGTTTTATGCCAAAAAATACCTGATTCGGTGTTTTCATGCAAAGGCATTTCCTGGGTCGGTTGTTGAGCCTGTTCATAACCATTTGCACTTCTTCATCGGTGATGGTGGAAAAGTCCCTGTCCTTGGGGAAGTACAGCCGTACCAAACCATTGGTGTTCTCATTCAGCCCCCGTTCCCAGGAGGCATAGGGGTGGGCGAAGCAGAACCCGGCAGAAAGCGCCTGCGCAATGGCTTCGTGATGCGCGAATTCCTTTCCATTGTCAGCGGTCAGTGTATGGACACGATCCTCCACAGGGCCCAGCAGATCAAGGATCGCCTGACGCACGGACCGGGCCGTCTAGTTGGGCACCTTCGCCAGCAGGGTCAGTCTGGATTTCCTCTCCACCACCGAGACCAGCACGCCCGAGTGGCCCTTGCCGATGATCGTATCCAGTTCCCAGTCTCCGATGCGGCTGCGGCGCTCCACGATGGCCGGGCGCTCCTCGATCGATTTCTGATTCGGGATCCTGCCTCGACGGTCATAAGCCCCGTAGCGCTTCCTGCGAGGCTTTTGGCAACGCAGAGGCGAGTGCAGGTCGCCCCGGCACGCTTGTCCTGAAGAATGTGCCGGTAGATCCGCTCGTGACTGACACGGCGCCGCTTCTCCCGCGCCAGCCAGCGGCTGATCTGCTCAGGGCGCCAGTCCTCGCGCAGAAGGCGCTCGACCCATTGCCAGGTCTCCTCCGGGATGCGTGGCGCGTACTTCGCCTGGCGTCGCTCCAGAGCCAATCGGTGCGCCTGCTTCGGATGATAACCACGCAACCCTTTGTTGCGCCGAAGCTCACGACCGATCGTGGACTTCGATCGTCCCAGGATTCGAGCAATCTCGGAAAGGCTGTGGTCGGCTTTCATAAGCGCGTGAATCTGGTATCGTTCCTCCTGGGTAAGCTGCGTATAGTGCCTCATCGTACTCCTCTTGCTTGGCGGTTGGAGAAGCTACGATGCTACCGCCGCTTGCCCTCAACCATCAGTCAGAGTTGCACTTGAAAGTTGAATCCGCGACATCATGAACAAATGGAAAGCCAATAAGCTTGACGTCCATGCTAGGTTATGGAAGGCTGGACTTTAGGCTTCAACTTTACGATATCGGAGCCAGGAACTTGAACTACAAAGTTTGGCAGGACTATTCTTAATAATCGGGATGAAAAATCCGGGAGCAAACGCCGCAGCTCATTTCGCGTAAATGACTATTTCGAAGCAGATTTCGTAGCCCGAATAGTATTCTTGCGAAGAATTCCAACCGCCTGATGATGTTCCTGATTAAAAGAGCACCCCTTTCCGTCCTCCCCACTTTTGCCTTCATCCAACCCCATAGAGGGGGTCGATCATGCAATCAGAAGCCGACTCAAAACCCTTGAAATACAAAACTCTCTGGATTTCCGATATCCATCTGGGGAGCAGTGGCGCACAAGCAGATGAGCTTCTTCGTTTTCTGCGCCAAGTCGAAGCCGAACGAATATTTCTTGTCGGCGACATCATCGACCTCTGGGCATTGCGCCGGCGGCCCCATTGGCCGCGAAGCCATATGGAAGTCGTCCGCCATCTGTTGGCGCGGGCGGCCGATGGCGTTCAGATCACATATATTCCAGGCAACCATGATCACGCCATGCGCTGTTATTCCGGGCAGAATTTCGGTCAGATCAGGGTGGAACAACGCGCCTTACACGTCACTGCGGACGGACGCCGACTGTTGATCATGCACGGTGATGAGTTCGATGGAATCATCCATAAGCTCCCTTGGCTGGCGCACATTGGAGACATCCTCTACGACGGCCTGCGAGCCCTGAACAGAAAGCCCGCCGGCACCTCACCGGACAAAAAAAATTTGCATGCCAAGACTTTTTCCGCGAAGGCGAAACATCGGGCCAAAAAAGTTGTGCATTTTCTCAGCGGCTTCGAGAATCGCATCGCACAAACCTGTGCGCAGGCCCGTGCCCACGGGATCGTTTGTGGGCACAGTCACCATGCGGAAATACGTCGATGCGGTGATTTCCTATACTGTAATGACGGCGACTGGGTGGAAAGTCGCACTGCGCTGGTGGAGCATCTGAACGGCCAACTGGAGCTGCTTCACTGGCCGGCGCTGGAAACGGAAAAAGGCAATAATACCGAACGCAAATCCCGCTTGCTCACGGACGCCTCCTGATTCGGCCCGCTTTCGTCTACACGCTGCGTCAAAACTTGTCATTCACCACCCGGCGGCACGTAGCAACACACCTGCCCGCTATCCGCGTCGAAGCGCACACCGCAGGTTTCGACCAATACTCTGCGCAATCTACTACGGGCACGCTGCACCCGGGATTTCGCGCCGGACAAGCTCAAGCCATGCATTGCAGCGTATTCAGCCTGGGTGAGGCCGCCAAGATCGCAGTGGATGAGCGCGTCCCGGTCCTCGGGTGACAGGCAATCCAGCGCTCGCGGCAGACAGGCCACCAGGCTATCCACGGGGGCCAGGTCATCCGGAGGATCCCAGGCCAGTTCATCCGGTAGTTCGACCGTGGGATGTCGACGACGCTGATGGTCGATCAACAGGTTGCGGGCGACATGGAACAGCCAACTGCGGGCATTGTCCACCTCGCAGAACTTGCCGCCCTGGCGCATCAGGCGCAAGAACACCTCGTGGAGCAGATCCTCGCTGTAGTCTTCATCACGATCGGCTTGCAAGCGCTTGCGCAAATATCCTCGCAATTCCTGCTCGCTGGCCTGCCAGGCTTGCAGGGCGCAAGGCACCATGGGCGTGTCACGCATGTTTGTCGTCCTGTTATTGATCAAAGCTAGAAGTTTAGCCGCCTTTCGACAATCCTGTATGCTGATCTTCTGTATTCACTTCAACATCCAGGGCAATCCCGGCGCTTTCCAGCAATTCGGCCAGGGCTGGGTCGAGCGGCGTATCAGCCGCGAAGCGTACCCGTTCGGCATTCAAGCGGATCAGCCAGGCGGCCAGTTTGATGCCCTTGCCGCGCGCGGCTTCCCGGTATGGATTGGCGATCCATACCTGCTGTGGTGTGCTGCCATCGGCGGTTTTTTCCTCGAGCATAAGCCAGGCAGCTTGTCCAAAACGCCTGGCCAGGGTGCGTCTATCTTCTTCGTACAGGCTCACCCGGCGGTGGCGCATTTGAGTGGCCGGCTCGAAATGAATGGCGATGGTTTCCAGCCGCGGAAGCTTCGCTCTGAGCGCCGTTTCGAGCTGGTCGATCACCTCATGGGCGGCTTTCAGGCCGGTCGGCAAGACCTCGACCGTGGCGGCCAGAAACAGCGCGCTGCCGGCGCGGCGCAGAATCACGTCGCGCACGGTCTGTATGCCGGGATGATGCTCGAATAGCTGCATGACCTGCTCGCGTTCATCACCCAGAGCCGCCGCGTCGAGCAGGGACAGCAGGCCGTCGCGAAGCACCTCCCAGGCGCCATGCAGAATCAGCAGCACGATGATGCCGACCGCCACTTGCTGTGCATACGGGATCCCCAGGCCGTGCGCGATGACGCCGACGATGACCACCACGCCCGCGCCGATATCGCCCAGCCAGTTGACCGCATCACTGCGCAGGCCGGGTGAGCCCAGGCGATCCGCCGCCTTTTTTTCGGCCAGATAGAACCCGATTTGCAGCAGCAGGAGGACGGCAATGAAGCCACTGGTCAAAAATGGCATGGCCGCTGGCGCATGGCCGGTACCGAATGCACTGCGCAGGATCTCATAAGCCGCCGCGAGCACGGCCAGGCCACTGAGCACTGCGGCCATGTCCTCGAGTTTGTGCAGCCCAAGAGGAAAGCGGGCCGAACGGTGGGTGGAAAAGCGGACGGCGGCATACACCAGCAAGGCGCCGATGACGTCGGACAGGCTGTGCACGGCGTCGGCCATCACGATCAGGCTGCCGCTCCACCAGGCCCAGGCGAACTTGGCCAGGCCGAGCGCACTGTTGAAGCCGGTCGAAGCGAGCATCCAACGCCGCTTATCGCGTTCTTCAAGATCGATATCGGGATTTGCTGTGGAGGCGTTTGACATGGCGGCAAGTCATGAAGCGTTACCTCATGACGAATGATGAACCATCATTAATTATAAATATTATTAATTAATGGATCAATGAATTAATTAGCGTCAATCAGCGCCACTGTAGGGGCCGAGTGGGCGCATCTGCAAGGCCAGCGTGAGCCAGGCGCCGATCCAGACGACAACGCCGATCAGGGAAAGATGGGCCATGGCCGTGCCGGTTTCGGCAAAGCCGCCACCCTGCAGATACACGCCGCGGGCGATGGTAAGGAAGTAACGCACCGGATCGAGCAGGCTCAGCGCCTGCACCGGCGCCGACAGTTTGCTGATGGGGAAGATGAAGCCGGACAGCAGCACCGCCGGCACGAACAGCAGAAACAGTCCGAAAGCGGCCTGCATCTGGGTGCGCGTCAGGGTGGAGACCCACAGTCCCATGCCGCTGGCGGCGAACAGGAACACCAGCAGGCCGACGAATAGTGCGGCGATGCTCCCTCGCAGCGGCACGCCGAACCAGATCACCGCCATCAGGGCGATGAAGGCCGCCCCCAGAAAACCGATCGCCATGCCCGCCAGACCCTTGCCCACCAGCAGATCGAAGGCGCGCAGCGGCAACGTCCGGTAGCTCTCGAACAAACCCTGCTCGCGGTCGCGGGCAATGCTCGGCACGGTCACCATCAAGGTCAGTACGAAGGTCAGTACCCCGATGATACCGGGCAGGATGAACCAGCGCGAATCGAGATTGGCGTTGTACCAGTTGCGGATCACCAGCAGCGCGGGCGCGGGGGGGTGATGATGTGCCACCACCCACTGGGCGTTGTAGGCGAGCAGGATGTGATTGACGTAGGACTCGATGGTACTCGATTCCGTGGCGTTGCGCGCGTCGATCAGCACTTCGACCGGCGCGGGCCGGTGCGTGAGCAGATTGCGGGTGTAATTCGCGTCTATGTGCAACACGAAGGCCGCACGTCCATCATCCAGCAGCGGGCGGATCTGGCGATCGTTCTGCAGGCGCGCCACCAGATGGAAGGTGGGGTCGGCGGCGAAACGCGCCACCAGATCGCGCGACAGATAACCGGCATCTTCGTTATAGACTGCGTACGGAATGCGCGTCAGGTCGAAATTGACCGCATAGCCGAATACGATCAGTGGAATCAAAGGCGTCGCCAGCAGCACCATGCGGGTTTTCTTCATTCCCTTGAGGCGGGCCAGCTCCAGACGCAACACCGCCAGCCAGCGCATCATGAGCGGCTCCTGCGCAAGGCGTTACGCATGGCAGGCAGACCGAACACCAGTGTGAGCAGCACCAAGCCCACGCCGTTCCACCACAGCACCATGCCGATGCGCCCGGCGTCGAACAGCGTCAGCAGGCCATGCATGCCGAAGCGCGCGGCGATGAGATCGGTGAAGGGGCGGATCGCCGCCGGCATGGAATAGATCGCGAACACGAAACCGGACAGGATGAAGGCGGGCAGAAAGGTGACCAACAGTGAAATCTGCAACGCGCTTTCCTGATTGCGCGTGCCGGCGGAGATCAGCAGGCCCATGGCGTTGAGCGCCAGCAGGAGCAGCGCCGAAAAGCCGAGCACCGGCAGCCAGCCGCCGAGCGGCGCAGCATGGAACAGCCAGGCAGCCAGCGCCGCGCATGCCAGCAGACCGGCATAGGTGCCGAGAAAGGCCGTTATAAGCTTGGCGATGAACACCTGGCGCAGATTCGCGCCACTGGCGCGCAGCAGCTTCATGCCGCCATGCTCCCATTCCCGCGCCATCAGCAGCAGCGCCGACAGGGTGCCGACCACAGTCATGATCAGCACCACGGCGCCGGGAATGTAATAGCGCTGCGAACTCAGGGTCGGGTTGTACCAGAGCAAGGTGGTGCTCTCCACGGGCGGTTGGAATTTTCGGCCATGGTCACCGAGATACTGCTCGACCCAGGCATGCCAGGCCAGGGTGAGATAGCCTTCGGCGATGCGCGCATGATTGGCATTGGTAGCGTTGACGAAGACGCCGATCTCGGGATGCTGCCCGAGTTGCAGGCGGCGAGAAAAATCGCCGCGCAGCCAGACCACGCCGAAGGCGCGGCCATCCTGCACGGCCCGGCGCGCCGCCGGGAAATCTGGATAGTTGCGCAGGGTGAAATAATCGGTGTTGCCAAGGGCCGACAGAAAGGATTGTGTGGCCCCGCTGGGCTTGGCGTCGACGACGGCCAGTGGCACGCGGTGCGCGAACATCTGCATCCCGTAGCCCATGAGCAGCATCAGGGCGACCGGTAGCGCCAAATTGACCAGCCACATGCCGGGATCGCGCCAGGCCTCGCGCAGCTCCTTGGTGAGCAGCCATTGCATGGCGAGCGCCTTCATGCTCGGACCTCCCGCCCCGCGGCCGGCAGCGATTGCAGCGCATACGCCCGATCGGCGAACCAGGTCTCGCCCCGGTGCCCGGCGTGATAGACGACCCCCGCCCCTTGAGCGGCCCATTCCAGCAAGGCGAAGCGCAGTATTTCCGACTGCCGGGGATCAAGCCCGGCAAAGGGGCGATCCAGCAAAACCAACGCCGGACGCTGAAACCAGGCGGCGAGAATCTGCAGCAGGCGCTTTTCGGCAAAGCGCAACGTTTCCCATGGACGGCTCAAAGCCGCCTGCAGACCGAAACGCTGGCTCCAGTCGAGAATCTGCGCGCTCGCCTGTTTTACCGAGACCCCGAATACGCCGGCGCGCCACCCAAGCCAGGCTTGAGCCGGGTAATCCATCTGCGCCGGTGGCTGCGGCGGTAGATAACCGATCCGGGAGCGCAGAGCAAAATCAGCGCGCTTATGTCCCAATACCTCGACCGGCACGCCATCCACGCGGCGCCCTTCGGCCAGTGCAGCGAGCAGTTCGCCCGCGTCGTCACCCGTCAGCGCCGCAATCTCGCCGTTCCGGAGATGCAGTTCGTCTTGCGCCTCCACGCCCGCCACGATCTCTCTCAGGCCGGGCAAGGCAAGCCGCAGCAAGAATTCATTCGCAGCCTGCGACCGTTCCGGCACGACCTTGTTGCCAAGCCGCCCAGTGGCCTGCCACACGAAAGCATCACCCAGCGTCGGCGGCCGCGTAACAATCTCGACATCCTCCGGCCAGCGGTCATCGGCAGCGGCCACCAGCCTCACCGCGCCTGGTTCGCCGGAGACGACGCGGGCACTGATCCCGTGCGCCAGCGAAAGCGCGCGATCCCTGCCGGCAGCAGCGATTACCGTCTTCAAGGAGGGCATTTGCTCCGCATCGATGCCGCGGCCTTCCGGCAGCCACAGCAGACGTTTGCAAGCCTCTGCCCAGCGCGGCTCGACCACCGCCAACACAAAGGCCGTACCGGCTTGAGCCAAGGCTTGGATCCTCCGGCACACCGCCTCGGTCAGCGTGTCGTCCACATTGAGCACGGCGGCATCGATGAGTACGAGCCGGGGCGAACACATCCACAGCAAGGCGAGTTGCAGGCGCCTCATCTCATCGGCCGTCAAACAGCGGCAAGATGTGGCAGCGCGTCCGGCGAGGCCGACCGTTTCCAATGCCGCATACAATTCAGCCTTGTTCTGCGTGCCGGCGTGAAGGGTGGATTGTAGGCTGAGCGCTTCGAGCACCTTGAGCCGGGGCCAACGCGGCAGGCCCTCGCCGAGCCAGACCACGTCGGCGGACACCGCGCTTGGCAGGCGGAGGCTGACATACCCATCGATGAGCACCCGGCCCTCGTCGGGCGCGCGCCATCCGCAAGCCAGTTCGAGCAACAGACTCTTGCCGATGCCGGCCACGCCCAGCACATCACCCTTGGCCACTACAAGATCGAGATTCCGCAGCGGCCAGCGGGCACGCCGCCGAGCGCCCTCCCGGACCCCGACCTGTTGCAGCTCCAGTACGGGGGTGTTCATGGGGCTATTGTGCACAGCGTTGTTGAGAGGCGGGAACCGGCTGCGGCTGATTCAAGGGGATCTGCACCGTCACCGGCATGCCCAGACGCAATTCGCCCTCCGGATTGCAAGCATAGATGCGCACCCGATAGGACAGCGTGGTACGTACGCTGGGAGTCTGCACTGGCTGCGGCGTGAACTGTGCAGTCGGTGAAATGAATCCCACCCATCCAGCGAAACGCTTGCCTGGAAATGAATCGCTCTCGATCCAGGCGCGCATGCCTTCACGCACCTTGCCCAATTCCGGTTCGGGCAGATAGGCGCGTGCCCAGACAGGGTTGTTCAGCGCCAGAATCAATGCCGGTGCCTGCGGACTGGCAATGTCGCCCGGTTCGAGCACCCGGTTTTCTACCACGCCGTTGGCCGGCGCGATCAGTTTGGAGTCTTGCAGCACCCGTTTGGCCAGGGCCAACTCAGCCTCCATGGACGCCAGCTTGTACTTGGCTGCAGCGATATCCTGCGGCCGCGGCCCTTCCAGAGCCAGATTGAAGCCGGCTTCAGCGGCCGCCAGATTGGCAACCGCCTGGTTGTATTTGGCCTGCGCCTCATCGAGCTTTTCCGGTGGCACATAGCCTTTTTTCTCCACGGAGCGGATGCGTTTGAGCGTAATTTCTGCAAGGCGCACGCCAGCCTTGGCCGCGGCCACCCGCTCGCGGGCCTGCTGAATTTTTTGCGGCCGGGTGCCGGCCAGCAATTTGGCCACGATTTCTTTCTGTGCCGCCACGGCATTTTCGGCCTTGCGGACTGTGTCGAGGAAACGTGTCTGGTCGAGTTCGGCCAACACTTCACCCGCCTTGACAGGGTCGCCTTCATGCACGCGGATGTCATTGATACGGCCCATGTCCCGAAACGCAAGATTGACCTGCCGGATATCAATGTTGCCATATAGCGTCAGGGCATCGGCGGCCTGGGCGATCGACGTGGACAAGGCCAGTCCCAGTGTCCCTGCACTCAACAATTGCGTCAAACGGATCATTGTTTTGATCATATTTTTCTCCGGCGATTCGTCGTAACTCCGCGTAAACGGTCATTATGAGGTTCCATCAGGAGTGATAGACGTGAACCAATGGCGTCATACATCGATCAACGCGTCCTCACTGTCATGGGAGGCAAGCCTTCGGCATAGCGCAGCGCGTCGTTGGCTTCCCACCAGCGAGCCAAGGTGGCTGTTTCGGCGGCGCGGGCCCCGGCGAGCACCGCCTCAGCCTGCAACAACGAGGTGGCGGTGAGCAATCCGGCCTTGAATTGCCCTCGGGCACTGCCAGCTGCTTCTTTGGCGGCGGCCACCTCGGCCCGATTGGCTTCCCATGCCAGAGATTCAGCGTGCCAGCGAGCGCGTGCCGAAGCACGTATGGAGGTCAGTTTGAGACGCGCGCCACGCGCTTTTTCGCTGGCCTGGATATGGGCGGCCTGCGCGGCGTCGATCGCGCTCATCTGCCCGAAGCCCGACCACAGATTCCACTTGAATCCAAACTGAATGGCCCGCGTGTAGAAATCGTCATGAAAATCATGCCGGCCATTCTGGTTGAAGCGGGCGGCAATGAAGAACTGTGGCAGCAGCGCGCGCTTGGCCGCACTCATCTTGTAACCGGTAGCCGCATTGGCCTGCTCCGCGGCCTGGACGAAGGGCGCGACCCCCTCGCCGCCCGGCATGCTCGCAGGCGGTGTCGTGAGTGGCATGACGTTTCCTGCCCAGGCATCGAGTCCCATCAGGCTGGCCAAATCGGCTTTGAGTGAGGCAATCTTGCCATTGACACCAGCGATAGCCGCGCGCACTTTTTCCACCCCCGATTGCACCCGCAGCAATTTGAGGCGGGTGGACAAACCGGCCTGCAGTGAGCCGCGCGCCGTCGCCTCGGCCTGACGCAATGCCTTGAGCTCCTCTTCCAGCGCGACACGCTTTCCATCCAGAGCCTGAAGGTTGCGATACACCGCCGATGCAGTCAGCAGCGTCTGCAGCTCGACATTGCGGGCATTCCAGCGAGTGGCGCGCTCAGCCGCGCGGGCGGCATCGACTTCGGCGGCGATGCGCAGACTGAAATCCAACGGCAGCTTGGCTTCGATGCCGTAGGCGAGCTGATTGCGGGCAAACTTTTTGCCAAATGTTTTCGGCGGCGGGAAGGAAGTGATCGGCTCGATCAACATGGGTACGTTGTAATGGGTGTCGATTGCATAAAGATCGACGCTGCCGAACCAGTGGGAACGCGCCTGGCCGACATGCGCCTTCGCTTCGATGATGCCGGCTCGAGCGGCAAGAATTGCCGGGGCATTTTCGGCGACTGTTTGCAACACCCGCTGCAATGGCCATGGCTGGTGTGGTGCAGCCGCCATGGCAGTGATCGGCAAAGCCATCGCCAGACCCATCAGCACTCGTCTTGGGAAAAGAACAAGACTACGGAAAATCATCTTGGCGACCACAGGCATGGCCCAACTTCTCCATGAGTAAATCATTGTTGAAACCTCGAAACTTTATTTTACCCCGCTGGGCCAAAAGGATCGATACACTCAGGTTACAGTCTTGAAGACGTTGAAGAACGGAAAAAGATGCATTGTGCTACGATGCCGCACAGCAAACAGCTCCTTTCAATGAAACCCTCGCCCGCACATTTCATTCGGACCCGACAAGCTCTTATCAAAAAATTTTTTGCTTGAGGCCTTGATTTTGGGTTTGTTGTCCCTAAGATTAGCACTCGCAACCCGGGAGTGCTAAAAACCCGGGAGTCACGACCATCCGAAACTTAATATATTGAGGAGTTCAAACATGAATATTCGTCCACTACATGATCGCGTGGTCATCAAGCGCATGGAAGAAGAACGCACCACCCCAGGTGGCATCGTCATTCCTGATACCGCTGCAGAGAAACCGATCCGCGGAGAAGTGCTGGCCGTGGGCAATGGAAAAATCCTCGAGAACGGCGATGTCCGCCCTCTGGATGTCAAAGTCGGAGACAAGGTGCTGTTCGGGAAGTATGCCGGCACCGAAATCAAGATCGATGGCGAAGAGGTATTGGTCATGCGCGAAGACGACATCGTCGCAGTGATCGAAGGCTGATCGTTACTCCAGGCAAACAATTGAACCAATGATGAGGTAAGAAAAATGAGTGCAAAAGAAGTTAAATTTTCCGAAGATGCACGCCACCGCTTGGTGCGTGGCGTCAATGTGCTGGCCAATGCGGTCAAGGTCACATTGGGGCCGAAAGGTCGCAACGTCGTCTTGGATCGCTCTTTCGGTGCACCAACGGTCACCAAGGACGGTGTTTCCGTAGCCAAGGAAATCGAACTCGAAGACAAGTTCGAGAACATGGGCGCCCAGATGGTCAAGGAGGTTTCATCACAGACTTCCGATGTGGCTGGCGACGGCACCACTACGGCGACCGTACTGGCTCAAGCCATCGTGCGCGAAGGCATGAAATCGGTTACTGCCGGTATGAACCCGATGGATCTGAAGCGAGGCATCGACAAGGCAGTGCATGCGGCGGTTGAAGAGTTGCGCAAAATCTCCAAGCCTTGCACTGACAGTAAGGCCATCGCCCAGGTAGGCACCATTTCCGCCAACTCGGATGAGTCGATTGGCCAGATCATCGCCGACGCGATGGACAAGGTCGGCAAGGAAGGTGTCATCACCGTGGAAGACGGCTCTGGACTGGAAAACGAACTGGACGTGGTCGAAGGCATGCAGTTCGATCGTGGTTACCTTTCCCCGTACTTTGTCAATAACCAGCAGAGCATGTCGGTTGAACTGGACGATCCCTATATTCTGTTGCACGACAAGAAGATCTCCAATATCCGTGATCTCTTGCCGGTACTCGAAGGGGTAGCCAAGGCGGGCAAGCCTCTGCTGATCATCGCAGAAGATGTCGAGGGCGAAGCGCTGGCCACACTGGTCGTGAACACCATTCGCGGCATTGTCAAGGTGGCTGCCGTCAAGGCGCCGGGCTTCGGAGATCGCCGCAAGGCGATGTTGCAGGATATCGCCGTACTCACCGGCGGACAGGTAATTTCCGAAGAAGTGGGGCTGTCTCTGGAGAAAGCCACTCTGGACGATCTTGGCCGCGCCAAGAAAGTACAGATCACCAAAGAGAACACTACCATTATTGATGGCGCAGGTTCTCAAGCCGATATCAAGGCCCGGGTCGAGCAGATTCGCAAACAAATCGAGGAAGCCACTTCCGATTACGACCGCGAAAAACTGCAGGAACGGGTCGCGAAACTGGCCGGCGGCGTTGCCGTGATCAAGGTGGGTGCCGCAACTGAGGTCGAGATGAAAGAGAAAAAGGCGCGCGTCGAAGATGCCCTGCATGCCACCCGCGCGGCCGTCGAGGAAGGCGTTGTGCCTGGCGGTGGGGTTGCGCTGATTCGCGCACTGGCCGCTGTTAGCGAAATCAAGGGAGACAATGAAGATCAGGACGCCGGCATCACGATCGCCCGCCGCGCGATGGAAGAACCGTTGCGTCAAATCGTGTCCAACGCCGGAGAAGAACCTTCGGTTGTTCTCAACAAGGTTCGCGAAGGCGAAGGTGACTTTGGGTACAACGCGGCCACCGGAGAATACGGTGATATGGTCGAGATGGGTATTCTCGATCCCACCAAGGTGACCCGTAGTGCGCTGCAAAATGCCGCGTCCGTCGCTGGCCTCGTCATCACTACCGAAGCAATGGTGGCGGAACTTCCGAAGAAGGAAGAACCCGCCGTACCAGCCGGCGGCGACATGGGAGGCATGGGCGGCATGGGCATGATGTAAATCAGTCCCAAGGTTTAACCATGCACAAAATAGCCCCGTTCATACGGGGCTATTTTTTTACTCTAAAACTGAGTAATAAAGAAAGGCGGTCAAAACCGCCTTTCTTCTTTGAGCCATTGTGATCAATCAACCGTTCAATTCACCTTTGGCGTCAGCTCACCCTTGGCATAGCGTTCCGTCATGACATCCAGAGACACAGGCTTGATCTTCGATGCTTGTCCGGCCGAACCAAAGGCCTCGAAACGCGCCTGACAGATGTCCTGCATAGCCTGAGTCGAAGCTTTCAGCCATTTGCGCGGATCGAAATCCTTGGGGTTTTCCGCCAGGAATTTGCGCACCGCGCCAGTGCTCGCCATGCGCAGGTCGGTGTCTATATTAACCTTGCGCACACCGTGCTTGATCCCTTCGGCGATCTCTTCGACCGGGACGCCGTAAGTCTGGCCCATGTCGCCGCCGTAGTTGTTGATGATCTGCAGCCATTCCTGCGGCACCGAGGAAGAACCATGCATCACCAGGTGCGTATTCGGGATGCGCGCATGGATTTCCTTGACCCGCTCGATGGCCAGAATGTCACCGGTCGGCGGGCGGGTGAATTTGTAGGCTCCATGACTGGTGCCAATAGCGATGGCGAGCGCATCCACGCCTGTCTTCTTGACAAAATCAGCCGCTTCCTCTGGATCGGTCAACAGCTGGCTGTGGTCGAGCACACCTTCGGCGCCGCTTCCGTCCTCTTCGCCCGCCATACCCGTCTCCAGCGAGCCCAAGCAACCCAGCTCGCCTTCCACGGACACGCCTACAGCATGAGCGATTTCGACAACCTTGGCGGTCACGTCCACATTGTATTCGTAAGTCGATGGCGTTTTCATGTCCGGCATGAGCGATCCGTCCATCATTACCGAGGTGAAGCCGGAACGGATGGAACGGATGCACACCGCCGGTTCGGCGCCGTGGTCCTGATGCAGCACGATCGGAATATCGGGATATTGTTCGACCGCCGCCAGGATCAGATGACGAAAAAAGGGCTCGCCAGCATATTTACGGGCACCGGCAGACGCCTGAATGATAACAGGGCTGTCAACCGCTGCCGCTGCCTGCATGATGGCGTGTACCTGTTCCATGTTATTGGCATTGAACGCCGGCATGCCATAACCATGCTCAGCCGCATGATCCAAAAGTTGACGCAAAGATATAAGAGCCATTCTGATCTCCTGTTGATGTGAATTTACCTGAAAAAGAAACTAGCTTTACTCATTATGAATGATGCGTTACTCCAGATTACAGAGTGAAACGTAAGACTGTTCACCAGCGTAAATCGCACGAGAACTCAAGCTTTTTTCATCTCCATAAACGCACCCCCAATATAATCCGAGAGTCCCTGAAAACTTAGAGGGTCATGCGCCATCGGCTGGGAGCGGATCTCCCACGCGCAATATTTTCATGGCATTGGTGCCTCCATGCATTCCCATCATGTCGCCTTTAGTAAAAATGACAAGGTCACCTTCATCTAGCGCATCTTTTTCTTGTAGCAATGCCATGGCCTTACGGTTAGCTTCGGCGTGACTGGGCTGAATGGTCTCGAAAATCATAGGATAGACCCCTCTGTAGAGAGCCACTTTTCTAGCTGTTCGTTCCTGGCGCGTCAAGGCATAAATAGGAATCCCTGAGCTGATACGCGACATCCACAGGGCGGTCGATCCCGATTCCGTCATCGCTGCAATCGCCCGCACATCCAGATGGTTGGCGGTATACATGGCGGCCATGGCGATGGCTTCGTCCACAAATTCGAAGCGGCTATCGATGCGATGCTCAGATTCGCGAGCGTCTCTCCGTTTTTCAGCCGCCTCGCAGATACGGCCCATGGCCGCCACCGCCTTGGATGGATATTTTCCTGCGGCCGTCTCCGCCGAAAGCATGACCGCATCCGTACCATCGAGCACCGCGTTAGCCACATCCAGTACTTCCGCGCGGGTCGGTATCGGACTGGTAATCATGGACTCCATCATCTGGGTCGCGGTAATCGCCACCCGATTCATGCTTCTTGCTTTGTGGATGAGATCCTTCTGCACTCCCGGCAGCTCGGCATCGCCGATTTCGACTCCAAGATCTCCCCGCGCGATCATGATGACTTCCGATGCCAGGATAATTTCATCGATCACGCCGGGCTTGATTGCTTCTGCGCGTTCGATTTTAGCCACCAAAGCAGCATCCCATCCCGCCTCTTTGAGCAATTGCCTTGCCTGGTGCATATCTTGCGCACAACGGGGAAAGGACACCGCGAGATAATCGACCTCGATCTGCGCGGCGGTTTGGATATCGGCGCGATCCTTGTCGGTCAGAGCTTCGGCGGACAATCCACCGCCCAGCCGGTTGATCCCTTTGTTGTTGGACAATTCCCCGCCCACAACGACCCGAGCATGGATCCGCGGCCCTTCGATACTTTGCACTTCCAAGACGATACGGCCATCGTCCAACAGCAAGGTATCGCCGACGACGACATCTTGCGGCAACGACTTGTATGTCAGGCCAACGTGAGTAGCATCGCCGGCATCGCGTTCGAGTTCCGCGTCGAGAGTGAAGTCGGCACCTTCTTCCAGCAAAACCTTGTTCTCAACGAATCGCTCGATTCGTATCTTTGGGCCTTGCAAATCCCCGAGCACACCGATCGTGCGTCCCTGGCGCGCAGCCTCAGATCGAATCTGTTCGGCGCGACGGCGATGATCATCCGCACTGCCATGGGAGAAATTTAGGCGAACGACATCGACACCTGCCCGCACGATGGCTTCGATCACGCCAGGACGGTCAGTGGCGGGGCCCAAGGTCGCCACGATTTTTGTTCGCCTCATTGTTTTTCGTCTCCAGCTTGGGTAAGCAATCGCCGCTTAACCGCAGCCAGAAGCCGACGAGACATGAAACTTGAAATCAAATCATACTCCTTCAAGATTTGGCACGCTCTTCCAAGATAGCTACCGCCGGTAGTGTTTTCCCTTCCAGGAACTCAAGGAATGCGCCTCCGCCGGTAGAAATATAAGAAATTTTATCGCCCACGCCATACTTGTCCACCGCCGCGAGAGTATCCCCTCCACCGGCAATCGAAAATGCGCTAGATTCAGCGATTGCCAAGGCCAGCGCCTTGGTGCCTTCGCCGAATTGATCAAACTCGAACACGCCTACAGGGCCGTTCCACACGATCGTACCCGCCTTCTTCAACAAGGTAGCGAACTCGGCGGATGTCTTGGGACCCACATCGAAAATCATGTCGTCATCAGTCACTTCACTGACGGCCTTCAATTCGGCTTTAGCGGTTTCCGAAAACTCTTTGGCGCAGACCACATCAACAGGAACCGGAATATCGGCTCCACGGGCATGAGCTTCCGCCGAAAGCTGCTTGCAGGTATCGATCAATTCGGGTTCGTACAGAGACTTGCCGACGTTATATCCGGCTGCGGCGATAAAAGTGTTCGCTATCCCTCCGCCGACGATAAGTTGATCCACTTTCTGGGAAAGAGACTCCAATACTGTCAGTTTGGTCGACACCTTGGAACCGCCGACGATGGCGACCATCGGGCGTTTTGGATCATTAAGAGCCTTTCCAAGCGCTTCCAATTCGGCTACAAGCAGCGGTCCCGCGCAGGCAACCGGAGCAAATTTGGCGACACCATGGGTCGAGGCCTGAGCACGGTGGGCGGTGCCGAAAGCATCCATCACGAACACATCGCACAAGGCGGCATAGCGTTTCGCCAGTGTCTCATCATCCGCCTTTTCACCTTTATTGAAGCGGACGTTTTCAAGCACTACCAGTTCACCATCAGCCAAATCAACGCCATCGAGGTAATCTTTGACTAGCCGGACTTCCCGGCCCAACAGTTGGCCGATGTATTCCGCCACGGGCGCGAGAGAAAACTCTGGATTGTATTCACCTTCGGTCGGCCGACCCAGATGGGACATGAGCATGACCTTGGCGCCTTGCCCGAGCGCCTGATCGACCGTCGGCAGCGAGGCGCGTATGCGCTTATCTGAAGCCACTTTGCCGTCCTTGAGCGGCACGTTCAAATCGGCGCGTATCAAGACGCGCTTACCGGCAAGATTAAGATCGGTCATCTTGATAAAAGACATGATTACAGCCTCCTTAGGAATAAAAGAACTTTGCCAAACATTCATACAAACACTTGACAAAGGCCTCGTAAATCACGGCGGGCGAAGACACTCTTCGCCCGCCGCAAACTTCAGGATTTGGCGACGTGATTTACGAAGCGCAGCATGTTGCAGGTATAACCGTATTCGTTGTCATACCAGGCAATGACCTTGACGAAAGTCGGATCAAGCGCGATGCCGGCTCCGGCGTCGAACACCGAGGGGGCCGATTCGCCGCGAAAATCTGTGGAGACCACGGCTTCCTCGGTGTACTTGAGCACACCCTTGAGCTCGCCGGCCGCTGCAGTTTTCATAGCATCGCAGATATCCGCGTAGCTGGCTTCCTTATTCAGTTCGACGGTAAGATCGACCACGGAAACATCAGGGGTGGGCACGCGCATGGACATACCGGTGAGCTTGCCGTTCAGCTCGGGCATCACTTTGCCGACCGCCTTGGCCGCGCCAGTAGTAGACGGAATGATGTTGTCCAGAATGCCGCGTCCGCCGCGCCAATCCTTGTGCGAGGGGCCGTCCACCGTCTTCTGGGTGGCAGTGGTTGCATGCACCGTGGTCATCAGGCCCCGCTTGATGCCGAAAGCATCATGCAGCACCTTGGTGACGGGCGCCAAACAGTTGGTGGTGCAGGAAGCGGCGGAAACAATCTTCTGGCCTGCATAGGTGGCGTGATTGACGCCATAGACGAACATCGGCGTGGCATCTTTCGAAGGTGCACTCTGAACCACCTTCTTCGCACCGGCCTCGATATGCTTCTGGCAGGTTTCCTCGGTAAGAAAGAAACCGGTGCATTCGAGCACGACGTCCACGTCGACTTCACCCCACTTCAGATTAGCGGGATCGCGCTCGGCGGTCAGGCGCACTTTCTTGCCATCGACAATCATATGACCGCCTTCGACCGACACCTCGCCTTTGTAACGACCATGCACCGAATCGTGCTTGAGCATGTAAGCCAGATAGGCAGGATCGAGCAAATCGTTTATGGCCACCACCTCCATATCTGCGAATTCGTTTTCATGCGCGATCGCGCGAAACGCCATGCGGCCTATACGTCCAAAACCATTGATACCTACTTTGATCGTCATTTCAATCTCCTGAAGTTTTCAGCAAAAAAACGGCGGTATTCCCGCCGCGAAAAAAATCAGAGTACCGACTTAACCGCCTCGACCACATGATCGACGGTAAAACCGAAATACTTGAATAATTCATCGCCTGGAGCGGACTCACCGAAGCGATCCAGTCCGACCACGGCACCCTCCAGTCCCACATACTTGCGCCAAAAAGCGGTGACGCCAGCCTCCACCGCCACTCGCGGCACGGATTTGGGCAGCACCGATTCCTTGTAGGTTTCGTCCTGAGCGTCGAAGGTGTCGGTGGAAGGCATGGAAATCACGCGAATCTTCTTGTCCGTGAGCGCCTGCGCCGCGCCCATGGCGAGGGCGACCTCCGAACCGGTGGCGATGATCACGGCGTCCGGTGCGCCATCGCAATCCCTAAGAATGTATCCACCGCGGGCGATACCCGCAATCTGCTCGTCACTGCGTGACTGGTGCGGCAGCGCCTGGCGCGACAGAATCAGGGAGGTGGGGGTGTGCAGGCGCTTGATCGCCAGCTTCCAGGCGACGGCAGTTTCGACCGCGTCACACGGGCGCCAGACGCTCATGTTGGGCATCAGGCGCAAAGTCGCGATCTGCTCGACCGGCTGGTGGGTCGGGCCATCTTCACCCAGGCCAATGGAATCGTGAGTAAAGACTTCGATGTTGCGGATCTTCATCAGCGCGGCCATGCGCAGGGCGTTGCGCGCATACTCGGAAAACATGAGGAAGGTCGCGCCAAAGGGGACGAAGCCGCCGTGGAGGGCGATGCCGTTGACGATGGCGGTCATGCCGAATTCGCGCACGCCATAATGGATGTAGTTACCATCCGGCTGAGCCTTGCTAAGCGGACGCGCTTCGGGCCACAGCGTCAGGTTGGAGCCGGCCAGATCCGCCGATCCGCCCATGAAATCGGTGAAATTGGCGAACGCCTTGATGGCGTTCTGGGAGGCCTTGCGGGTGGCGATCTTCTCGCCTTTTTCGGCCACCGACTTGATGAAGGCATCGGCGTGGGCATCGAAATCAGATACCAATTCGTTGGCCAGCCGGCGCTTGAGTTCCGCTGCCAGCTCGGGATGGGCGGCCGCATAGGCTTGGAATTTCTCATTCCACTCGGTCTCCCAGCGCGCGCCCTTCTCGCGCGCATCCCAAGCCGCATAGATTTCTGCGGGAATCTCGAACGGACCATATGGCCATCCGAGCTGCTTGCGCGCCAGCGCCACTTCTTCTTCGCCCAGCGGCGCGCCGTGGGACTCCTCCTTGCCCTGCTTGTTGGGAGAGCCGAATCCGATGATGGTGCGGCAGCAGATCAGGGTCGGTTTGTCGGTCACCGCGCGGGCCTGCTCGATCGCGGCCTTGATAGCCTCGGCATCATGGCCATCCACCTTGGGGATCACGTGCCAGCCATAGGCTTCGAAGCGTTTCGGGGTGTCGTCGGTGAACCACCCTTCGACTTCGCCGTCGATGGAGATGCCGTTGTCGTCATAGAAGCAGATCAGCTTGCCCAGCCCCAGGGTGCCGGCCAAAGAGCAGGCCTCGTGAGAGATGCCCTCCATCAGGCAGCCGTCGCCGAGGAAGACATAGGTATAGTGGTCGATGATGTCATGCCCCGGCCGGTTGAAATGGGCCGCCAGCGCCCGTTCGGCGATGGCCATGCCCACCGCATTGGTCACGCCCTGCCCCAAGGGGCCGGTGGTCGTCTCCACGCCGGGAGTATAGCCATACTCGGGATGCCCCGGCGTCTTGGAGTGGAGCTGGCGGAAGCGCTTGATCTCTTCCATCGGCAGATCGTAGCCGGTCAGGTGCAGCAAGGCGTAGAGCAACATCGATCCATGACCGTTTGAGAGGACGAACCTGTCTCGATTGGGCCATGACGGATTGCCCGGGTTGTGATGCATATAATCGTTGTAAAGTACTTCCGCGATGTCGGCCATACCCATAGGGGCACCGGGGTGACCGGAATTGGCTTTCTGGACGGCATCCATGGCAAGCGCCCGGATGGCGTTGGCTAATTCTCTGCGCGTAGGCATAGTTTGATTGCTCCCGTTTCAGGTTTAAGAATTCACACTCGATGATCCGCCCAAGGTCTCAGACGCGATCCTACATTCAGCATCGGGCGAGCGAATAGCGCTACAAGCCCTCTTAAAAAACGCATTGTTACCCGAGAAATGGTTTCTGAGCAACAACCCCATGGCTCAGGGGTGGCCATCTTATCGCCAAAACGTGTCTTGCCTGAAACCCAGAAGGCAAAATTACGATAGAAATCCGGCATGAATTAAATGAAGCCATCAGCCCGAAAAAGGGGAAATAAGCCTTATTTGAAGAATGCCATGCTCTAAACAACACATTTTAGAACCCTACCAGCCAGCGGATGAAACATTCGCGCCGAATAGTGCATCCTTCCTGATTAAGCGGTAAACTGTCGAGCCTTGTAATGAGCCGCCCCAACTTAAATCGGGGATTCGTTACTCTAACTCCTTAAAGCATCTTAATAAAGGCTAGACACGTGAACACAGATTACTTGTTCACCTCGGAATCCGTCTCCGAGGGTCATCCCGACAAAATGGCGGATCAGATTTCTGATGCAGTGCTGGACGCCATTCTCGCCCAAGATCCTGATGCCCGCGTGGCGTGTGAAACCATGATCAAGACCGGCGTAGCAATCGTCGCTGGCGAAATTTCCACTCGCGCCTGGGTCGATCTCGATGAACTGGTGCGCGAAGTGATCCGCGACATCGGCTACACCAGCTCCGAAGTGGGCTTCGATGGCTCGACCTGCGCAGTGATGTCCCTGATCGGCAAGCAATCTTCTGATATCGCCCTGGGTGTCGACCGGGAGACCCGCGCAGCCCAAGGCGCGGGCGATCAGGGCCTGATGTTCGGTTACGCCACCGACGAAACCGATGTGCTCATGCCGGCTCCCATTACCTACGCCCATCGTCTAGTCCGCCGCCAGGCCGAAGTCCGCAAAAGCGGCGAGCTGCCGTGGCTGCGACCCGACGCCAAAAGCCAGATTACTTTCCGCTATCGCGACGGCAAGCCCGTCGGCATCGACGCGGTGGTGCTCTCGACCCAGCACGGCCCCGAGATTTCCCAGAAGGATCTGCGCGAAGCAGTGATGGAGCTGATCATTCGCAAGGTGCTGCCTGAGGAATGGCTGGAGCCGACAACCCTGTACCACATCAATCCGACCGGCAAGTTCGTCATCGGCGGACCAGTGGGCGATTGTGGCCTGACCGGGCGCAAGATCATCGTCGACACCTACGGCGGCATGGCGCGCCACGGCGGAGGAGCGTTCTCGGGCAAAGATCCCTCCAAGGTTGACCGCTCGGCCGCCTATGCCGGCCGCTATGTGGCCAAGAACCTCGTCGCCGCCGGCCTCGCCGAACGCTGCGAAATCCAGGTCTCTTATGCCATCGGCGTCGCCGAGCCGACTTCCATCAGCATCGACACCTTCGGCACGGGGCGCATCCCGGATAGCCGGATCGTCGAACTGGTGCGCGAACATTTCGATCTGCGGCCCTACGGCATCCTGAACATGCTGGACCTGATCCGACCCATTTACCGGCAAACTGCCGCCTATGGCCACTTTGGCCGCGAAGACCTGGATCTTCCTTGGGAACGTACAGATCGCGCCGAGGCACTGCGTGACGCCGCCGGCCTGGCCGCGGCATGAAAAAACCAGGGAACAGGACTGATTTTCTGAACCGATAAGTCACTGATCGCCGGGGAGCGTTGCGACAGGTATTCCACCTGCCAGGCCCGACGCATCGGTCAAGTTACCGCAACGGCGCTCGCGAACCGACCATGGAGAACCAAGACCATGAACGCTATCGTGAATAAAACTGCCGAAGACCACATCGTCAAAGACCTTTCCCTTGCTGAGTGGGGACGCAAGGAAATAGCCATCGCCGAAAAGGAAATGCCCGGGCTGATGGCGCTACGCGAAAAATATGCCGCCAGCCAGCCGCTCAAGGGCGCCCGTATTGCCGGCAGCCTGCACATGACCATACAGACGGCGGTGCTGATAGAAACCCTGCTCGCCCTGGGTGCCGAAGTCCGTTGGGCTTCCTGCAACATCTATTCGACGCAGGATCATGCCGCGGCCGCCATCGCGGCGCGCGGCGTGCCGGTTTTCGCCTACAAGGGCGAAACTCTTGAGGAGTACTGGGAATTCACCCATCGCATCTTCTACTGGCCCGACGGCCAGCCCGCCAATATGATTCTCGACGACGGCGGCGACGCCACCCTGGCCGTCACCCTGGGCGCGCGCGCCGAACAAGACCCCAGCATTCTCGATAATCCTGCGAACGAGGAAGAAACCGTGTTGTTCGCTACCATACGCGAACATTTGAAATCCAAGCCCGGCTTTTATACCACTCTTGTAAACAGCATCAAGGGCGTCACCGAGGAAACCACGACCGGAGTGCATCGCCTGTATCACATGGAAAAAGAAGGCCGCTTACCGTTCCCGGCTTTCAACGTCAACGACTCTGTCACCAAATCAAAATTCGACAATCTCTACGGCTGCCGCGAATCCTTGGTCGACGGTATCAAGCGGGCTACGGACGTGATGATCGCCGGCAAGATCGCGGTGGTCGCTGGTTATGGTGACGTAGGCAAAGGCTGCGCCCAGAGTCTGCGTGGCCTTGGTGCCACCGTCTGGGTCACCGAGATCGACCCGATCTGCGCGCTGCAGGCGGCGATGGAAGGCTACCGCGTGGTCACCATGGAAGAGGCTGCGCCAGTAGCCGACATTTTCGTGACCGCCACCGGCAATTATCATGTCATCGATCACGACCATATGCAGGCGATGAAAAATGAAGCCATCGTCTGCAATATTGGCCATTTCGACAGTGAAATCAACGTCGCCAGCCTACGCCAATACACTTGGGAAAACATCAAGCCGCAGGTCGACCATATCGTCTTTCCTGATGGCAAACGCATTATCCTGCTGGCCGAAGGACGGTTAGTGAATCTCGGTTGCGCCACGGGACATCCCAGCTTCGTCATGTCCAACAGCTTTACCAATCAGGTGCTGGCACAGATCGAACTATTCAATAACGACGGAACCTACACCAACAAGGTGTATGTGTTGCCGAAGAAACTGGACGAAGAAGTCGCCCGCCTGCATCTCGGCAAGATCGGCGTTCATCTGACGACGTTGACGCCACAACAGGCTGCCTACATCGATGTTCCCGTAGAAGGCCCATACAAGCCGGATCATTACCGTTACTGAGTCGACATTAATCTCCGGGGCACCCACACGCCCCGGAGCGGACTTATGAGCATGACAGATTCTGATCATCCGGATCCTGAATTCAGCTGCGAATTCTTTCCGCCGAAAACGGCTGAAGCCGCCGCGCGCCTCGACTGTGTGCGTGCGCAACTTGGCCTTCTGAAACCAAGATTCTTTTCTGTCACCTACGGTGCCGGCGGCTCCACCCAGAATCGCACTCTGGAAACCGTGCTGAAAATACAGCAGGAATCCGCCATTCCCGCAGCGCCTCATCTGTCGTGCATAGGCAGCAGCCGCGCCCAAATTCGAGACATTCTCGATACTTACCGGCAACACGGAATCCGCCGCATCGTCGCTTTGCGAGGCGACCTGCCGTCGGGAATGCGGGATATCGGTGAATTCCACTACGCCAACGAACTGGTCGAGTTCATCCGGTCTGAGACCGGCGATACATTTCATATCGATGTCGCGGCCTATCCCGAATTCCACCCCCAGGCACGCAGCGCCCGAGATGACCTTGAGCATTTCAAACTCAAGGTGGAAGCAGGCGCCGATAGCGCTTTGACTCAATACTTCTACAACGCAGATGCCTATTTCCGCTTCGTAGACGATTGCCAAAGCATGGGCATAGACATTCCAATCGTCCCTGGCATCATGCCCATCACCCAATTCACTCAACTTGCGCGATTCTCAGACGCTTGTGGCGCGGAAATCCCCCGGTGGATGCGCAAACGCCTGGAAGGGATGGGTGATGATCGCGACGCCATCCGTGCCTTCGGGCTGGACGTAGTTACCTCTCTGTGTCAACGCCTTCTGGAAGGAGGTGCTCCGGGGTTGCATTTTTACACCATGAATCAGGCCGAACCCACGAAAACGATCTGGAAACGTCTCGGCCTGACCTCGCCTTGACTCTCAAGGTTCGATGCGGATTCCGCGTTTTCACATCGGTCAAACCCGCCTCGCCCCGGGCATCGACACAGAACTGCCAGACGCGGCTGCCAGACATGCGATCCAAGTATTGCGGATGCGCCCCGGCGCCTCTCTCGTTCTTTTCAATGGCGACGGGCAAGATTACTCCGCTCGTTTGATCTCGGCAGACCGCAGGCGAGCCATGGTGCGCATAGAGGCATGCACACCGAATGACACCGAATCCCCCCTCCAGACCTGTTTGATCCAGGCTGTGGGCAAAACCGATCACATGGATCTTGCGATTCAAAAAACAGTCGAACTCGGCGTCAAGCGCATACATCCAGTAATCAGCGTCCGCGGCGTATCTCTTCCCCAAAACCGCATGACGCGGAAAATTGATCACTGGCGCAAGATCGCCATCAGCGCGTGTGAACAATGTGGACGCAGCACCGTCCCCCTCATCGAAGCGCCTCTCCCTCTCCAGACATGGCTGTCTCTACCTCGCCCCGAAAAAACCCTGCGTCTGATGCTAGATCCCCACCAGGAACGCCACTTGTCGGATATGCCCCGCCCTCAGGCAGCGGTCGAAATCCTGATCGGTCCCGAAGGCGGGCTGAGCGAGGAAGAATGCCACAAGGCGATGGAAGCGGGATTCATTGGCTTGCGCCTCGGATCCAGAGTACTACGCACGGAAACAGCCGCGATCGCCGCCCTGGCCGTAATACAGGCACTGTGGGGGGATCTAGCCTGAGCTTCATCCACTTCCGTTGCTGCCAAGGATCGAGTTTAGCCAAAATGATTCGCATTTGGGGCGCACTTTCATCTTCATCAACCAGAACACATTTCATCCCTAGCCGATATTCGAAGAATGTTATTGAAAATCAGCACACTATCATCCGCTATCTATGACCGTATGGAATATGCGCTGCAGGAAGCGTCTGCCGTGGAAAAAAAGACGTTGCCACATGTTCCGCAATTTGACTACAACGCCAAGAGCAAGCGCGCAGGGTCCTCTATGAACTCCTTGATAGTCACCAGAAATTGTACGGCTTCGCGCCCGTCGATGAGGCGGTGATCATAGGAAAGAGCCAGATACATCATCGGTCGGATCAAAATCTCACCGTCAACGGCAACCGGTCGCTCCTGTATTTTATGCATTCCCAGAATGGCGCTTTGCGGCGGATTGAGAATAGGCGTGGATAACAACGAGCCAAATACCCCTCCGTTGGAGAGAGTGAACGTGCCGCCGCTGATGTCTTCCAAACCCAGCTTGTTGTCACGCGCCCGCGCGGCGTAATCGCTGATATGGCGCTCGATTTCGGCCATCGACATCAAATCGGCATCGCGCAGGATCGGCACCACCAACCCGCGAGGCGAAGATACTGCTAGGCCAATATCAAAGTAACCGTGATAGACGATATCGTCGCCGTCGATCGAGGCATTCACTGCAGGAAAACGCTTGAGCGCCTCCACCGCCGCCACGATGAAAAAGGACATGAATCCAAGGCGCACACCGTGAGTTTCTTCGAAACGCTCACAGTATCTCCGGCGCATATCGATCACGGCTTGCATATCGACCTCATTGAAAGTGGTCAAGCTGGCGGTTTGATGCTGAGCCTGAAGCAATCGTTCGGCAATTCGGGCGCGCAAGCGGGTCATGGGCACGCGTTTCTCGACTCTCTCCGTACGCACGGCTTGGTTTTCTTCGTTCTGGGCCTGTTCTGCCTCTGTCTCAACGGTTTGCTCCGCAGAGGAGGTAGATGAAGACTCCTGCCGGTCGATGTGGGTGAGAACATCTTCTTTCAGAATGCGTCCATGCCTGCCGCTTCCCTGTATCTCGTCGGCTGCCAGGCCATGCGCCTCCAGAAGTCGGCGGACAGCGGGTCCCGCTGGTGAGGACGATGGCTTTTTTGCGGGCGGCACAACGGATTCCTGGGAAGCCTCGGCTTGCGGTTGCGTCGCGCCGGTGTCTTCGCCCAACCGCGCCAGCACTTGTCCTGCGACCACCGTTTCACCTTCCTTCGCTAAAATTTCGCGCAGTACACCATCAGCGGGCGCCGGCACCTCAAGCACAACCTTATCGGTTTCCAGATCGAGCAGATTTTCATCGGCAGCCACCCGCTCCCCCGGTTTTTTATGCCATGCTGCAACGGTGGCATCGGCAATCGATTCTGGCAACTGCGGAACTTTGACTTCAATCTCCATGGTCGGCAAGTCTCTCCTGGATTAAGCTAAAAGAATGTCCCAAAGCCTATTGAAGTCAATTAAGAATCGACTGCGGCGAGGGAAAGTTTCGAAAAACATTATCAGCGCAACTGTTGCCATTAAATGGCCTCAAAAACGGACTTGAATCAGCCGCTAATCTCATTAGGGATTACATTCTTCAGCAGGCTCCTAAAAGTTTTATTTCGCGAATACCTGGTCGAGCAGTGCATTGAGCTGACGCAGATGCAGTTCGTAGTAACCCACTGCTGGCGCGGCCGATTCCGGACGGGCGATGCATTCGAGACAGTATTTGGTGCCCACAGCATCCTGAAGAGAGTCTCGCAAAGCCAGCCACGCGCCCTGATTGACAGGTTCTTCTTGACACCAAACGAAGCGCTTGACTTGCTTGTAGCCGAGCAATGCCTTTTTCACTGCCTTGCCGGGGAAGGGATAGAGCGATTCGATCCGCAATATCGCGACATCGTGGCACGCCTCGGCGCGGCGTCTTTCCAATAAGTCATAATAGACGTGGCCACTGCAGAGCACCACGGTGCGCACCTCTTTGGCAATCAGCGGGTCGATTTCCGATATGACGGGCTTGAATCCTTCATTCGCAAGTTCGGACAGCTGACTCACCGCCAGCTTGTGACGCAACAGGCTTTTGGGTGACATAACAACGAGCGGCTTACGCACCGGCCGCAGAACCTGACGCCGCAGGAGGTGGAAGATCTGCGCCGGCGTGGTCGGATAGCAGACCTGCATGTTGTCATTGGCGCACAATTGCAAGAAACGTTCAAGGCGCGCGCTGGAATGCTCCGCGCCCTGGCCCTCGTAAGCATGAGGAAGAAACAGCGTCAAGCCACACAAGCGACCCCATTTCTCCTCGCCGGAACTGATGAATTGATCAATGACGACCTGCGCGACATTGGCGAAATCACCGAACTGGGCCTCCCAGATCACCAGCGCTTCCGGCGAAGCCGTGGCATAGCCGTATTCGAAAGCGAGCACCGCCTCCTCGGACAGCAGCGAGTCGATGACCAGGAAATCGGCCTGATCGGGCGCGAGGTTGCGCAAGGGCACATAGGCTTCGCGCCTGAGTTGGTTATGCAATACGGCGTGACGGTGGAAAAAAGTGCCGCGACCACTGTCCTGACCGCAAAGGCGCACGGGATGGCCCTCCGTGACCAGGGTCGCGTAAGCCATGGTTTCGGCAAAACCCCAGTCCATGGGCAGCTCGCCGGCCGCCATCTTGCGGCGCTCATCCAGAATCTTGGCGACGCGGTCGTTGAGCACGAAGCCGTCGGGCAAGCGATCGAGATTTTTTGCCAGTGAGCGAATGCGCTCTATGGGTACCGTTGTGTCACTGTACGCATCTGGATTCGGATTGAGATAAGGCGCCCAGTTCGCGGCAAACGCCGGCCGTATGGATTCGGGTGATGTCCACATGCCGACCACCGGTGGCCCGGCCTCGAGCTGGGCGCGGCTGGCGGCAAGCATGCGCTCCGCCTGCCCTTTCTCTATGACCCCATCGGCTTCGAGGACAGCAGCGTAGCGCGCACGCGTGGTTGGAATTTCGCGGATGCGCTGATACATCACCGGCTGAGTGGCGCGGGGTTCGTCGGCTTCATTGTGGCCGTAACGGCGATAACAAACCAGGTCTATCACCACATCTTCGCCATAGCGCATGCGGTAGTCCAGCGCCAGGCGTGCAACATACAAAACCGCTTCCGGATCATCACCGTTGACATGCAGGATGGGAGCGCCAATCATTTTGGCGACATCAGTGCAATACAGGCTGGAACGGGAGTCGGCGTGCAAGCTGGTGGTAAAACCAATCTGATTGTTGACCACGATATGCACTGCCCCTTTGGTGGAGAATCCCCGCGTCTGGGACATATTCAGAGTTTCCATGACCACGCCCTGGCCGGCGAAAGCGGCATCGCCATGGATAACGATCGGCATGACCTCGCGCCCCTCGCGATCACCGCGCCTATCCTGACGGGCCCGAACCGAGCCTTCCACCACCGGCCCGACGATCTCGAGATGAGAAGGATTGAAGGCCAGCGCCAGATGCACCGGGCCGGCGGCAGTCAGGCGGTCGGAAGAAAAACCCAAGTGATATTTGACATCGCCGGCCAGCAAATGTTCATCATGAACGCCCTCGAACTCCCGGAAAAGCTCCGCTGGAGACTTACCCATGATGTTGATGAGCACGTTCAAACGGCCTCGGTGCGCCATGCCAATGACCAATTCCCGCAAGCCGTCCTCGGCGGCTTTTTCTATCAGCGCGTCCAGCAAAGGAATCAGACTTTCGCCGCCTTCCAGAGAAAATCGCTTCTGGCCAACATATTTGGCATGCAGATAACGCTCCAAACCTTCGGCAGCCGTCAGCCGCTGCAATAGCCACAATCGCTGCTCCCGGCTCAGCGGCTGGCGCGCCAGCGACCCTTCCACATAGCTTTGCAGCCAGCGCTTCTTAGGGATGGAAGCAATATGCATGTATTCGGTACCCACCTTGCCGCAGTAAGTTTGCCCCAAGCGGTGAATGATCTCCCTCAGCGTGGCCTGCTCTCCTATCCCGTCCAGTGAGCCGGTCTTGAAAGTCGTGTCGAGATCCGACTCATCCAGATCGTAATAGGCGAGAGTGAGTTCCTTGATCTGAGGCGGGGGATAAAGTTTCAGCGGATCGAGATCGGCGCGAAAATGGCCAAGATAACGGTATGCGTTGATTAGTTGCAGAACGTGCAACTGCTTGACCGCGTGTTCCTGATCAGCGATCCGGGGTGGGCAGCGGCTCGGATCCGTGCGAACGAAAGCCGCGCGAACCTGGGCGTGGCTTGTTTCCCGGGCGTGACCGTTGACACGCGGCAGACTGTCGAAATACGCCCGCCAGCGAGAATCTATCGATTGCGGATCGTCGAGGTAGGTTTCATACAGGCTTTCGAGATACGCGGCGTTCGCCCCATTCAAGGCGGAACCGGCCCATTGCCTCTCCAGCAAAGAAGGAGGCTGTTTTTCTGATTTGGCATCCATGAGGTCTCTTGCTGCCCTTGCGGTTTCGATTTGCCGCTCTTCGCTTTTCTTATAGCACTTTTCAGCCGGCGTGGGGCTTTTTTTAAATTAAAGACTGCGCAAAACCTAGCGCCCAGACTGAATCCTGCGCGGCTAATGGCTATCGGCCTCGATTCTGGAGCCATTCCGTCATCACCTCTCCTTACCCAAGATGATCGAAACCGGCGGCCGCCTGCATTCCCCGGTTCCATAGCCAATCGTGGCACGTTTCCCTAAAATCCCGACCATGGATGTCTCCGACCTACTTTGCGACCTTAACGCCGCCCAACGCGAAGCCGTCACTGCCCCTATGAATTCGGTGCTGGTGCTTGCCGGAGCCGGCAGCGGCAAAACCCGGGTGCTCACCCATCGCATCGCCTGGCTGATTCGGGTCGAGGGCCTGTCGCCCTACAGCCTGCTGGCCGTGACCTTCACCAACAAGGCCGCCCAGGAAATGCGCGCCCGCGTGGAAAACCTGCTGGGAATGCCGGCGGGCGGCCTGTGGCTGGGCACCTTCCACGGCCTCGCCCATCGCTTGCTTCGCCAGCACTGGCAAGAAGCGGGGCTGCCGCAGGCATTCCAGATCCTCGACAACGATGACCAGCTGCGCATGGTGCGGCGGGTGCTGCGGGGACTGGGGCTGGACGAAGCTCGCTGGCCACCGCGGCAGGCGCAATGGTTCATCAATGCACGCAAGGACGAGGGCCTGCGTCCCCAGCACCTGGATGACACCGGCGATCCGGCAAACGCCCAGTTCATCCGCATCTACAGCGCCTATGAGGCCGCCTGCCGGCAGGCGGGGGTGGTCGATTTCGCTGAGTTGCTGTTGCGCGCGCTCGAGCTGCTGCGCGACAACGACGTCCTGCGCCGCCATTACCAGCAGCGTTTCCGGCACCTTTTGGTCGACGAATTCCAAGACACCAATGCCCTGCAATACGCTTGGCTGCGGCTGCTGGCCGGCGAGCGCACACCGGTGTTCGCGGTCGGCGACGACGACCAGTCCATCTATGGCTGGCGCGGCGCGCGTATTGAGCATATTCAGGAATTCGCCCGAGATTTCCCCGGCACCGTCACCGTGCGCCTGGAACAGAACTACCGCTCCACGCCCGCGATCCTGGACGCTGCGAACGCCGTCATCGCCCACAACCGGGGCCGTCTGGGCAAGCAGCTGTGGGCACAAGGCCCGCGCGGTGAGACGGTGCGCTTCTATCTGGCCTACAACGATCTCGATGAGGCGCGTTACGTCGTCGAACAAATCGAAGACTGGGTCGCCGGCGGCGGTAGGCGCAGCGATGTCGGTGTGCTCTACCGCTCCAACGCTCAGTCGCGGGTGCTGGAAGAAGCGCTGGTGGCGCGCGGCATCCCCTATCGCGTCTATGGCGGGCAGCGCTTTTTCGAACGCGCGGAAATCAAGGATGCCCTGGCCTATCTGCGCCTCATGACCCATCGTGACGACGATGCCTCCTTCGAGCGCGTGGTCAACCAGCCAACCCGCGGCATCGGCGAACGCACCCTCCAGATTGTGCGCGATCGCGCCAAGGCGCAGAACACGCCTCTGTGGCGCGCTGCCATATCCATCCTTGAAGACGATACTCTGCCTACCCGCGCCGCCAATGCGCTCAATGGGTTTATCAACCTGATCAACAAATTGTCGGAAAAATCACACGGTCTCGAATTGGCGCAACAGGTTGAACTCGCGGTCAAGGATTCGGGGCTCAAGGCCCACTTCGGCAAAGACAAGAGCGAACGCGGGCAAGCGCGGCTGGAAAATTTGGAGGAGCTCGCTAATGCCGCCGGCGGCTTCCGCTTCGATCCGGAAGCGCATGCGGGCATGACCCTGCTCGATGCCTTCCTGGCCCATGCCGCGCTGGAAGCCGGCGAAGGCGAAGGCTCCGCCTGGGAAGACTGCGTTCAGCTCATGACCTTGCATGCGGCCAAGGGTCTGGAATTCCCGCTGGTGTTCATGTGCGGCATGGAAGAAGGCCTGTTTCCGCACCGCATGTCTAGCGAGGAGCCCAGCCGCATGGAAGAGGAGCGTCGGCTATGCTATGTCGGCATCACCCGCGCCCGCCGACGCCTGATTCTCACCGCCGCGGAAACCCGACGTCTGCATGGGCAGCAGATCTACAACGCGCCCTCGCGCTTCCTGAGCGAAATCCCGGAATCGCTGCTCGAAGAAGTCCGCTCGCGGCCGCAGATCAACCACGCGTCCTGGAAACGACCACAAGCACCCCGCCCCCTACCGCTTGACGACGCGCCCAGCGGATTGAGCGTGGGTCAGCGCGTGCGCCATCCCACCTTCGGCGAAGGCGTGGTCATCAATTATGAAGGCCAAGGTCCGCAGGCGCGAGTGGAGGTGAACTTCGCCCGCCATGGCAGCAAATGGCTGGTGCTCGCCTACGCGAAACTGGAATCGCTTTGAAGGCGATTGCAATCCATTGTTCCTATGCGTGATTTTGCTTTGCCGCCAGCGATGCGTTATGGTAAACGGCTGATATCGACCCTGGATACGAAGTGACTTCAGAACCCGGAGCCAGAATACGCCTCGAAAATGTCAGCAAAGTCTTCGGCCGCCAGGCCGAGCGCGCCATGGAGGCCCTGAGCCGCGGTCTGAGCAAGACCGAGGTGCAGCGTCAGTACGCGGCGACGGTCGGCGTGTTCGATGTCTCCCTGGAAATCATGAGCGGGGAGATCTTCGTTATCATGGGGCTGTCCGGCAGCGGCAAATCGACCCTGTTGCGCCTGATCAATCGTCTGCACCAGCCCAATGCCGGCAAGGTTTACATTGACGGCCAAGACATTACCCGCCTGCCCACCAAGCCCTTGCGCGAACTGCGCCGGCGCAAGTTCGGGATGGTCTTCCAGAACTTCGCCCTGTTGCCGCATCGCACGGTCATGGGCAACGTGGAATTCGGGCTGGAAATCCAGGGCGTGCCCAAGGCACAGCGGCAACAGCGCGCGCAGGAAGTCATCGACACCGTAGGCCTTGGCGGCTATGAATCCAGTTTTGCGGCCGAACTGTCCGGGGGCATGCAGCAACGGGTCGGCCTGGCGCGCGCGCTGGCCGTGGACCCAGAAATCCTGCTCATGGACGAGGCATTCAGCGCGCTCGATCCCTTGATACGCAGCCAATTGCAGGACGACCTGCTGGAAATCCAGGACCGGCTGGGAAAGACCATCGTGTTCGTGTCCCACGACCTGGATGAAGCGCTGAAACTGGGCGGCCGGATCGCGATCATGCGCAACGGCAGGCTGATTCAGGTTGGCACGCCGGAAGAAATCATCGCCCAGCCGGCAGACGACTACGTTTCCGCCTTCGTCGAAGGCGCGGACCGCACCCAGGTGCTCACCGCCAGCCAGATCATGCGGCACCCGACGGTCACGGCCCATCCCCAGGATGCGTCGTGCACCTTGCTGCTCAAAATGGAGCGCAGCGGCTTCGGCGGACTGGTCGTCGTCGACAGTGCGCGCCGCCTGCATGGCTATATCGGCCTCGACAGCGTCATCAGCCAACGCGATCGCAAACGCCTCGATCCGGATAGTTTGCACACCTTGCCAACCGCGACCCCGGAAACCAAGCTCGGCGAACTGATCGGCCTGGTCACCGAACAGGGCTCGCCGGTGGTGATTCTGGACGCCAAAGAGCGCGTCATTGGCATCGTCGACAAAAGCACGCTGCTCGCCGCCCTGGCGCAAATGCCGAGTGAGGAAGACGCCCCCGACCAGCCATCGGCGCCACAAGCACAACAGGCCTGAGGAAACTGTCGCCATGAGTTATCAACTCGGCTCCCCCTTGCCCATCGGCCAATGGGTCAGCAACGGGGTCAACGCCCTGACCAACAACTATGCCTCGGCCTTCAATGCCATCACCGCCGGCGTGCATTTTTTGATCGCCAGCCTGCGCAACGGCCTGCTCGCCATCCCCCCGCTGCTGTTCATCGCCCTGGTGGCGGTACTTGCCGTCTCCCTGCTCGGCTGGCGCCGCAAAGGCGCCTGGGGACTGGCCCTGTTTAGCATTCTAGGCCTGTTGTTGGTGCTCAACCTCGGGTACTGGATCGCTTTGATCGACACCCTGGCGCTGGTCCTGGCTTCAGAAATCATGGTCATCGTGCTGGGATTACCGCTCGGCATCCTCGGCGGGCGCAGCGAGATCGCAGATCGCATCCTGCGGCCGATTCTCGATGTCATGCAGACCATGCCGGCCTTCGTGTACCTGGTGCCGGCCGTCATTTTTTTCGGTCTAGGCCTCGTTCCGGGTGCCATTTCCACCGTGATTTTCGCTCTTCCCCCCCTGATCCGCCTGACCACTCTGGGGATACGTCAGGTACCCGCCGAACTGGTGGAGGCGGGCAATGCCTTCGGCGCCACCTGGTGGCAAATGCTGATCAAGATCCAGCTGCCGAACGCCTTGCCCTCGATCATGGCCGGCGTCAACCAGTCGATCATGCTCAGCCTATCCATGGTGGTCATCGCCGCCATGATCGGCGCCGGGGGCCTAGGGAACGTCGTCCTCGAAGGGATCACCCAGCTCGACGTGGGGAAGGGGTTCGTTGGCGGCCTAGCCGTCGTTATCCTGGCGATCATTCTCGATCGCCTTACTCAAGCAATTGGCAAAAAGAAAAGGAGCCTATGAAATGAAAAAATTTAAACGCATCGCCATTACTCTGCTGGCAGCCGCCGGCCTTTCCGTGGGCGCGTTGTCGAGCGCGTATGCAGGCGACAAGCCGGCTATCAAAATCGGTTATGTACAGAGCTGGCCGTCCAGCGTTATCACCACCACCCTGGCCGCCACCGTGATCAAACAGCGGCTGGGCAATTCCGTGGACATGGTCGCCTCCGCCGCCGGCCCCATGTGGGAAGCCGTGGCCAGCGGACATACCGATGCCATGCTCACGGCTTGGCTCCCCACCACTCATAAATTCTATTACCAGAAAGTCTGGAACAAGGTGATCCTGATGGGGCCCAACGTCATGGGCACCAAACTGGGCATCGCCGTGCCCAAGTACGTACCGGTCAACACCATTGCCGGGCTAGAAAAATACGCCGCCAAATTTAACGACCGTATCGTTGGCGTAGGCGCCGGTGCCGGCATCAACATGAACACCAAGAAAGCCATCAAGGCCTACGGACTGAAGAGCTTCCATCTGCAAACCAGCTCTACCGCCGCCATGACCGCGCAGCTGCAGCGGGCGATCAAGAACAAGCAGTGGATCGCCGTCACCGCATGGACGCCGATGTGGATGTGGGCCAAGTTCGACATCAAGTTCCTGAAAGACCCCAAGCACATATACGGCACCGGCGGTTATATCCAGAACGTAGTCAACCCCGAGCTGTACCACAAGTCGGAGCAGGTGTTCTGGTTCTTCAACCGCTTCGAGATTCCGCGCCAGCAGCTCTCCGCGCTGATGCTCGAAGTCAAGAACGGCACGCCGGTGAAGGTTGCCGTTGAAAAATGGATCAAGGCGCACCCCAAGCTCGTTAACAGCTGGGTTTCCTAACTCAAGGATCCATACTTACGACCTGATATTCGCGCCGAGATGGGCGTTCTCAAGAGACTTCCAACCGCATCGAGCAAACCATCGATAAGGAAGGCACTCTCACTTGAGGACGCCCAGACCGGCGCTTGCGCGTACCCCACTTAAGGCAGCTTGGGTTTCGTTGTCAATCGATAAACAAGAATTATTAGCGATCAGCTCCTGCTCGATGCGCTCAATCCTTGCCAGTTCGATATCGCAGAAACTCTGCGTGCAATCCCCTATTGGTCGTCAAAGGGCGGCGTTACGCTACCAATAAGTCAGAGATGGCTTTCGCATATCGGCGAATCCAAGCCTGATACACTAGCAGATACTGGGGACTCAGACTTTCCCGGCTTATTCACGCCATTCCCGCATTTAGAGGCTTCTGAGCCAAGGTTTGCCGGAATCGCCGAAAACAGCTCCAAGAACGGTCATACCCACACCGACTGCTGGAGTTGTGAGGTTTTTTCCTTGAACGAGCACATCATCCAAAGCGTTCTCGTCCTTCTTGCCAGTTCTGTGGTGGCGGTCGCCTTGGTTCGTCGCTTCCACTTGTCCTCCATCATCGGCTATCTTGCCGTCGGACTCGCCGTCGGTCCTCACGCTTTGGGACTGATAGATGAAAGTGCGTTCATTCATTTGCTGGCTGAAATCGGCGTTGTTTTCCTGCTGTTTAGCATTGGCCTGGAATTTTCCATTCGGCAATTCTGGTCGATGCGCCAGGTGGTTGTTGGCCTCGGCGGCGCTCAGGTTTTGTTTTCCAGCCTCATCGGCGCGCTGGTAGCGTGGCTTTCAGGGATTGGTTGGGCGGGCGCTATCGTGGCTGGCGGCGCACTCGCCATGTCATCGACGGCTATTGTAGTCAAGCAACTCGATGAACAGCTCGAATTGCATTCCCGCCACGGTCGCTTGGCGCTGGGCATCCTGCTGTTTCAGGATTTAGCGGTAGTGCCTTTTCTAGTGGCCATTCCCATTCTCGCGAGCGGCGAGCTGGAAGGAATCTGGTGGCAACTCGCTTTCGCACTCGCCAAGGGATTGCTTGCGCTGGGCATCATGCTTGCTGCTGGCCGTTGGATCATGCGGCCCTGGTTTCAGTTTGTAGCTGCTTCACACTCAGGCGAATTATTCACGCTCAACGTGCTTATGGTGACGCTCGCTGCGGCCTCTGTGACCTATTCGCTGGGTTTATCGCTGGCCTTGGGCGCTTTCCTCGCCGGAATGATGCTCAGCGAAACCGAGTATCGCCATCAGATCGAAACTGAAATACGTGCTTTCCGTGACGTGCTGATGGGCGTTTTTTTCGTCAGCATCGGCTTGCAACTCGATCCTCGCGCCGTATTGGAAATGTGGCAATGGGTTCTGATCATGCTATTGGGCCTAATCCTGGGAAAAGGGCTGTTGATCATGGGCCTGACTCGTTGGGCGGGTTATGAGTCAGGCGTAGCTTTTCGCACCGGCATGGTGCTGGCTCAAGGCGGCGAATTCGGCTTTGCCCTCCTCGCACTAGCGCTGAACCGGGGACTACTGGACGCATCTAACAGCCAAGCTATTTTGGCCACAGTGATCCTGAGCATGGCTGTTGCGCCACTACTGTTACGTTACAACGACCCCATTTCCAAAGTCTTGTTCGCGCACAGCCATATTAAACGCCGCGTTAACCAGACGCGTGAACTTGGCTGGGCCGCACGCGAAATCAGCGATCACGTCATTCTTTGCGGATTTGGTCGCGTTGGCCAAAATCTCGCCCGCTTCCTGCGTGCCGAAGGCATTGAGTATGTGGCGCTGGATCTTGATCCCTATATCATCCGCGATGCCTGGGAAGCCGGTGAACACGTTTTCTATGGCGACAGCACGCATGGAGAAATTCTTCGCGCCGCGGGCCTCATGCGAGCGCGCATGCTGGTGGTGACTTTCGCCGATGCTCATACCGCTGAGCGCATTGTCGAAGAAGCACGCAAACGCCGTGGTGACATTCCCATTCTGGTACGTACATTAGAAGAAAAAGACATCGAAAGGCTGGAACACGCCGGCGCCACCGATATCATCCCGGAAATTTTTGAATCCAGTCTGCTGCTGGCGCGTATATTGTTGCGCCGGCTCGATGTGGCCGAAGATGAGATCGACGAACTAATCGAACGTGAGCGCGCCGACCGCTACCGTAGTTTGCGCGGACGTTTCCAGGGCGAAAGCGAACAGCTGCGCGAAGCGCTGCACAGCGTCACATTACATGGCAACAGCACCGCCATCGGCAAGACGTTGAGGAATTTCGATTTCTCCGCCCAGGGCGTACGCGTTGAAGCCCTGCGTCGAGCCGGCATACGCGGGGAGGAGCCTGATCCCGATATTCAACTCGAAGCAGAGGATGTGTTGGTTTTGCGCGGCCCGCCCGAGGCGTTAAAACGCATTGAAGAGGAGCTGACACGCACGGCCTGAAGGTTGTTTGCAACCACCACAGCCCGAGCCATTTTTGTGGGAGATTGCACTTGCAAGCCCATTCATTCGTGGGGCGGTGAGTTCACCCCCGCTGTTTCATCCCGTCTCTGATAGAGTCATTGATAGTAATCGATAGTAATCGCGAGTTTATTGAGAACACCCATCGTGTTCCCAGGTGAAATATTCTGGCTAGACTTTTTGCCAACATAGCATCCGGTTGTTGGCAGGCATCGCGTGATCTTCCTCGAGCACGAGATCGACCGCCCGGGCCAGTGCATCGACGGCTTCGAAATCGCGTACACCACTTTGTGGATCGCGCGCTTTCAGCCAGGCATCGAAACGGGCGTTGCTATCACTGGTAAATTGTCCGCCGTAATTGAGCGGCCCGTAATACGCCATCAATCCACCCTTGCGCAGGATCCGTCCGATTCCTTTCATCGCCGCCTCAACGTCTTGCCAAGAAATGATATGAAACGTATTGGCCGAGAAAACGTAATCAACATCACCCACATTCCAATCCTCATCGCCTACATCCAGCGCTATCGGAACAAGTAGATTGGAAACACCCGTCTCTGCACGCCAGGCTTGGATACTGGGGAGATTCTCTGGCAAATCAGAGGGTAGCCATTGCACATATGGGAAAACCGGAGCGAAATAAGCCGCATGTTGCCCTGTTCCACTGCCTATTTCGAGCAGCCTGCCCTCCTCCACAAGCCACTGGCGCAAAACCGCCTCTATGGGATCGCGATTCTGGTCACAGGAAACTGCATACTTTTTTTGATGTGCAAACTCACTCATCGTCGATCTGTTTCTGGAAAGCCCGAATCTCTCATGACGAATAGAGCCGGTCTTGAGTGCATTGCCGACAGAAAATTATTTCCTTAGGTTGTACTCAAAACCGGCATCCATAGCCTCTATATCTCACGCCCCCTGAATCCGACGACGATCACAATGACTTCTTGAAAGATACCCCTGTTCAGGAACCCGAAGGCGGGAGAATGATTACCGTATACAGACTTTGTTTGCCGTTCCGCACCCGTACAGGTATGGGCTGATTCGCGGGCAAGGCCGAAACGATCTGGCGCAGTTGCTCAGGCGTATCGACTGCTTGCTGACCAATGTCCTGGATCACCATGCCGGGGGTGATGCCCGCCTGTTGCGCCGGACCGGCACCCACGCCGATGACCAGCACGCCATGATTGATACCGAGATTCTTGGCCGCGCTCTTGGTGAGTGCCTGCACCTGAATATTCAGGCGCGGTACCTCACCGCTGCCGCCGGAAGATTGCCCATGTTTTCCAGGCAAGGTGCCGATGGTTACCTCGAGCGTCATCGGTTTTCCGTTTCTCAAGATTCCAATCTTGACCTTGGCTCCCGGTTGCATAGCGCCGACCATCGGCACAAGTTCACCGATGTTGTAAACCGGATGGCCGTTGAAAGTCACGATCACATCACCTGGCTTCAACCCAGCCTTGGCCGCCGGGCTATCGGGCACTATGGAAGCGATCAGCGCGCCCACCGGCGCCTTGAGCCGCAGCGCTTCACTCATCTTCACCGAGACGTCCTGCACCTCAACGCCCAGCCAACCGAACTCAATGGGCTTGTGCGCCGCCAGATCGCGCACCACGCGCATGACGGTGTTTATGGGAATTGAAAACGACAATCCCATGTAGCCGCCGCTACTGGTGTAAATCTGGTCATTGATGCCGACCGCCTGTCCAGAGAGATTGATCAATGGGCCGCCAGAATTGCCTGGATTAATCGGCACATCAGTCTGGATGAAGGGGATGTATGGGTCGTCATTGGGGAGCGAACGGTTGACGGCGCCGACCACCCCCTGGGTCACCGTATTGAAGAATCCGAACGGGGCGCCAATGGCGAGTACCCACTGGCCCGGCTTGAGCGTGTCGGAATTGCCAATGGGCATGGTCGGCAAATTGTGCGCATCGATCTTGAGCAAAGCCGTGTCATAGCGCTTCGACAAACCAATCAACTTCGCCTTGTAGACCTGATGATTGGTCAGGGAAACCATGATGTGCTGGGCTCCCTTGACCACATGCGCGGCGGTGACGATATATCCGTTGGGGCTGACGATAAATCCAGAACCCAAGTCTTGGACTTTCTCTTTCACGGCCGGGACGTTAGGCGCCATGAACTGCTGAAAGAACTGGTAGAAAGGAGAATCCGGGGGAAAAGGATTCTGGACACCGGATTGAACCACCTTGGTGCTGGTGCTGCTGATATTCACCACGGCATCGCCCACGCGATTGATGATAGGGGTGAAATCAGGGAGATTGATCAGAGGTTTCTGCGGAGAGGTGTCGATACGCAAGGGTGGCTCCTTGGCGTATGCCAGGCCACTTGTCAATAAGTTGACGCCCAAGGCGAAGACCATGAATAACGCTGGCCAGAAACCCTTGCCGCTATGGTTTCTAAGAAAATTCGAAAGCCCCATATTTTGCCTCTGTTCTTGAATGAAAAAGATAGGCTTTATTTTAGACCATCAACAGCGTTCTTGTTTCCTTCTAACAATCAGATCGAAGACGCGTGTAAAACGATTTATAAGTTAATCACCAACGAGTTACCTACCTGATACGATCTGAGCGAAAGCAAACTTTTACCCTCTTTTACGCATCATTCATACCTCTGAAACACTAAAGAAGCATTGGCGCCGCCAAAACCGAAGCTGTTCGACATTATTCGCTCAAGAGTCACGCCGTCGCGTCGTTCGCGCACGATGGGCATGCCCTCGGCGGCGGCATCCAGCATTTCAATATTGGCCGAAGGGGCAATAAACCCATGCCGCATCATGAGCAGCGAATAAATAGCCTCGTTGACTCCAGCCGCGCCAAGCGCGTGGCCGGTAATCGATTTGGTCGAACTGACCGGCGGCATCTTGCCAGCGAACACCTCATTCATTGCGCGCAACTCCGTTACATCGCCCGCCGGTGTACTGGTGCCATGTGCATTGATGTAATCGATTGGTCCATCGACCGTACTCAACGCCTGGCGCATGCAGCGCTCCGCGCCTTCACCCGAAGGCGCCACCATGTCATAACCATCAGAGGTGGCGCCATAGCCCACCAACTCGGCAATGATCGGGGCGCCTCTCGCTTTGGCTGCTTCCAGCGCCTCCAGGACGAGTATTCCGCCGCCACCGGAAATCACGAAACCATCGCGTGAGGCGTCATAGGGTCTCGAAGCCCGCTCGGGCGTATCGTTATATTTGCTCGACAAGACACCCATGGCGTCGAATAGCATGGCCATCGTCCAGTGAATTTCCTCGCCGCCACCCGCGAACACTCGGTCCTGCTTGTCCAACTGGATCAATTCCGCCGCATGCCCGATGCAGTGCGCGCTGGTCGCACATGCCGAGCTGATCGAATAACTGACGCCCTTGATATGGTATGGCGTGGCCAGACAAGCGGCGACGCTGCTCGACATGGTACGAGTAACCATATAGGGTCCGACGCGCCGAATTCCCTTATCACGCAGGGTATCGAACGCCAAAAGCAAATTAGCGGTGGAGGCGCCGCCCGAACCAGCAACCAGGCCGGTACGCTCGTTGGATATCTCATGCGCCTCCAGACCCGAGCTTTCTATGGCCTGTTGCATCGCCAAATAGGTATAGGCCGCGCCATCGCCCATGAAACGCAGCTGTTTGCGATCTATCAGGTCTTCAAGTTTGATCTTGATCGATCCTTCCACTTGTGAACGCAGCCCTTGCGCCGCATATTCCTCGCTATACTCAATGCCCGAACGCCCCGCTCGCAAAGCCTCCAGTACTTCCTGGGTTGAATTGCCAATGCTCGATACGATCCCCATTCCCGTGATCACAACACGTCGTGCAGACATACGTCTAGAACCCCTCGGTTGAAGTAAACAGACCCACCCGCAAATCCTTGGCTTCATAGATGGGGTGGCCATCGACGCGCATCACCGCATCTCCCACGCCCATATAAAGCTTGCGCTTGACCAGCCGTTTGATCTCGACTTCATAAGTCACCAGTTGGTTGGCCGGCGTGACCTGGCCGCTAAACTTGACCTCGCCCGCGCCCAGTGCCCGGCCACGCCCTGGTCCACCCGTCCAGCCCAGGAAAAAACCGATGAGCTGCCACATCGCATCCAACCCAAGGCATCCTGGCATGACTGGATCGCCTTCGAAATGACAAGCAAAAAACCATAAATCCGGATCGATATCCAGTTCGGCAATTATCTCGCCTTTTCCATGACCTCCGCCACGCTCATCAATGTGCACGATACGATCGAACATAAGCATCGGCGGCAAGGGAAGCTGAGCATTACCCGGTCCAAACAACTTTCCATGTCCACATTGCAGCAATTCTTCCTTACTATAACTCGTTTTCTTTTCCATCCAATTTACTCAGGTTAGAGGGCCGCCGGATTGCAATCCTTGAGACATTCCAGACTCGGCTGTATTCAGAAATACTTCGCTAATGCTTTATATCAATCCGCCATAAAAATCCTTCCTGGCGTTCACGGCATCGAGTCGGCTATCAGCGCCAAAAGATGTCTGGTTGCTCCACGATGGCGAAGCAACATGCTTTCACCCTGCCTTCCCATGGCCGATCGGCGCTCGGATGATAGCAGCAATCCCTTCAATTCTGAGGCTAAAGCCTGCGCGTTGCCAATTTTTTTCGCCGCGCCCGAATTGAATAAATCTATATATATCTGTTCGAAATTGTATGTCTGCGGTCCGGTCAACACGGGCAGTCCCAAAGCCACCGCTTCCAGGGGATTGTGCCCGCCGATATCCATCAGGCTTCCGCCGATAAAGGCAACGTCCGCTGCGGCGTAAAAACTCATTAGCTCCCCCACAGTGTCGCCCAGAAAGACGTCAGCCGACTTTGCTGGAAGGGCTGCTGTGCTGCGTCGGCAAATTGAAAATCCTGCGCGGACACACTGCTCGGCCACATCGTCGAAACGTTCAGGATGGCGAGGGACCAGTATCAACGCCGCATCGGGCAAATGCTCCTTCAATCGGCGATGGGCATCGAGAACGATGGTATCTTCGCCATGATGAGTGCTGGCCGCTATCCACACTGGACGGTTCGCGCCAAAGGCGGCGCGCAAGGTCATGCCCGTTTCCCTCGCGGTTGCCGGCACATCGAGATCGTGCTTGAGATTACCTGCAACGAACACGCGACGCGCGCCCAGCACACGAAAGCGCTCTGCATCTCGCGCATCACGCGCGGCCACCGCCGAGACACGCCTCAATGTCTGACGGGTAAAAGAAGCCACCTTCACATAGGCGCGCGCGGAACGTGCCGACATGCGCGCATTGGCGAGAATAATGGGGATATTGCGGCGTTCGCAAGCTGCGAACAGATTCGGCCAGATCTCGGTTTCCATGCACAAGAAAATCCTTGGTTGCGCCCGCCGCAAAAAGCGCTCCACGGCACCCGGAAGGTCATAGGGAAGATACACGTGTTCGACGCGCTCTCCAAACATGCGCATGAGCTGTTCCCTGCCGGTGGGCGTGGTCGTGGTGACAAGCAGTGCGTGTTGCGGATAATCGCTGAGCAAACGGCGCAGAAGCGGTGCGCTGGCGATCACCTCCCCTACGGAAACGGCGTGAACCCACACTCTTGGCCGTGCAGGGAAATGCAAAGAGACACCGAACCTTTCTCCAATGCATTGGCGATAAGCCGGGTTGCGCCGACTTCGCCAGAGCAGTCGCAACAGCACGGCGGGCGCCGCCAGATATAGCAACAAGGTATAGATTCTGCGCATAAGCCTTCACGCCACCACCCTGCCCACAACCGTCAAGTGTTCAGCCAGTCGAGATAAAGCCGCACGCCTTCCTCAACCGCCTTGAAAGGCGCCGCATAGCCGGCCGCGCGCAACGCGGAAATATCGGCCTGGGTAAAACTTTGATACCGGCCTTTGAGTTGTTCTGGGAAAGGGATGTATTCGATCTTTCCGCGGCCATGCCAGGCAATCACGGCCCGCGCCACGTCATTGAACGACTGGGCGCGGCCGGTGCCAAGGTTGAAGATACCCGAGACCTCCGGGTGGTCGAGGAACCACAGATTGACGTCCACACAATCGCCGACATAGACGAAATCGCGCTGTTGCTCGCCATCGGCGTAACCGTCGGTGCCCTCGAACAGGCGGCAGACACCTTCGGCCTTGATCTGGTTGTTGAAATGAAATGCCACGCTGGCCATCGATCCTTTGTGTTGCTCACGCGGGCCATAGACATTGAAATAACGAAAGCCCACCACCTGGCTGCGCCGCCCGGATGGCAGGCGGCGCACATACTGATCGAACTGAAACTTGGAATAGCCGTAGACATTTAGCGGCTTTTCGTGCTCACGCCCCTCAGTGAAAATGGGGCCAGCACCATAAACGGACGCGGAAGAAGCATACAAATACTGCGCCCCTCGCTCGAGACAGTAATGCAGTAAAGATTTCGAGTATTCGTAGTTGTTATCCATCATGTAACGCCCATCCCATTCGGTGGTGGCCGAACAGGCACCCTCATGGAATATGGCGCGCGCGCCAAAATCTTCCCCTGCCTGGATACGGGCCAGGAATTCGTCCTTGTCTAGATAATCAGCGATATCGAGATCCGCGAGATTGACGAATTTAGTTCCGTCCTTGAGATCGTCGACCACAAGGATATCGGTGATCCCGCGCGCATTGAGCCCCTGTACGATATTGGCGCCGATGAACCCGGCGCCCCCGGTCACTATGATCATGAATTGGTCTCCGTATCGTCACGCTGGATGCGGCTGACGATTTTAGTTGTGGAACAATCGTAACGAAACTCGATAATGTGCACCTCGCCTCCGTTTTGGGTCACGCACGCGTGGCCCGCCACATCTTCGGCGCGATAGTCACCCCCCTTAACCAGCACATCGGGGTGTAGGCTACAAATCAACCGCTCAGGCGTGTCTTCATCGAAGGGAACCACCCAATCAACGGCGGCCAATCCGGCCAGAACCGCCATGCGGTGCTCAAGAGGATTGACCGGACGGCCGGCCCCCTTGAGCCGGGTGACGGAATCATCGCTGTTGACAGCAACAATAAGTCTGTCACCCAGGCGGCGCGCCTGGGTGAGATAATCCACATGGCCGGCATGCAGGATATCGAAACAACCATTAGTCATGACGATGCGTTCACCCCAAGCACGCGCACGTTCGACGGCATGCGCCAGCGCGCCTTCATCCACCACGCCTGTCGGCAGCTCCTCCTGTTCGCGCAAGGCGCGCAGCAATTCCTCCGGACAGATGGTGGCCGTACCCAGCTTGCCGACAACGAGGCCGGCGGCCAGGTTGGCCAGCGCCACGGCTTGAGCCCAGTCGGCGCCTGCCGCTACTGCCCCGGCTATCGTCGCCACCACCGTATCACCAGCGCCGGTTACATCGAAGACTTCCCGCGCCTGCGTAGCCAAAGTGAGCGGTTCCTGACCGTTGCGCAACAGCGTCATCCCTTCCTCACTGCGCGTGATAAGCAAGGCATCAAGCAATTCACGTTGCAGCAACGCCTGTCCTCGCTCGATCAGCTCGGCTTCATCTGCACAGGAGCCGACCACAGCTTCGAATTCATGTCGGTTGGGGGTTATCATGCTGGCGCCCCGGTAACGATCGAAATCGGCTCCCTTGGGGTCGACGACCACCGGCTTGCCGTAACTTCGGGCAAGAGCGATCAATTCACGGCTGCGACTGAGCGTCCCTTTTCCGTAATCGGACAAGACCACCACGTCAACCTCACCCAACAAATCCGCATAATCGGCCCCTAAGCGGCTGGCGTCGTCGGCTGCGAAACCTTGTTCGAAATCGAGGCGAATCAACTGCTGATGGCGGCTGAGGATGCGCAGCTTGGTAATCGTCGGATGAGAATCAAGACGCAGGAAATGACACTGAACCCCAGTGCGGGAAAGCGTGCTTTCCAACAAGCTTCCCGCCTCATCTCGACCACTCAGACCGAGCAGATGCACTTGTGCGCCCAATGCGGCCAGATTGAGCGCCACATTGGCCGCCCCGCCCGGCCTTTCCTCGCTTGGACCCACGCGCACCACCGGCACTGGCGCCTCGGGCGAGATACGCGAGGTGTCGCCGTGCCAATAGCGATCCAGCATCAGGTCGCCTACCACGAGCACCCGCGCCCGCGAAAAATCGGGAATCGATAGACTCATGCTGCTCCTGAAAACCCGAAATGGGAACGAAATCATATCACAGACGCTCTCATCGACGCTTGCATGTAAGCACAATTCGCCTTAATCTGCATGGTTGCGCTTTACAAAAAACAGAGAGGCCTGATTCCATGACCCACGCCGCGAGCCAGCGAGTCAGCGAAGATGCGGATTTCACCGCATTGCGATTCAACATGATCGAACAACAAATACGGCCCTGGGATGTATTGGACGACCGGATCCTGGAAACGTTGGGAACCCTATGGCGCCACCATTTCGTCCTGCCCGGCCAGGAAAAACTGGCCTATGCCGACATCGAACTCCCTCTGGGGCATAGCGAATACATGCTCGCCCCTAAAGTCGAAGGGCGGCTGCTGCAGGCTACCGCGCCACAGGCGCATGAGCAGGTACTCGAAATAGGCACAGGCAGCGGCTACCTTACGGCCTGCCTAGCAAGGCTCTCCGCGCATGTGGACAGCGTGGATATCGAACCAGAATTCAGGCAGCGCGCACTCCTCAACCTAACGAGAGAAGGACTGAACGATATAACCACGCTGTTTACCGCTGACGCCGCGCATGGCTGGAGTGGCCAACGCGAAACGTATGACGTGATAGTGATCGGCGGATCACTCCCCATGCCCGACATGCTCGAACCCTTTGAACGCTTACTCAACATAGGCGGTCGGCTGTTCGCGGTGATCGGCACTGAACCTGTTATGGAAGCCATGCTTATCCGCCGCGATGGTGAAAACGCCTTCAACCGGACCGGCTTGTTCGAGACCGATCTCAAGCCTTTGCGAGGTTTGTCGGCGCCAAGGGTATTTCATTTGTGATTTTTCAAACAAACGTTTGATTCACTCATCAAGGCACGCTAAGCTTCTCTATAAACCTTTCGGTTTTAAGGCGGCCGTAGCAACGCGACCGGTAAGATCATAGGCCGATGGAAACCAACAAGGCGACGGCGTAGTAGATTCTTCCTAAAAAGCAGGCTTCCAAGGTCGGCGGATGGCCAAGCGTTGCCCCGCACATGGCATCTCGCATCACTCTCCACTCTCGATGGAATCAACAATGAAATTTCGTAAATTGCTTCTCGGCGCGATCGTCTTTGCCAGCATGCCTTCTGCCATGGCTGCCGACCTCATGCAAGTGTATCGGCTCGCGATTGCGAACGATGCGCAGTACGCAGCCGCCAGACAGCAATACAAGGCGATTCGTGAAAACCGCCCGCTTGCGCGTTCGGCTTTGCTTCCGCAGGTAAACCTGAGCGCCTCCGCCACCCGCAATCATGTGCGCTATCAGGGTGTGTTCGCTTCTGGACGTCCGGTGCCGAATGGCAGCTCGGATTACAGCAGCGCCGGCTACACCTTGAGTCTGAGTCAGACGGTATTCAATTATGCGGACTGGGTCGCCCTCAAACAGGCCGACAAAACAGTGGCCGCAGCCCAGGCCAATCTGGATCAGACCGCCCAAACCCTGATCCTAAGCACCGCAGAGGCGTACTTCAACGTCTTGTCGGCGCAAGATCAACTGCGCTTCAGCGAGGAAAATCAACGCGCCATCCACCGTCAGCTTGAACAAGCCAAAAAACGCTACGAAGTGGGTCTGGTACCGTCTACAGACGTGAAGCAGGCAATGGCCAGCTATGACCTGGCACGCGCCCAGACCATCAAGGCGCTAAACGCCGTGAACACGGCCAAGGAATCGCTTACCGTCCTTACGGGACGGCCGGTGGAAAAACTGGCTCCTCTCGTGGGGCGCATCCCCTTGATCTCTCCTGCCCCCCAGAAAATGAAGGCATGGGTTCATGCCGCCTTGAAACAGAACTTGAACCTAATCGCTTCGCGGCTCGACTTGCAGGCTTCCAGAGAAAACGTCAATGCACAGCGCGCTGGTCATTACCCAACCGTCAGCCTGGTAGCCAGCCACAATTATGTAGACAACGGCGCGGGCGCCTCCACGACAGGGAAGATTTCCACCGATGCCATCGCATTGCAAATCAATGTACCGCTATTTTCAGGCTTTCGCGTTAACTCCTTGACGGATCAAGCCCAATACCAATATTTGCAGGCGCAGCAGAATCTCGTCGGCCTGGAAAGACAAATCATCAGCCAGACGCGTACCGCCTACCTGAATGTGGAATCCGCGATCAGCCAGGTGAAGGCGCTCCGTCTCGCAGTCAAATCCAACGAAGCATCAGTAAAGGCGACCGAGGCGGGTTTCAAGGTGGGAACGCGGACATCCCTGGACGTCTTGACGGCATTGGCCGACCTTTATCAGGCGCAGAGCGAGTATTCACAAGCCCGCTATGCGTATTTGATCGATACCCTCAAACTTAAACTGGTTTCTGGTCTCCTCACCGTTTCCGACCTTGAACACATCAACGCATATCTCGCCAAACAGGGATAATCCCCACTTATTCTCGCACCTTGGAGAGGATTCGCAAAAACTCGGCAGGGGGAACATAACCCATGATCCGGAGATTGCCTATTTCCTGACCCTTGGCATTGAAAAAGAGGATAGCGGGCGGGCCAAACAAGCCGAAGCGTTTCAACAGCACTTCTTCGGCGGGGCTGTTAGCGGTGACATCCGCCTGTAGCAACACGAAACCGGACAGGGCTTTTTTCACCGCCGGATCGGAAAACGTATAAGCCTCCAATTCCTTACAGGACACGCACCAATCCGCATAGAAGTCGAGCATCACGGGGTGCCCCTTGGCAGTGGCGAGTGCGGCATCAAGCGCCTGGATGCTACTTATACGCTTGAATTCAAGCTTGGACGCAGCCGCCTCACCTCTGTTGCCGCTTTGCGTAAACGTACCCTTTAGCGGTGTCAGCACCCCGCCGCCCCCGGCGGCCACGCCGATCAGGATTAGGGTTCCCCAAAGCAATGCCACGAACCCCGATGCTTTCCAAAGTTTTCGCCAACCGCTTCCGTTTCCAATCGGTTCCAGCGCGCCAAGATAAATCCCGGAAGCGATGAGCAATAAGGCGCTGAGCGCGGCGGTAGCCCAATCGGGAAGAATACGCGACAACATGTAGATCGCCACAGCCAGCATCAGCACGCCGAATACGGACTTGATCGCTTCCATCCATGGACCCGCGCGTGGCATCAACCGGCCTCCGAGAGTACCAATCACCAGCAGGGGAGCGCCCATCCCCAAACTGAGACTGAAAAGGCTCATCCCTCCGAGGACGGCATTTCCAGTGTTGGCGATAACCAGAAGAGCAGCGACCAGCGGCGCCGTCACACAAGGGCCTACGATCAATGCTGAGAGAAATCCCATCACCGCGGCTCCAATCAATGTGCCTCCCCGCTGCTGGTTGCTGAATGTAGCCAAACGGCTTTGAACGAAATTCGGCATTTGCAAGTCGTAGAATCCGAACATGGAGAGCGCAAGTAGCACGAAGACTGCCGCAAAGGCCGAGAGCACCCAGGGATTTTGGAACCAGGCCTGAATACTCGCTCCAGTCAAGCCCACTAACACGCCTACGACCGTATAAGTCAAGGCGAGCGCAAGAACATATGCCAGTGAGAGCATAAATCCCCGTGCCGCCGAGGGCGTTTTTTTCTGGCCAACAATGATGCCGGATAGAATGGGAATCATTGGAAAACAGCAAGGAGTAAAGGCCAAACCAAGCCCAAACAGGAAAAATAGCCCAAGACTCAGCCACAAAGGCTTGTCGAGCAGGAAACGAGCGAGTCGATCTTGCTCGGCACCGCCTTCGATAGCGGCTTTCGTGGATGCTTGCGTCTTTGCAACCTGTTGAGCGGGTTTGCCAGAAGAGACGCCGGTAACGCCGGCGACAGGAAGGGTGAAAGGGACCTTTTTAATAATAGGCGGATAGCAGATGCCTTTGTCTGCGCAGCCCTGGTAGCGCACCACAAGGATACCGCTTCTCGCCCCCGCCACTTTGCGTTCGAGAGGAATTTTTATGCTGAACGGCGAAGGATAAACCGCCGTTTTTCCGAGAAATGCGTCGTTTATGATCTGCGCCTTGGGCATTTTTATCGACCCAAGCTTCAACCCATCTGCTTCGGCGAGACTGATCTTGATCTCATTTTTGTACAAATGGTAACCATGTGCGACGTTCCAATGCGCCAACAATGCATTGGAACCGTCAACCGTCAGCTTGAAAGCGAATGCTTTATCCGGCGGCAAAAACTGACCGTTCGCATTTACCGAAGCTGTCAGTCCGGCAAGCGGATTGGCGGTGGAATTTTCCGACGGCTGCGCCGCGCTTGCCACAGCAAGAAATCCAGAAAACGTGATCCAGGCGAGAATCAGAAACAGGCGCAAAAAATATCTCATGAGGTCGATGATTCAATCCATTGAAGGTAAGCGGGCAGGCCCTGGCTAATAGGTAGCGCAATAATTTCCGGAAGCTCATAGGGATGATTGGCGAGAACAAGCTGCTGCACCGGGAGGTAATGTTCGGCGCGCGTCTTGATCAGCAACTGATGTTCCTCGCCCTGCTCCACCTGCCCTTGCCAGATATACAGGGAATGCATTTTCGGCAAGATATTGATGCAGGCCGCCAGTTTCTGGTTAAGCAGTCTTTCGGCCAATTGTTTGGCTTCATCCAACGAAGGAAACGTGGTCATCACCACAATATAGGCTGTCTGATTGCTCATGTTCCCCTGTCCCTTAACCAGTTATAGTGTAGATGTCGCCTACCGCTTGATTATTTCCCATAAATCTTCACAGAGGCCGAATCAGGCAAAAAGCGCACTTTTCCCCAAAGCAGGATGATCCACTATTATTCATTATTGGTGGCCGCATGCCCTTGAAAACAGAAAAGGCCATCTCCATCTCATAGACGATCATTTAAATTCATGGACGCTTTATAGGCGTTTCCAATACATGCGTAAATTTCCCGTTTTTTTGCTCCTGCTCCTTTGTTTTCCGTTGCTCGAGCTTTATCTACTGATCAAAGTGGGCACCCTTATCGGTGCCCTACCCACAGTTCTACTTGTGGTCAGTACCGCAGCATTGGGTTTATGGCTGGCTCGCCATCAGGGTTTTCAGAATTATCGGCAAATGCAAGCCTGCTTGGCGCGCGGCGAAATCCCCGCCAGGGAAATGCTGGAGGGAATCATTTTGTTCACCGGCGGAGTACTTCTCTTGCTGCCTGGTTTGATCAGCGATTTTCTGGGATTGCTCTGCCTCATCCCCCCCATACGCTCCACCATCGTTACGGCGTGGCTGCGGCGCGTGACTTACCGTGTAATTCGTCCTGATTTCCATGGTGATGGAAATATCTATGATATGGACAATCGACACCTACCACCCGGCGATAACGACCCATGGAAACGATAATCCAATCGCATTACATTAAATGGCATTCATTGCGTCGGCTGGGAATCACGATTTGCTGTCAGCAAGCGATTTACCGCGCTGATTTCATATCCAACGGGGCAATACGATCAGCCCCCAAACGAGCGCGGCATTGATTAAACTGAGAAAAACAGCGGCCGAAGCCATATCCTTGGCACGAGCCGACAGCGGATGCCGCTCTTTTCCAAAACGGTCGATCGCGGCCTCCACAGCGGAATTAAGCAATTCCACGATCAACACGAGCAATAAACTGGCCACCAGCAAGGCGCGCTGAACGCCATCCTGCCCCAGCCAGAATGCGAGAGGAATGCCGATGATTGCAAGCAAAAGCTCCTGGCGGAATGCCGTTTCAAAGCGAAACGCCGCCACCAGTCCACGCCAGGAATAGACCAAAGCCCTCCACAAATGCTTTAAACCCAGCCCATCCATACGGCAATCGACCTTCACCATCTCCTAACGAGGCGGCTGCCATCGCAGATCCGGATTACGCGCTGCACGCACCTCATCGAAACGCCGGTTGGGGAGCGTATGAGGCGCGTCCTTGACCTTGGCCGGATCGGTCTCAGACTCAGCGCGTATTGCAGTCATGGCATTGACGAAATCATCCAATGCTTCCTTGGCCTCAGTTTCTGTCGGCTCTATCAGCAGACATTCCGGAACCAACAAGGGAAAATATGTCGTCGGCGCATGAACCCCGTAATCCAAGAGTCGCTTAGCGTAATCCATTGCGGTAATGCCGGTCTGTTTCGCCTCGCGCTTGAGGGTGACGATGAATTCGTGGCTGGCGCGCCGCTCGGGATAGGCCAGGGTGAAGTCCGCCTCGGCCAGCCGCCGCGCCAGGTAGTTGGCATTCAAGGTGGCGAACTCGGCCACCCGCGGCATGCCTTCGCGGCCAAGCATGCGCATGTACACATAAGCGCGCAGCAGCACCCCCACGTTGCCCATGAAGGCCGACAGGCGACCTATGCTGTGGGGACGGTCGGCTTCTTCGAGCAGGCGGTAACGGCCCTCTTCCATGGCCACCAGCGGCAGCGGCAAAAACGGCAACAGGCGTTCGCTCACACCCACCGGCCCGGCGCCGGGCCCGCCGCCGCCGTGCGGCGTGGAGAAGGTCTTGTGCAGGTTGATGTGGATGGCGTCGAAGCCCATGTCGCCGGGGCGCGCCTTGCCGAGAATGGCGTTGAGGTTGGCGCCGTCGTAATACAACAGGCCGCCGGCGCCGTGCACGATACGTGCGATTTCCTCGATGCGCCGCTCGAACACCCCCAGCGTGGAAGGGTTGGTGAGCATCATGCCGGCGGTGCTGGGGCCGACGGCGGCACGCAGGGCGGCGAGATCGACATCGCCGTGGGCATCAATGGGTATCTCGCGTACACGGTAGCCGCACATCACCGCGGTCGCCGGATTGGTGCCATGCGCGGCATCGGGCACGATGATCTCGGTGCGCTGCGTATCGCCGCGCGCCCGATGGTAGGCGCGGATCATCGCCACGCCGGCGAATTCTCCCTGCGCCCCCGCCATCGGGGTGAGTGAAACGCCCCGCATGCCGGTGACGGCCGCCAGCATCTGCTGCAGCTCATACAAGGTTTCCAGCACACCCTGGCTGAAGCGTTCCGGCGCGTAGGGGTGGCGGTTCAAGAACCCCGGCAGCATGGCCAGCGCATTGGCGCCGCGCGGGTTGTACTTCATGGTGCACGAACCCAGCGGGTAGAAATGGGTGTCAATGGAAAAGTTCTGCTGCGACAGCCGGGTGTAATGGCGCACCGCCTGCAGTTCCGAAACCTCGGGCAGGCCGATCGGCATGCGGCGGCGAAAGCGCTCGGGCAAATGGGCAAGCGGCTGCGCCTCCAGCGGCGCTTGCGCGCGCGCCCTGCGGCCGGATCGTGAATGGTCAAAAATCAGCATGCTTCACACTCGAATGGCGCGGCGGCGCGCAGGCCGCCGCGCGCGATGCCGTTCCCGTAAAAGCTGATGTCCAGGGTGACAAGCAAAAGCGCAAGCAGCTCGCCGTTGGTGTGGACGGGGTTTCCTTGCAAAGTCACGGTGGTCATCGGTTCGTCCTCTCTTTCAATTGGCGACGGAGGATTCCGTCTCGGCCAAGGCGCGGCGCAGCGCCTCGACATAGCGATCAAGGTCTTCTTCGGTCTTGGTTTCGGTGGCACACACGAGCATGGCCCGAGGCAGGCCGACGCGGGCCAGGTCCAGCCCGCCGAGCACGCCCTGGCCGGCCATGTGGGCGAGCAGAGGCGCGGCGTCGGTCGGCAGACGCAGCGCCGCCTCATGGAAGAATTCCCCGCAAAACAGCGGTTCCACGCCCAAGGGACGGAGCTTTTCGACCAGCGCGTGGGTGTTGGCATGGCTCGCCGCGGCCACCCGCGCCAACCCTTCGGGCCCGAGCAAGGCCATGTGTATGGTGGAAGCGGTGACCATCAGCCCCTGGTTGGTGCAAATGTTGGAGGTCGCCCTGGAGCGGCGTATGTGCTGTTCGCGGGCCTGCAGGGTGAGCACGAAACCCGGCTTGCCGTCGGCGTCGATGGCGCGCCCCACCAGCCGCCCCGGCATTTGCCGTACATGCGCCTGGCGGGTACACATGAATCCGTAATAAGGCCCGCCCGAAGACAGGGGGATGCCCAGTGGCTGGCCGTCGCCGACCACGATGTCCGCGCCCTGCCCGCCCCATGCACCCGGCGCTTCGAGCACGGCCAGGGTGAGGGGATTGACCACCGCTATCAGCAGTATGCCGTGCGCAGCCGCCCACTCGCTAAGGGCCGAAGCCTCTTCGAGCACACCGAAGAAATTGGGCTGCGGCACTACCAGCGCGGCGACGTCGTCTGCGGCGAAGGCGTCAAGCGCGGCCGGATCGACGCGGCCCGTCCGGGGATCGAAAGGCACTTCGACCAGCTCTATGTCCTGGGCATGCACCAGGGCATGGGCGGCGGCGCGGTAGGCCGGATGCACCGTGGCCGGCAGCAGCACCCGCCTCGCCCGCGGGCGGCGGTTGAGGCGCACCGCCATGAGAATGGCTTCGGCCAGAGCCGAAGCGCCGTCGTACAGCGAGGCGTTGGAGACCTCCATCCCGGCAAGGCCGGCCATCATGGACTGGAACTCGTAGATGAGCTGCAGCGTGCCCTGCGAGGCCTCGGCCTGATAAGGGGTATAGGCGCTGTAGAATTCGCCGCGGGTGGCGATCTCCCACACCGCCGCCGGGATATGGTGCTCGTAGGCGCCGGCGCCGATGAAGTTCAGCGCCCCGGCATCGCGCGCCGCGCGCTGCTCCAGCAGGCGGGCGACCTGCATTTCATTGATGGCCGGCGGAATACCGTCCAGCGCCGCGCAGCGCAGGCCGGCCGGAATCTCGTCGAACAGCGCATCGACGTCGGCCACGCCAATGGCCACGAGCATGGCGTCTATGTCTTCCTGGGTGTGGGGTATAAAGGGCATAGAGTAAACGCTCGCTGGACAAGTTCGTTGAATCAGCCTTCGCTGTCGAGGTAGGCACGATAGGCTTCGGTATTCATAAGATTCTTTAGCACTTCGGCCGAATCAGGTTTGATGCTGAATAACCAGCCATCTGCGTAAGGCGACTGATTGATAAGCTCAGGGGTTTCAGCCAGGGTCTCGTTCACAGCTAGAACTTCGCCATCGATCGGTGCATAGACGTCAGAAGCCGCCTTGACCGACTCAACTACACCGCAGGCATCGCCGGTTGTAAGATGCGTGCCCACTTCGGGCAGCTCCACATAGACCAGGTCGCCGAGTTGCTCCTGGGCATGATCAGTGATGCCGACGGTCAGCGTGCCGTCACCGTTATCGCGCAGCCATTCATGGCTTTGGGTGTAAAAAAAATCGGATGGTAATTCGCTCATTGGTTCCTCCACGAAAGGGCTCACAAACAGGATTGGCCGTGGCGCACGAATGGCGGCTTGATCAGCCTGACCGGATGCAGTTTCCCACGGATTTCGACTTCGCCACGCTCCGCGACCGTCTGCGCGGGCACACGAGCCAGGCCGATCGATACACCCAGCGTAGGAGAGAAACTACCGCTGGTGATCTCACCTTCTCCGGCGTCCGTAACCACGCGTTCATGGCCGCGTAAAACGCCTCGACCCTCGAGAACGAGGCCGATGAAACGACGTGTGGCACCGGTGGCGCGCTGTTTTTCCAAAACGGAACGACCGATAAAATCACGCTCTGCCGGCGCCCATGCGACCGTCCATTCCAGACCGCATTCCAGTGGCGTGACGGATGCATCCATATCGGTGCCGTAGAGGTTCATGCCGGCTTCCAGGCGCAGAGTATCGCGGGCGCCGAGGCCGACCGGCCGCACTCCAGCCTCCAGCAGGGCGCGCCAAAAGATAGGCGCCTCGTCGGCCGGCAACAGGACTTCGTAGCCATCTTCACCTGTATATCCAGTGCGGGCAATGAACCAGTCACCACTCTCGGTGCCAGTGAAGGGTGAAAGACTTTGCGCCACTGCGGCAAGACCACTATCAAGCGCCTGGACGGCGCGTTCGCACGCCTTGGGTCCTTGCACAGCCAGCATGGCCAGATCTTTGCGCTCCTCAAGAGTCAGATCGAAACCAGCCGCCTGCGCTCTCATCCACGCGAGATCCTTATCACGGGTGGCGGCATTGACCACCAGACGATAGCGGTCGTCTCCCAGCCAATAGACGATGAGATCATCGATGACGCCGCCATCTTCCTGCAGCATGCAGGTGTAGAGCGCCTTGCCCGGCGTTTTGAGTTTGGCCACATCGTTAGCGAGCAGGCGCTGCAGAAAGTCGCGGCTGTCCACACCGGCCAGATCGATCACCGTCATATGGGAGACATCGAACACGCCGGCATCGCGCCGCACCTGGTGGTGTTCCCCCAGCTGGGAACCATAGTGAAGCGGCATTTCCCAGCCAGCGAAATCGACCATCCGGGCAGCGGCGGCGAGATGTTCGTCGTAAAGTGGCGTGCGCTTAGGCATGAGAAAATCGGTCTCCTGGAAAGGGTTCATATGGCGACGGATTCATCAATACCGTCTACCGCCATTTTCGCCCCTCTGTCCTCGAACCTGAGAGATTGACCCCGGGCGCAAATCACAAGAAAATCATGCCTTGCTGGGGCGTCCCCTTCGGTGGGCGCATGAATCGAAATTCACTCGCCGTTCTCCAGAGCCGATGGGATGCTGCTAACATCCTGGCCGTCCTGTCCTTTTGCCTGAGCGTTTCCGGACGGGTTGCGCCTTCGGCGGCCCGCATGCGGCGGGCACTCTCCAAGACGGCCGATCTATCGAAGGTTTAACTATATACGAGCTTGAGCATTCTGGGGAGTACCCGCGCCAGCCATTTTTTGACCAGAATCCCTTTGCAGCGAAGAAACCGGCGCGACTTTCATGCGTTTTGGCGAGCATCAGCCCCAGTGTATTTCTTTGTCGCTGATATCCAAAGAATACGTTTGGCCATCAGCTCGTCATCTGTTCTGTCAACGGCTCAATGAAGCAATCTAGTTAGTGCGTCATTGATGGGCTTTTCTTCGCGGCCTCGTGCGCCATCTCCTGCTGCACCGCCCGTAACGCGGCCAGGAGCTGAGTATCGTGACTGGCTCGCAACTTCGCCGGCGTCATCCCCTGCAAGGCATCGGGACGCAGAAGGATGGCGTCGGCAGGCAAAACAACTTTTTCCGTGGGCGCGATGCCCTTATGCCAGATGGTGTGCCCGTCCGGAGTCAGCCATTCGCGTACCCCCAGCAACAATTCACCTCCGCCTGGCAGGCGGAAGGGGCGCAGCACCGTACCTGTGCCGAAGGTGCGCCGACCGATCAATGGCGCATCGACATCATCGTGCAGGGCCCCAGCGACAATCTCCGCGGCGCTCGCCGTACCACCGTTGATCAATATGGCCATGGGCAAGCGGAATTTGGGTACGTCGGCGCGTACCGGCACCGCCGTGATCTTTCCGGCGGCATTGCGCTCCAGCAAAACATTGCCTTTGGGGATGAACAGACTGGCCACGTCTATGGCCTGATCGAGCAGCCCTCCCGGATCGTTGCGCAAATCGAGCACGATGCCGCGTGCACCCGCCTGCTCGGCCTGCCTGAGCGCCTTGTAAAGCTCGGTGGCGGTACCCTCGCTGAAACGGGCGATACGAATATCGGCCACCTGAGTTCCAGGAATCATATGCCAGCTCACACTCTCGACCGGTATTTCGGCGCGTACAAGAGTCACGGTGCGCAACTTGCCAGTGACGGGATTTTGCAGTGTCAAAGTAACCTTGGTACCGGCAGGACCGCGGATTTTTTCGACCACGGTGATCAAAGGCTCACCCTCGACCGATTTGCCGTCCACCTCGATGATGCGCTCTCCCGGACGCAAATGGGCGCGTTGTGCCGGTGTCCCGTCTATAGGCGCGACGATGACCACATAGCCCTCCTTCATCTGCACTTCCGCGCCGATGCCGGCGAAATGGCCATCGATGGAAGCCGTAGCCATTTTCACTTCCTGAGGTGTGAGGAAGGTACTGTGTCCGGTGTCGCCTAGAGAATCGACCATGCCGGCGATCGCCGCATAGGTCATGCGTTTGGGCTGAATCGCGGCGCGATCAACGTAATAGGCCTGGATAGTGTTCCAAGCCAGCGCCATGAGCTTGAAATCACTGACCGCCGACGCGGGCACGACCGCCGTCGGGATGATACCCGCAAGGTACACCCGGTCGACAACGATGCCAAGAGCCATCCCCAGCAACAAAATAAATATCGCCCGTACAGGGCGGCGGCGCTGCGCTTTGTTTTCCGCCATCATGTAGTCTTAGAGGGAAAAAACGCGAGCTTAGCAGAATCAGCCAAAGAACACAGAACCCGTGGATTCAGGAGGCTCTGGCGACGTCAATTTTTGTTGGCACCTCCGCCTCGAGAGGCTCGTCGGCGTTTAACGGCGCCTGCTTCCCTGTGCAGGAACCATGTACTGCTGACTGCGTCATGAATGCCGCCTAATTTTTTCTGGATACCATCCACGAAACGATGCACGGCCGGATCGTCGAAGCGACGAATACGCGCACGCTCCACCCGCTGGCCCAGCGTCTGGCACAACGCCAGCGTATCTTCGTTGTTAGGCAACCTTTGAACTGCCGTGCAGACCTCGTCGATGGCACACCGGATCGCGCGCGGAAACTCGTTGTTCTTGAAAAGAAACTCGAGCACATCGCGGCGATCGATTACACCTTGTATGTACTGTCGGAATGACTGATAGGCCGACAGCGAGCGCAACAGATTCATCCATGGCAGGCTGCGCCAAGGGGTCAAGCTGGTCAACTCTTCCGGCAGGGCATCCGCAGTGCGCACATCGATGATGCGGGAAACCATGTCGGCGCGCTCCAGATTGCGTCCGAGAAGCAAAAAATCATAGGCCTGATTGTGCAACATGCCGCCTGCCAGGATGCCGTTAAACCCTTGGGAGGATTCGATCACCGCAAACAAGGCTTCATAGCGCTTGCCCCGGGCCAGGGAAGAAGGCAATTCCTCTCTTGCACGCAGATAGAGCTCGTTGATGTTCTCCCAGGCTTCGCGCGGAATGATGTCGCGGATAGTACGCGCGTTTTCGCGAGCGCTGGCCAGCGCGCTGAGCAGGGAAACCGGATGCCGCCGGTCGACGAGCATGAACTGCACCACATTGCGCTCGTTCGGCTCGTTGAAAAACTCGGCGAAAATCTCGTTGGCTCCGGTCATATTGATCAGGGCGTCCCAGCCCAGCGGCACGCCGCGCGGAAGATCCAGCAACAACAATGTATTGACATTGATCAAGCGGGCGATGTTTTCGGCACGCTCCATGTAACGCGCCATCCAGTAGATTCGTTCCGCTACGCGTGACAACATGGCTACTTGCCCTCCATATCGACAATCCAGGTGTCCTTGCTGCCGCCACCCTGGGAAGAATTGACCACGATCGACCCCTTGCGCATTGCTACCCGCGTCAAGCCGCCGGTGGTCACATAGGTATCGCGCCCCGACAGGATGAAGGGGCGCAGGTCGAGATGCCGCGGCTCGACGTGATTGCCGACCAGGGTCGGCCCGCAGGACAGGGTGAGCATGGGCTGGGCCATGTAGTTACGCGGGTTCTCTCTAATCAGCTCCGCGAACACCGCGCGCTCCTTGGCGCTGGCCGCCGGCCCCACCAGCATGCCGTAGCCGCCGGATTCATTGGCGGGCTTCACCACCAGCTTATCGAGATTGGCCAGCACATACTCGCGATCCTTATCGTTCACGCATAGATAAGACGGCACGTTGGGCAGAATCGGCTCCTCGTCCAGGTAATAGCGGATCATCTTCGGCACATAGGTATAGACCACCTTGTCGTCGGCCACGCCGGAACCAGGCGCGTTGGCCAGGCCCACATTCCCCTTGCTCCAGGCGCGCATGAGGCCGGGCACGCCGAGCACGGATTCGGGGTTGAACACTTCCGGATCGAGGAAAGTGTCGTCGATGCGCCGGTAGATCACATCCACCCGGGCTGGTCCCTCAATGGTGCGCATATACACACAATCGTCCTCACCGACGAACAGATCGGCCCCTTCGACCAGCTCGGCGCCCATTTGTTGGGCCAGGTAAGCGTGCTCGAAATAAGCCGAGTTGTAGATTCCGGGCGTCAGCACCACCACTTCTGGGCGGCGGGTGCGCCGACGCGACAAACTTGCAAGCATGTCATAAAGCTGCGCGGGATAGCCGTCCACTGGAAGGATCACTGCGTCCTCGAACAACTCGGGGAACACGCGCTTCATGACTTGGCGGTTCTCCAGCATGTAGGAGACGCCGGACGGCACGCGCAGATTGTCCTCCAGCACATACACCGCGCCATCCTTGTCACGCACCAGATCGGTGCCGCAGATATGTGCCCAGATTCCTCGCGGCGGCTTGATACCGACGCATTGGCGGCGAAAATCGCGCGAGTTCAAGATAAGATCCCGCGGTACGACTTTATCCTTAAGGATGCGCTGGCGATGGTAGACGTCGTTTATGAACAGGTTGAGCGCCTTGACGCGTTGCTTCAGTCCGGCCTCTATGTGCTGCCATTCCTGCGAGGAAATGATGCGGGGAATGATGTCGAAGGGCCAGGTGCGGTCGATGGAGCCGCGATCTTCCGAATAAACCGTGAAGGTGATCCCCATGGTGCGGATAGCCAGCTCGGCGGCTTCTCGATGGGCACTCAGCTCGGCGTCACTCATCTCGGCTAGATGACGGCACAAGGATTTGGCCGGAGGGCGCGGCTGGCCTTCTGTATTGATCAGTTCGTCATAGCAGCCTTGAGGATTATAGGCCGCCCAATCGATTGTCATAAAATCGCCTCCATTCGGCGTGAGTGAACTGAAAAGCCCGGCACGCCACATCCTTGGGCATTGTTATTCGCAAGACAAATATTTGCACCAAATCAGTGCATTAATAGCATTATGCCTGCTTGAACTGCCGGCGCGGCATTTGCTTGCGACTATAGCGCAGGCGGCGAAAATTTACCTCTATCCGCGTGCTAAAGTTGTACCCTATCTTTACTCCCACCAAGGAAACACAATTTATGGCCATCCGCGTCGCCATCCGCCACACCACCCATTACCGCTACGACCGCAAGGTGCGCATGTCGCCGCACGTCATCCGCCTGCGTCCGGCGCCGCATACGCGCACGCCGATCGAAGCCTACTCGCTGAAGATCCGCCCCCAGACCCACTTCCTGAACTGGCAGCAAGATCCTTTCGGCAACTATCAGGCGCGGGTCACCTTCCCCGAACCGGCACGCGAGCTGTGGGTGGAAGTCGAAGTCATCGCCGACCTAGTGTCGATCAATCCCTTCGACTTCTTCCTCGAATCCAACGCCGAGAAATACCCTTTCAAGTACGAGCCCGATCTCGCCGTGGAGCTGCATCCTTACTTCGAGATCAGTGAGAGCGGACCGCGGCTGATGGCATGGCTCGCGCAAGTCGACCGCAGCGAAACCCCCACCGTCAACTTTCTCGTCGCCCTCAACCAGCGTCTGCAACACGACATCGGCTACATCGTGCGCATGGAACCGGGTATCCAGAGCTGCGAGGAAACCCTGGCCCTGGCGCGCGGTTCCTGCCGCGACAGCGCCTGGCTGCTGGTGCAAATACTGCGCCACCTCGGGCTGGCCGCCCGCTTCGTGTCGGGCTATCTGGTGCAGCTGGTCGCCGACGAAAAGCCGCTGGAAGGGCCGGCCGGCACCGATCACGACTTCACCGACCTGCACGCCTGGGCCGAAGTGTTCCTGCCCGGCGCGGGCTGGGTCGGACTCGACCCCACCTCGGGCCTGTTCGCCGGCGAGGGCCACATCCCGCTGGCGTGCACCCCCAAGCCGTCCAGCGCCGCGCCGATCACCGGCGCCACCGACCCCTGCGAGGTCCAGTTCGAGTTTCGCAACGAGGTCACCCGTCTCCACGAAGATCCGCGCGTCACCAAGCCCTACGACGACACCGCCTGGGCAGACATCCTCGCCCTGGGGCGCAAGGTCGATGCCGACCTGGAAGCCGGCGACGTGCGCCTGACGCTCGGCGGAGAGCCGACCTTCGTCTCCATCGACGACATGGACGCCCCGGAGTGGAACACCCAGGCGCTGGGCGAACACAAGCTCGAACGCGCGCGCGACCTGTTCAAGCGTCTGGCCGCGGCCTTCGCCCACGCCCCGCTGCTGCACTACGGGCAGGGCAAGTGGTATCCCGGCGAACCCCTGCCGCGCTGGGCGCTGGGCTGTTACTGGCGGGCCGACGGGGTGGCGCTGTGGCGCGATGCTTCGCTGCTGGCCGAAGACGGTCAGGATCTCGGTCACACCGCCGAGCAGGCCCGCGCCTTCGGCGCGCGCCTGGCGGCCAGACTCGGGCTCGGCGGCGAAGATGCGCTGGTGCCCGGTTACGAAGACCCGCTCTACCATCTTTGGCGCGAGGCCGCACAGCCGCCCAACGTCGACTGGCTGAGCGACGATCTCGAACACCCCGAGCGGCGCTCGGAACTCGCCGTCGCCCTGTCGCGCGGGCTGGAGCGGCCGGTCGGCTACGCCCTGCCCATCGCCTGGAACTGGCGCGCCGAGGGCTGGCACACCGCGCCCTGGAAATTCCGCCGCGGCACCATGTATCTGATACCCGGCACCTCGCCCATGGGCCTGCGCCTGCCGCTGGACAGCCTGCCGTGGGTGAGCGAACAGGAGCGCGAAATCACCCCGCAGCGCGACCCCATGGCCCCGCGACCGCCGCTCAGCCCCGACATCCACGGCGAGGTCGAGGCGCGTTACGCGCAATGGGCGTCCGCGCCGGCGCCGGCGCAGCCCGCCGCGGCCGACGCCCCGCGGCGCGTGCGCGAAACTGTGGACGTACCGCACACCGCGCTGTGCGTGGAACCGCGCGGCGGCGGCCTGCATGTGTTCATGCCGCCGCTCGAATACCTGGAACACTATGCCGAACTGCTGGCCGCCATCGAAAACACCGCGGCCGAACTGGGTCTGCCGGTGGTGATCGAAGGCTACACCCCGCCCCGCGACCCGCGCCTGAAAAGCTTCGCCGTCACCCCCGACCCGGGCGTGATCGAAGTCAACATCCACCCCAGCGCCCGCTGGGACGAACTGGTGGACCGCACCCTCCGGCTCTACGCCGAAGCGCGCCTGGCCCGCCTGGGCACCGAGAAATTCATGCTCGACGGCCGCCACACCGGCACCGGCGGCGGCAACCACGTCACCCTGGGCGGGCCGACGCCGGCCGACAGCCCGCTCCTGCGCCGCCCCGATCTGCTGGCCTCGCTCATCACCTACTGGCAGCACCATCCCTCGCTGTCGTACTTCTTCTCCGGCCTGTTCATCGGCCCCACCTCGCAGGCGCCGCGGGTCGACGAAGGCCGCGACGAATATCTCTACGAGCTGGAAATCGCCCTTTCGCGCATTCCCCCGGGCGAAGCACCCGCGCCCTGGCTGGTCGATCGCCTGCTGCGCCATCTGCTGGTGGACATCACCGGCAACACCCACCGCGCCGAGTTCTGCATCGACAAGCTCTACTCGCCCGACTCGGCCACCGGCCGCCTCGGCCTGGTCGAGTTCCGCGGCTTCGAAATGCCGCCGCACGCACGCATGTCCCTGGTGCAGATGCTGCTCATCCGCGCCCTGGTCGCCCGCTTCTGGCGCACGCCCTACCGCGGCCGGCTGGTGCGCTGGGGCACCGAGCTGCACGACCGCTGGATGCTACCGCATTACGTTTGGGAGGACCTGCGCGGCATCTGCGAAGAACTGGCCGAGGCCGGCTATCCCTTCGCCCTGGAATGGCTGGCGCCGTTTTTGGAATTCAGGTTTCCGGTCTACGGTCGGGTGCGTCTGCGCGACATCGAGATCGAACTGCGCATGGCGCTGGAACCCTGGCCGGTGCTGGGCGAGGAAGCCACCTCCCAGGGTACCGCGCGCTTCGTCGATTCGTCGGTGGAACGGCTGCAGGTGCGCGTCACCGGCCTGACCGGCGAACGCTACGTGCTGGCCTGCAATGGCCGCCGCGTACCGCTGCAAGCCACCGGCGTCCAGGGTGAATACGTCGCCGGCGTACGCTACCGCGCCTGGCAGCCGCCCTCGGCCCTGCACCCCACCACCGGCGTGCACGTGCCGCTGGTGTTCGACCTCATCGACACCTGGAACGGCCGCTCCATCGGCGGCTGCACCTATCACGTGGCCCATCCGGGCGGGCGCAGCCACGACACCTTCCCGGTCAACGCCTACGAGGCCGAGGGGCGCCGCATCACCCGCTTCCAGGCCATGGGGCACACACAGGGTCCGCTGCGGCCACCTCCCGAACGCATCGCGCTGGGCGGTTTCTATCCGGAAGGGCATCCCCCCGGCCCGATGGCGCCGCCGGTCGAAGCGCCGAACCTCGACTATCCTTACACCCTCGATCTACGCCGCGGCCCGCAGGATGCCACGTGAACCAGGAACACACCGCCGCCGTGAAGCCCGCCGACCCGGTTGCCGCCTACCGCCAACGCCGCCAGGGGCTGGACGAAATGCTGGATGCGCAAGGTCGGCTGCGCCCGGCCTGGCGGCGGCTGGGACAATACGTCGAGCGCCTGGGCGCGGACGAACTGCGCCGCCGGCAGAGCGAAATCGACCGCCGCCTGCGCGAAGACGGCGCCACCTATCACGTCTATGGCAGTCCCGAGGGGCCGCAGCACCCCTGGAAACTGGACGCCGTGCCACTGCTGATTGATGATGCACAATGGCAATCCGTCGCGCGCGGACTGCAACAGCGCGCCCGGCTGCTGTCCATGCTGCTGGCCGATTTGTACGGACCGCAGCAGGCGCTGAAACGAGGCCTGCTGCCGCCGGCGGCCGTCCTGACCCATCCAGGTTTCCTGCGCGGCCTCGTGGGCGCACCGCTGCCCGAGCCGCTGGCCCTGCCGCTGTATGCCTGCGATCTGGCGCGCGGCCCCGATGACCGGCTGTGGGTGCTCAGCGACCGGGTCCAGGCGCCCTCCGGCATCGGCTATACGCTGGAAAACCGCCAGGTCATGCTGGAGACCCAGCCACGGCTCTATCGCGACCAGAGTGTGGCCGGCCTCGGCGGCTTTCGTGACACGATGGAACGGCTGCTGTCTCATCTGGCCGGCGAGGAAGGCGCGGCCGGGCTGCTCACGCCGGGCCCCTATAACGAAACTTTTTTCGACCAGGCCCTGCTCGCCACTTACCTCGGCATCCCCTTGTTGCAAGGCGACGATCTGGACTCGTCCGGCGGCTGGCTGCGCATGCGCTTCGAACAGCCGATGCGCGCGCTGCTGCGCCGCGTCGACGCCGAATGGTGCGACCCGCTGGAACTGCGCCCCAACTCGCTGCTCGGTGTGCCCGGCATGATCGAACTGGTGCGGCGCGGCCGGCTTGCGCTGATCAATCCGCTCGGCAGTGGTCTCCTGGAAAACTTCGCCCTCATCCCCTTCCTGCCCGGACTGGCGCGCGCCTGGCTGGGAGAAGACCTGGAACTGCCGCAAGTGGCGACCTGGTGGTGCGGACAGCCGCAGGCCCTGGATTACGTGCTGGCGAACTTCGACGCGCTGATCCTGCGCCCCATCGCCCGCCAGCTCGGCCCGGTGATTTTCCCCGGCCGGCTCGACGCCGCCGCGCGCGAGATGCTGATCGCGCGTATCCGGGCGCGTCCGGCGCTGTGGGTCGCGCAAGCTCCGGCCGTGCACTCCACCGCGCCCAGCGTCGGCGACCACGGCCTGCTGCCCCGGCGCGTGGTGCTGCGCGCCTTCGCCGCCGCGGACGGCGACAGCCATGCGGTGATGCCCGGAGCGCTGGTGCGCACCAGCCGCGACGCCACCGATACCGACACCCGCGGCTTCGTCGGCAGCCCGAGCAAAGACCTGTGGGTGTTGGCCCAGAGCGCAGAAAGCGCCGTCTCCGCGGGCCGCCATTGCCTGCGCCCCACCCCCATTCCGCCCCGCGCCGCGGATAACCTGTTCTGGAGCGGGCGCTATCTGGCGCGCGCGGAAATGTTGGCGCGCGCCCTGCATGCCTGGCACTGGCGGGTGGAAAGCGACCGCGCGACGACCCTTGGCGAACGGCTGCTCGGCATGCTGGGCGCGCTCGCCGGCATGAGCCCACCGGCCGAAGCCTCCATGGCCGACCGCCTCGGTGCTCTGGTGCACGGCGACGGCCGGCCCGGCGCGGGCTTCGCCGCCCAGCTCGGCCAGCTCGAAGCCTGCCTGGATGCCATCCGTGATCGCCTGCCCGGCGAGGCGGTCGCCCTGCGCCAACGGCTGACGGCGACGGCCACGGCGAGCGGCGCAGACGCGCTCGAAGAGCCGCTCACCGTGTTGTGGGCGCTGCAAGGGGCGCTGGAAGATTCGCTCATGCCGCGCGACGGCGGCGCGTTCCTGAGCTGCGGCCTGCGCCTGGAACGGGCGCTGGGCCTGCTCGCCCTGCTCGAGGGACTGCTCCAGGGCGATGTGACGGAAACGGCGCGACTGGGCGACGCCGTGCTCGCCGCCGTGGGCGCGACAGGCGCTTACCGCCGGCGCTACGGCTGGCCGCCGGAGCCTGCGGGCGTATTCGACCTGCTCCTGCGCGAACCCGACTTCGCCCGCTCGGTGGCGCATCAGCTCGAAATCCTGGAATACGCCGCTGCCCGGCTGCCGGCGCTGCCGATCGCCGCCCGCGTCGGCTGGGCGGCGAAAGTGCGCCAAATCGCGCAACAATCCCTGACCCAACCGCTGGAATCGGATGCCGACACGCTGGCCCTGATCCATGCCCTGCGCGAGCGACTGCAGCGCCTGTCCGACGACATCTCCGAGTATTATTTCCCCACCGGCCTGCCCTTGCAGGCGCTGCGCTAGGAGCGGATTCCATGGCCACTTGGCAGATCGTACACACTACCCGCTATGCTTATCCTGCCCCGGCCCGGCGCGCCCTGCATCTGGCCTGGCTGCAGCCGCGGGCGACCGCGGAGCAGACGCTGCTCGCCTTCGAGCTGCGCTGCGAGCCGGTGGCGAGCGAAATGCTCTGGCATACCGACCTCTATGCCAACCCCTTTTGCTTCATGGAGCACCTTGGCGAGCACGACAGCTTCGCCGTCATCAGCCGCGCCCAGGTGTGCGTGGCCGATGCCGGCTGGCCGCCGGACGCGGGCCGCCACCCCTGGGAGGAAGCCGTGAACGACGGGCAGGATCCGGAAAGCTGCGAGTTCGCCCTCAGCGACCACGCCCCGGAACTGCTCGCGCGCCTACGCGGCTATGCCTTGCCGAGCTTTACACCCGGCCGCCCCCTGGCCGAGGCGGTGCTGGACCTTAACCGACGCATCCACCAGGACTTCGCCTATGTCAGCGGCGCCACGGACGTGGACACGCCGCTGGCCGCCGTGCTAGACACCCGGCGCGGCGTATGCCAGGACTTCGCCGGGGTCGCCATCGGCTGTCTGCGCGCGCTGAGCCTGCCGGCACGCTACGTCAGCGGCTATGTCGAACCGGTGGTCGGCGGACAAAGCGCGATCGGCGCCTCGCACGCCTGGGCTGCGGTGCGCGACGCCCACGGCCGGTGGCTGGATTTCGATCCAACCAACAATGCCGTCCCGCAAGGCGGCCATATTACCCTGGCCTGGGGCCGCGGCTACGCCGACTGCCCCCCTCTCAAGGGCATTCTCTACGGCGGCGGCGGAGCGTCAGCACCCCAGGTGGCGGTTGAAGTCACCCGCCTGTGATGGGACGGTCGATGGTTTTGCCGCGTGTTCTACAAAACGGTTGGTCAGGCAATCGTCAATCACATTGAATAACTGAAAATTCCAGCCATCGCAGAGCTGGTCGTGCATGAAGTGGTGTGCGGCGCATTTTTTCGCGTTTTTTATTTGCTATTTCCTTCATTTGCCCAATGCTCCTCAGTAATGATGGTAATTGGTATGCCATCATCACGATATTGCATGGCTTTTTGTATTTTTCTTCCGTACCCTTCATGTATCCAGCTATCTATTACGTAAGCGCCAAGTACGGTGAGGCGCTGAACGATATGGAATTTGTCGAACACCAGCACTGCCTTGGGCGCTCTCGCCTTCACAACATCCGCGTAGGGCGGCCCTCGCCGCTCCACAGCAGTCGGCGCCGCTTGAGATCGTAGACGTTGGTCACGTACACATGGCCCCGCTTGCGGGAGATCTCGTCGATACCGATATGGATCACGCCCGAAAGGTCTCGCTGGGTCATTCCGTACATTGACCGCCGCCTCCACCGTGCTCCAGGAGCAGTGGAACAACAGCTTGGCCACCTCCTTCCAGGTCAGAACCCGTGCCCAGCTCGCCAGCGTGACCATCAGCGCACGCGTAAATCGGCGTTTGCCCGACACCCAGGGCATCGCCTCGACGTGGACCTCGCCACAATGTTCGCACACCACTCGCCGGGGCGCATAGGCCAGGTGCACGTTGATTCCCCACAGCGGCACATGCCGGAAGCGGCGGGTGGCTCGGGTATCACGGTACCGGGCGGGTGCCCCGCAGCTACCGCAGCGGGGGCATACCGCCGGTCGGGGGCCAATTCCGCCTCCAGTCCCCGTCCCGTTTTCTGCACCGCCACCACACGAAACCCTTGCAACGCACCATCTCTTCGATCAAACTTTCAACAAGCATGGGCACCCTCTCAGATACTCAGTTAGTTTCGCAACCCCTAAGTAGCTGATGTGACTCATGCTTTTCAACTATTCAGCTGCTTCTCCATGCACCGATTTGCGAGAGGAACCAGTTTGCCATTGTGTCAGGGCAGCACTCTGCCGGGGCTATCCTGGCGCCAATCGCTCAGCGACGGTGCAAAACAGGCGCTGATAGGGAAAGGCGCTTGAGAGAGGAAACCGGATGCGTCGCGTATTGCGCAAGACGATGGTGCCGATCTTGAGCAGCTTGAGCCGCTAGGCATCCACTTGGTGGGCATGGGCCAGTTCCGTGTCATGGAGTGCGAGCTGGCAAAAGGCTTGCATCAGCACCTAGGCCAGGCTGGGTAACAGCAGGCCAAATGGGTTGGTCCACCAGTGCTGTGCCACTGGTGTTTTCGTGAAAATGGGGCAACGGTCGATCTGTGCGCCCCTGCTGCGTGAAAATAGCGGCGTCACAGTCTAAGCTGTTGAGGGGGTCGCATTCCTGATCCCGGGTGTAAGAAAGGGAATTTACAGCCTATCGTGAAGTTAGGCATCCCGGTTCCCTTCGTTTACGGCAAAAAACAGATGTATGGCATGCCGATTGCATTCGTTCTTGGGGCCAAATCCGGCCGCGATAGGTGATCTCGGATCATGACAAAAGGAGAATTTCAATGAAGCAACGAAAAAACCTGGGGCGTGCTGTAGTGCTGGGCCTGGCCGCCGCCGTGTTGTCCTTAAGCGCCGTGCACACGGCATTTGCCGCCAAGGTGCACTACGGTGATTGCAAGGTGACGGGCAAATGGGCCTCTTATCCATTCAAGCCCGCGGTGCCTGGGCAGTTGACCGTCGAGGTCAACCTTCCGGCGCCCGGCTGGTGGAACGGAAATTCCCCCGACACCATCAAGAGCGGTTACGAATATTGCATGGCCGCCAATATCGCTTATCGGGCGGGCTTGCCCAAGCTGGTGGTGAAGAACGTGGGCTGGGACGGCTTGGTCGCGGGCCAGACCAAGCACTTCGACCTCGCCTTGTCCGAGATCTCCATCACCCCCGCGCGGGCCAAGGTGGTCGAGTTCTCGGTCCCCTATTTCGAGTCCACCATGGGCGTGCTGGCGCGCAAGGGCGAACACATCACCCCCGGGAACATCCGCCAGCAGAGCATCGCCGTGCAAGGCGGCACCACCGGCGCCAGTTTCGTTGCCAACAAACTCAAGCCAGTGAAGCCGGTTCGGGTCTACAGCAGCGAGGCGGCGCAATTCACCGCTCTGGCAGCGCGGCAGGTCGATGTGGCGGTCAATGACACTTCCATCGTATTGGCCCAGCAGGGCAAGAGCCATGGACGCCTGGTCGTGGTGGGTCAGTACGACACGGGCGAAAGTTACGGTGCCTTGTTCCCCAAGCACTCGCCCAATGTGAAAACCGTCGACAAAATGATCGAGGAAATGCGCAGCGACGGGACCTTGAAGATGCTGGCGGACAAGTACCTGGCAGCCGCCTGGGGCGAGTCACCCAACGACATTCCGACCTGGACCCTGCAGGAAAGCAAATAAGCCGTTGCCTCGCGCCGGATTGCGGGCGGCGCAGGGGCTTGCGTTTCCTCTTCTCATGGAGGGCGAAAACGCAGTCTCTTGCGCTGTCCGGCATGATCGAATCCGGAGTGCAGCACGCAAACTGAATCCGAGATCTGGGAATACCATGAAATGACTGCGCTTATGGAGGAGCCGTCACCATCCCGTCCGGCGCGGCAGATGTCACTGCCCAAGGATCAGCGGCGCTTTGCGGCCATCGCCCTGCTCTATGCCGCGTTCATGGTGGCGGCCACCTGGTGGACCGCTTTTTTCGTCAGGCGGGCCCTTGCCGCCATGGATGTCACCGGCCTGGCGGCCCAGGCCAGCATCTTTGCCGTGGCGGTGATTTCCTTCACCCTGTTCTGGCCGGCGTTACGCAGCTGGAAACGGGCGCACCAGGCGGCGCAGCGGCTGGCCGCCGGCGATCTAGTCGAGGCGAGGGTGGCCGCCGCCGAAGCCCGAGAGCAGGGCTGGATCACATTTGGATACGGCGTCGCGCTGCTCATCGTGCTTCTGGGCGCCCTGTTCATACTGGTCAACGACGAGGCGGTTGGCCGTACCTTTTTCAACCTGCCGCTGATCGGCGCTTCCTTCGGCATGGTGCTGAAGGCGTTCTGGCTGAACGTGGTGATTTTCTGTGCGACCGAGGCGATCGTGCTGGTGCTGGCCTTGTTCGTCGCCATCGCCCGTTTCGCGCCGGGGCCCGCCGGGCGGCCGATCCGCCTGCTCGCCGTGGCTTATATAGACGGTTTCCGCGGTTTGCCGGCGATCATCACCTTGTATCTAGTCGGTTTCGGTCTGCCGCTCACGGGATTGCCGTGGGTTAGCAATCTGCCGCTCATTTGGCTGGCGGTGATCGCTTTGTCGCTCACCTACGGTGCCTACAATGCGGAGGTGTACCGGGCCGGCATCGACAGCATCCATCCAAGCCAGATCGCCGCCGCGCGCTCTTTGGGGCTGTCCTATGCCAAGACACTCAGATTCGTGGTCGTGCCGCAGGCGGTGCGGCGCATGGTGCCGCCGCTGCTCAACAACTTCATCAGCCTGCAGAAGGATACGGCGTTGGTCAGCGTGATCGGCGCCATAGATGCATTCAACCAGGCGAAAATCATCGCCAGCAATGAGTTCAACCTCTCCGCCGTGACCACCGTGGCCTTTCTGTTCGTTCTGATCACTATTCCGCAGGCACGCCTCGTCGATCGCCTGATCGAACACGACAAGCAACGCAGGGGCTGATTAGCCATGGCCTTGCTAGAAATCCGCGACGTGGTCAAACATTACGGCGAGCACCAGATCCTGAGCGGCATCAATCTCGAGGTCGAAGAACATCAGGTGGTTTGTCTCATCGGCCCGTCCGGTTGCGGCAAATCTACCCTACTGCGTTGTCTTAATGGCCTGGAAACCATCAGCAGCGGCGAGATCCGACTGCACGGCGACCGCATCTCCGGTCCGGGTGTCGACGTGAATGCCTTGCGGCGGGAGGTGGGCATCGTATTCCAGAGCTTCAATCTGTTCCCGCATCTGACCGTTCTGAAGAACGTCACCCTCGCTCCCATCCAGATCTTGGGCATGCCGCGTGCAGAGGCCGAAGCGCGGGCGATGCAGTTGCTCGGCCGCATCGGCTTGCTAGACAAGGCAAATGCCTATCCCGACCGCCTGTCCGGCGGACAGCAGCAACGCGTGGCTATCGTGCGCGCCCTGATCATGGAGCCGCAGGTACTGTTGCTGGACGAAATCACCTCGGCGCTCGATCCCGAGCTGGTTTCCGAAGTACTCAATATCGTGCGTGATCTCGCCGAGCAGGGCATGACGATGCTACTGGCCACCCATGAAATGGGCTTTGCCCGCGAAGTGGCCAGCAAGGTGTGTTTCCTGCAGGAGGGCGTGGTCTATGAGGAAGGCCCTCCCGAGCAGATTTTCGGGGATCCCCAAAAAGAACGCACTCATGCTTTTCTCAAACGCATCATCGAGGCAGGCCGCCTGTGAGGCGGTTACTTAAGCGCAGCGCCAGTCGCACTCTCCACTGGGATCGCAGCCGAAGGCGACCACCACCTAGGGGGCTGACCAAGTTCAAAAATTGAAAGACATTGAGAGGATAAAGAAGGGGTCTCATTTCCGGAGCGGAGTTGTGATCCAACCGGAAGAGAAGCCCCGAGATGAAGGTGTTTGGCCTTCATGCGGTCGGCCCGCCTGGCAGACAATCTGCTTGACGATCCTGAAGTCATTGATTGCATCTAACAGCTAGAGCGATTCGAGCGACTGCGCAAGGAACATGAGCTGAAGGCCTCCCAGGCCGCAAAAATACGGGGGGGGAAGCCGGGCATGATTGTACCGCGGGCAGCGTCGCCTGGTTCAGTGGTGGGAGCAAACCTACAACTGGCCGCGAACGCAGCAGGCATTGAAACAGAGAACACCCAGCCGAGCATCTTCGCGATGGTGGGTATGGGGTCATTGTCGTCTCGGTGCCTCAGATGGATTCAACTCGGACAAGCGATGGAAAATCAAAGCCTTCTTTGGTACATTCTGTCACGGGAAAACCTTGTTCAATTATATATTAACTCGCTGAATTGCTTAGAACTACACGGGTTTTGCTCTTTTTATTTGTGAAATATTCGAGCCAGAGCGACAATGAACCCTTCCCCGCCCCAGATCTCCGCGAAAGACCGCCTCGGCATGACCTTGTTCCTGGCCGGAGCCTTACACGCTATTCTCATTCTCGGCGTGAGCTTCAAGGCGTTTTCGGATCATATGCAGGCACTCCCTCCGAAGCTGGACGTGGTTCTCGTGCAAACCTCTTCCCGCGAAGCGCCGAAAAACGCGCAATACCTCGCCCAAGCCAATCAACTCGCCAGCGGAAGCCGAGACAAACCAGGGCGACCGGGCGCCGCTTTCAGCGCCCCCAATCCTTCGCCCAGTCAGGGGATATCCCCCAAGAACCTGCATGCCAGCCGCCAACCGACCCGCCGCAGCCGCGAAAACATCCCGGTGCTCACGCAACATCATTCGCCTTACGAGTTGCCACAAATCTCGCCTTCCCCTGCCTCGCTAAAGCCACACGCCGCCCCCACGGAACAGGCGATCAAACTCAATCTGCGCCAAGCTCAACTGGCTGCCGAGATCAAGCGCTCTATCGAGAAATACAACAAAACGCCTCGGCGGTTGTTCCTGGATACACTCAACGCCAAAAGCAGTGTCGAAGCAGGCTATCTTGCGTGGTGGGTAAGACGGGTAGAGCGCGTCGGCAATCTCAACTACCCAAAAGCGGCCGCCCACCGCCATCTACATGGGCAACTCATACTGAGTGTCCTGATTGGAGCCGATGGCCATGTACTTAGCGTTAAGGTTGCCAAATCATCCGGATCGCCCATTCTTGACCAGGCCGCCAAACGCATTGTCAGGCTGGCCGCGCCTTTCCCGCCTTTCCCGCTGACGCTGCGAAAACACTATGATCAGATCATGATCACCCGCACTTGGATCTTCGAACCCGACAATCGTCTGAAAACACATGGGTAACATCATGATAAGCGTGCGATGCCTTGGGATTCGAACTGTGCGTAGGTGTGACGCAAGCGGATTTTGGCCCACTTAACCCCTCTTTGTCAGCCTTGAGCCTGATTTCGTTCGAAATCAGCGTTAACCTGTTGATTGCTGGTTCTGAAGGCG
>Ga0256829_1000120_pt1 | contig 100355 bp, 84 predicted proteins | sample 131447metaG_FD_185979 | JGI IMG/M metagenome (GOLD analysis project Ga0256829, IMG submission 185979) | Hydrothermal vent microbial communities from Lau Basin, Pacific Ocean - 131-447 | ecosystem: Environmental > Aquatic > Marine > Hydrothermal vents | place: Pacific Ocean: Lau Basin... | reverse complement strand
GTGTGGTGTCCGGGGTTGGTGTGCCGGACGATGTGAGCGCGGGGGTGGAGGTGGTGGTTGGGGTCGATGCGCCGGTGGGGGTGGTTGTGGATTCGGTGGTGGTGGATCTGGTGATCGAGCACGATTGGGTGGGGGATCTGGTGGTGGTGCTGCGCGCGCCCTCGGGGGTGGAGGTGGTGCTGCTGGATCGCGCGGGGATCCCGAATGCTGGTGGGTTCCCGGGTCCGTTCGGGTGTGGGGGTCGGGATATCGACGCGCGGTTTGTGGACGGCGCGATGGATGCGGCGGAGACGATGTGCTCGACGACGGCGGTGCCCGTGATCTCGGGTGATGTGCGCGGTGTTGAGTTGTTGTCGGGGTTCGTCGGCGCTGGGGTGGACGGGGATTGGGTGCTCGTGGTGTCGGATCGGTCGGGGTACGACACGGGGTCGGTGGTGTCGGTGGGGCTGACGATCGAGGGGTCGGTGGTGTGCGCGGCGGATCTGAACGGGGACGGGAGCGCGGACTTCTTTGATGTGTCGGAGTTGCTGCAGAACTCGGTGGATTACAACGGGGATACGGGGTTCGACTTCTTTGATATCAGCGACTTCCTTCAGGATCTGAGTGCGGGGTGTCCGTGATCGGTCTGATTCGATCGGGCGCCGTCTGGTGCTGAGGGGGTGCGGGATGGTGGTGGAACGGGGCTTTGGGTCCGGTAAACCCTAGTTGTGTCGGGTTTTGGACAAAAACTCATCGGCGCTGGGGCGTGCTCGATCTGGATTGCGTCTCTGTTCCTAGGTGGATGTGCCGGCTTTGAAAGGAGTGGATCTCATGGTGTGCAGCGGTTTGGAAGGACTGGGGACGACCACGGCTTTCGTGCTTGTGATGGCGGTGGGTTCGGCGGGGGTCGGCGCGGGGGTCACGGATGTGCACTGGGGGGCACCGGTTTCGGGGTTCTGGGGTGTGGATGCGAACTGGTCGCCGGTCGGCGCGCCCGGTGTGGGGGGTGTGTTCGATGTGCACGCGATGCTGGATGCTGGGGGGTTGTACACGGTGACGTGCGATTCTTCGTTCGTGAGTTTGCTTGAGGTGTCGGTCGTTGATCCGGGCGCGACGCTCGAGATCATGAGCGGGTCGTATTTCGAGGTGTTCTTTCTGCACAACGATGGGGAGATTGTGGTCAACCCGGGCAACGGGGCGGCGAATGCGTCGGTGGCGGTGCAGGACACGCTGGACGGGTCGGGGACGCTTCGGCTTGCGGGGACGGGTGGGAGCGCGACGTTGGGGGACGGGCAGTTCAAGGTGTTCGCGCCGCAGCCGGAGATCACGCAGGGGAGCGGGCACACGATCGCGGGGTATGGGCGTGTGCTCAGCGGGCTCGTGAATCACGGGACGCTCCGCGCCGATTCGACGATGGGGGTGCTTGAGTGGTTGGGGTACAACATTGATAACTACGGGGTTGTTGAGGCCGTGGGTGGTGGGGAGTTGCGGTTCGGGGATGCGTTGCAGAGCGACGTGACGTACATCGGGTGGACGGCGGGGAGCGTGGTTCGCGCGGACGGGGGGACGATGCGCGTCCCGGTGGATTGTGCGTTGTTCTATGAGACGGACAACAGCGGGGCGTTCGCGCCGCTCGAGATCATCAACGGCGGATCGTTCGTGTGCGAGAGCGGGTCGCAGGTGTTTTTCTTCGATGTCGAGGTCACGGGTCCGATCGACGTGAACGGGGGGGCGAGGCTCCAGATCGGCGGCGACACGCCGGGCGGGGATGTTGTCAACAACGGGACGATCCTGGTGAACGCGGACGGGGGCGCGGGTGAGGCGCGGGTGTTTCATCGGATCGATACCATGCTGGGGGGGACGGGGGAGCTGGTGCTCGGCGCGTCGGGTGGGGAGGGGGCGATCCGGAGGACGGCGGCGGCGACGCTGACGCACGGCGCGGATCACACGATTCGTGGTGATGGGCTGATTACGACGACGATGGTGAATCTGGGGGAGATCCGGTCTGACTTTCCGGGAGGGGAGATCCGGATCGCGGATGATGTGATGACGAACTCGGGTCTGATCGAGACGGACGGGGGTTCGGTGGTACTGGAGGACCAGCTCATCAGGGGCGCGGGGGTGGTGCGCGCGCTGGATGGGGACGTGATTGTGCAGAGCGGGGCGAGCGCGACGATCGAGGACGCGGCGATGGAGAGCGCGCCCGGATCGCGGTTCCATGTTCCTTCGGGCGCGTTCCTTCGGATGGAGGACGTGACGAACGACGCGCTCGTCGAGTGCGACGGGGGGTCAACGGTTCAGATCGAGGGGCTCGGGACGGGGGTCGTGACGAATAACGGGCTCGTGCGGCTCAATGCGGACGGCGCGGGGAACACGGATGGGTTCCTGGATTCGATGATGCTGCTCGGGACGGGTCGGATCGAGATGATCGGGGGGGTGAACGACGCGTCGATCGAGTGTTCGGATGTCGTGAACGGCGCGTCGCACACGATCGGGGGATCGGGGTTGATCCGGGGTGGGGTCAGCTTGTTGGTGAATGAGGGTCTGATCGTGTCGGACGTGATCGGGGGGGAGCTCGTGATCGAAGGAGGGATCACGAACAATAGGGAGATCCGGGCGCAGGGGGGGACGCTGCGGTTGCCGACGTATGTCGAGATGATGGGTGGTGGTTCGGTCGTGCTCGACGGGTCGGACCTTGTGTACGGTCCGTTCCAGGGTGGGTCGCTCTCGCTGGGGACATTGACAACCCAGACGGGTGTGGGGATGCGCGGGGACGGGGGACGCGCGGTGATCGAGAGCGGTGGGACGATGCTCGTCTACGGCACGCACATCGATGCGCCGGTTGATGTGCGTGGTGGGGGGAAGCTCCAGTTCGATGAGTTCTTCACGACCCCGATCGACGGGACGGTGACACTCAACTCGGACGGAGCGGTGGGCGAGGCGCTGCTCGATCTCGGGTTCTTCGGTGACGCGACGATCACGGGTTCGGGGGAGATCGCGCTCAACGGCGATCCGCTCGGTGGGGGCGCGGAGGCGCGGATCGATATCCCCAGCGGGTTCACGGGGACGATCGGGGGGAGTGTGACGCTCTCGGGGCACGGGCTTCTCGATGGTGATGTTGTTGTTGAGGGGGTGACGTCGCCGGGATCGGTCGGCGCGTACGGGCAGCTCCGGTTCGGTGGGGGCGCGGTGCTTGGCGCGGATCACACGTTCGAGTTCAACGGGTTCGGGGACGGGTTCTCGAATGTGTCGTTCTCGGAGTCGCTCGCGCTCGACGGGACCTTGGTCGTGGACGGCTCGGGGCTCGGCGCGGGGTTCGACTTCGGGTCGTCGGCGACGCTGATTTTCGCGCCGGGGTTCACGGGGTCGTTCGACGAGATCGTGATCATCGATCCGGCGCCCCCGGTCCGGCTCGGGGTGAATGTGGGGACGTTCGAGGTCTCGGTGCGTGTGCTGTGCCCGGTGGATCTGAACGGGGACGGGGAGGCGGACTTCTTCGATGTGTCGTTGCTGATTCAGGATCAGTACGACTACAACAACGACGGTCAGTTCGACTTCTTCGACATCAGCGCGTTCCTGCAGCGGTTTGCGGATGGGTGCGGGCTCGCGCGGGAGTGAGCGGGTCGAGGAGGGGCGGGTGGTGGGGGGTATTCCCGGGTTGATCCTGGGGTGGTGATGCTGTAGATTGGAACAGTTTCAGTCAGAAACTGTGTTTGCACCTTGTTTGGTGTGGGTCTGCTGCCGATGTTTGCATTGCTGTCCGCGGAGCGCGGGCGCAGGAGGAAATCAAGATGAAGTCGATCGCTGCGCGTGGTGCGCTTGCTGTGGTGTTGTTCTCGTCGTCGGGTGCGTTGGCGCAGAGCGAGCTGGTGGGTGTGCGCGCGGACGCGGTGGAGTTCTCGTCGCTGCGCGGGGTGGAGATGGGGTCCCGGGTGCGGCTCGAGTCGCTCGAGATCGGTGGGGCGCGTGTGGATCTGCTTCTGGATCGTGTGGATGTGTTGAGTGAGGGTGCGGAGCTGTGGGTGGGGACGGAGACGGGGCTGGAGCGCCGGGAGTGGCCGGAGGTTGTGGTGCTCTCGGGGTTTGTGGAGGGGGAATCGGATTCGCTTGCGTATGTGGCGATTTCGGAGTTCGGGACGAACGGGTTCGTGGAGATCCGTGGGGAGATGACGTCGCTTTCGACGGGGCCGGTGGTTGCGGGTCGTGATCTGGTGTCGTCGCTGAAGACGATGGCGTTGTCGGATCTGGACGGGGCTTCGGTCGCGCCGGCGTGCGGGTTCGAGGCGGGGGATGTGCTGCTCGAGCCCTTCGGTGGTCAGCACTCGTTCGAGGGTGACGAGGTGTTGCTGGACGGTTCGGAGGGGACGCAGGGTGTGGGGTGTCGGATCGCGCAGATCGCGATCGAGACGGACTACGAGTATACGAACCGGTTGTTCGGTGGGAACACGACGGCTTCGGCGGCGTATGCGGTGTCGCTGATCGGGGCGATCTCCGAGATCTACGAGCGTGATGTGGATGTGAGTCTGAGTGTGCCTTTCGTTCGTGTGTGGGGCGCGAACAACGATCCGTACACGGCGGGTGGTGATCCGCTCGATGAGGTGCGTGATCACTGGCGGGCGAGTATGGGGAGCGTGGATCGGACGCTGGTGCACTACCTGACGGGGAAGCAGAACATGTCGTACGGGGGGGTTGCGTACCTCTCGACGGTGTGCTCGACGCAGTGGGGGTACGGTGTGTCGGGGTATCTGAACGGGTTCTTCCCGTACCCGTTGGTGGATCACTCGGGGAACTGGGACCTGGTGGTTGCGGCGCACGAGATGGGTCACAACTTCGGGACGGGTCACACGCACGATTCGTACACGCCGGTGATCGATGGGTGCGGGAACGGGAACTGCGCGGGCGCGTTCGGCGGGACGATCATGTCGTACTGTCACACGTGTTCGGGTGGGATCCAGAACATCGTGCTGAACTTCCATCCTCGGGTGCAGACGGTGATCGAGAACTACCTCAACACGGTGCCCTGCAACCTCGACGGTGTGGGTGTGAGCGCGATCGACGATCTGGCGCAGACGTTCGAGGGGAACACGGTTGATCTCGACGTGCTCGCGAACGACGAGGGTTCGTCGTGCGAGTCGATCGATATCTCGAGTGTCCCGTTCGTGTCGGACAACGGTGGTTCGCTGGTGGTGGTGGTGAACGGTGGTCCGAACGGTCGGGACCTGGTGCGGTACACGCCGGCGGCGGGATTCTCGGGGACGGATACGTTCCAGTACACGGCGATGGGTGTGAGCGGCGCGACGGATTCGGCGACGGCGTCGATCGAGGTGTCGGCGCTGCGGGCGGCGGATACGCGGATCGATCCGGAGAATGGTCTGCGGCTCCGGTACTACGACCTGCCCGCGCTGAGCGTGCTCCCTGACTTTGACGCGCTCGAGCCCATCGGTGAGGAGGTCTCGACGAGCGTGAACTATGCGTCAACGTCGGGCGAGTTCATCAACTCGGGTCTGAGCGATGATGTGGGCGCGGTGCTCGACGGGTACTTCTGGGCGTTTGTGGACGGGGTGTACACGTTCTCGACGGAGAGCGATGACGGCTCGAAGCTGTACATCGGTGAGGAGGTCGTGGTTGACAACGACGGGCTGCACGGGATGCAGTCTCGTTCGGGGACGATCGCGCTGGCCGCGGGTCATCACAAGATCCGTGTGGAGTTCTTCGAGCGTGGTGGGGGCGCGGGTCTGATCGTGTCGGTGGACGGTCCGGGTCTGACCCCGGCGCCGATCGCGGGGCTGTTGTTGTCGCACGATGTTTCGACGGCGTGCTCTGCGGCGGACCTGAATGCGGATGGTCAGCTGGACTTCTTCGATGTGTCGGCGTTGCTGAACGGCGAGGTCGATTACAACGGGGATACCGGGTTCGACTTCTTCGACATCAGCGCGTTCCTTCAGGAGTTCAACGCTGGGTGTCCGTGATCCGTTGAGTTGAAGATTTGTGATCTGGATTTTGGGCGGCTCCCACTGGTGGGGGCCGCTTTCTTATTTTGTTTTCAATGTTGGAATGATTGTGGTGCGTGGGGGTGTGTGGTAGGTTTGGGGGAGGACGTCTTCGCGTGTTTGCGTGGATGGAGGATCTTTTCAGGAGGGAAGCTGATGAAACGCGATGGAATGGTGTGTGTGGGCGTGCTTGTGGTGCTTTCGGGGGGTGCGTTGGGTCAGGAGGCGTGTCTGGGGTTCCCGGGCCCGATCTACGGGGCTTTCGAGGATCTGATGTCGATGACGGTTGCGGATATCGACATGGACGGGGTTCCTGACGTGTTGGTGGGGGCGGAGAGCAACGAGCATCTGTACATGCTGACTCGGAACGCGATGGGTGGGTACGAGGTGGTGTGGGAGCAGGATATCGGGGCTCGGACGGGCGAGTTCCTCGAGGCGGGGGATCTTGATGGGGACGGGGATCTGGATGTGGTGTCGCTCGATCGGGACGACGCGATTTTCTTCCGGAACAACGGGGGGACGCTGTCGTATCTCCGGTTCTCGGCGTTGTCGGGGATGGGTGAGGTCGGCGCGTTCGCGCTGATCGATCTGACGGGGGACGGGGCTTGCGAGATCGTTGCGTATGACGAGGATTCGGACGACACGTTCGTGTACGTGAACGATGGGGCGGGGAACTTCGGGGTTCCGAACACGTTCTACACGGAGCATCGGAAGTGGTATCGGTTTGCGGATATCAATCTGGACGGGCACATGGACATGCTTCTGGGTGAGCATGTGGGTGAGGAGGTCCTGACGTACCTGGGGGATTCGAGCGGATCGTTCGGTTCTGCGGTGGTCGCGCCGGTGAAGGATGTGTCGGTGCTCATGCAGATCGCTGACATCGACAACGACGGGGTGCTCGATCTGGTGACGAGTCTGGGGAACGACTCGGTCGGGGTGGTGATGGGCTTTGATTATGACGAGACGGTGGAGGTGGTCCCGGACGAGTTCCCGGCGATGGGGGATGTTGGTGATGTGGAGCTCGTGGACATCGATGGGGACGCGTTCCTCGATGTGGTGATCACGCGCGACAGCGGGTACACGTGGATGCGGAACGACGGGACGGGCGCGTTCGTGGACGAGACCCCGATCACATCTTCACGTCGGATCCTCGCTTCGGAGTTCGTGGACCTGGACGGGGACGGGGACGCGGATGCGGTGCAGGCGTCGAATGGGTATCACGGGGTTGCGATCGTGGAGAACTACGGCGCGGGCGGGTTCGATTCGGATGTGCAGAGCGGGGTTGTGCCTCCGGTGTTCCCGAGACGGATGGTGGACCTGAACGGGGACGGGTTGTTGGATCTGATCAGTGCGGGGACGGGGAGTCTGGTCTCGGCGGCGATTGCGATCGGGGATCCGTTGACGTTCGGGCCTCGGGTGGATCTGTCCTTGAATCAGAATGCGTTCACGTATGAGCTGATCGATGTGGATGCGGATAGCGACCTGGATCTCGTGGTCCCGGACGCGAACGGGAACCGTGGGCGCGTGTACATCAACCGGAGTGGCGCGTTCTTCAACGGGTTCTTCATCTTCCAGACGGGGGGTGTGTCGCCTTTGGCGATGGAGGCGATGGATCTGGATGGTGATTTCGATGATGATCTGGTGTTCGCGGGATCTGATCGTCGGATCTACACGGCGGAGAACGCGCAGCTCGGTGAGCTTCAGGACGCGACGGGGCCGCACACGGATGTGTTGGCGACGGGGTTGGGGCGCTGGGATGTTGACAACGACGGCGACAACGACGTGGTGTACTCCCATCGGGATCTTGATGTGATGGGTGTGCTGTTGAACGACGGTTCGGGGGGGTTGACGGCGTTGGTCGAGTATGACTTGGGGGTTGAGCCGCGGGGGGTTGCGGCGGCGGATGTGGATATGGACGGGGATCTCGATCTGGTGGTGCTCGGTGGGAGCGGCAGCGCTCGGATCGGGGTGTATCCCGGGAACGGTGACGGGACATTCGGCGCACCGATCGGGTACGACTTGTTCGGCAGCTTCGGAGCGGGGACCCTGAGGGTCGAGGATATCACGGGTGATGGGTTTGCTGATATCCTGATGTCGAAGGCGGGGGATCTGGTGGTGCTTGTGAACGATGGTGCGGGGGTGTTCACGGATGAGTTTGCGTACCAGACGTCGATGGAGCCCGGGTACTTCCTGGAGGATCTCGATGATGACGGGGTGCCCGATCTCCGGATGTTCACGGATTATGGTTTGATGACCACGGTGTACAACGGGTGCGAGCGGACACCTTGTCCGGCGGATCTGACAGGTGATTTCGAGCTGGACTTCTTCGATGTGTCGGCGCTGCTGACGGGGAGCGTGGATTACAACGGGGACACGTCGTTCGACTTCTTCGACATCAGCGATTTCCTTCAGGCGTTCGGTGCTGGGTGTCCGTAAGGTCTGATTCTGTTTGATTTCTGAAGAGAACCACCCTTGATTTCAGGGGTGGTTTTTCTCTATGTGTGTTTGTGGATGGATGTGATATGGGGTATTCTGGGGGAGTTGGGGTTCCCGTGCGATGAGCGCGGGGTTCGTACGGCGGGCTCGGTCTGTGCCCGGTTCTGGATCGCTGGTTCAGGATGACAAGGAGGGAACGTGATGATGTCGATCGATCGGAATGTGCGGCTCGCTGGTGGGATGTTCGCGGTGTTGCTTTGCGGTGCTGCTGGGGCTCAACCGACCCTGGTCGAGGAGACGTTGCTGCAGTCGCCGGCGATGATGGACGATGACGGGTTCGGGCACGGGCTCGCGGTGAACGATGACTATCTGGTGATCGGTGCGCCGGACGAGGATCCGAACGGGTTCACGGACGGGGTGATGCGGATTTACGATCGGGATTCGGGGGCGCTTCTGCACACGATCTATTCCCCGGCTTCGGCTTCGTTCTCCGAGTTCGCTGGGGTGATCGAGATCAACGACATGGGGGAGATCGCGGTGCTGCTGAACTCGTGGGATCATCCTGGGGGTCTTCGTCGGCGGGTTCAGTTGTACGATGCTTCGACGGGCGCGTTTGTTCGTGAGTTCGTGAAGCCCGAGGTGTCGTTCAACGACAAGTTCGGGGACGCGATCGCGATCAGCGATGATTATGTGGTGGTGGGGGATTACGGGCGCGACGGCGCGGAGCAGAACGAGGGGGAGGTGTTCGTGTACGACAAGCACACGGGCGCGTTGCTGCATCGGTGGACATCGGATGCGCCGGCGCAGTACACGTCGTTCGGTCAGGCGGTTGCTATCGAGGGGGCGACGGTGCTGGTGTACGCGAACGACGCGGTGGAGTATGCGCCGGGTGAGATCGCGGAGAACGTGGTGTGGGTGTACGACGCGGTGAGCGGTGCTCGGACGGGCGCGTTCTATCCGACGGACGACGGGATGGGTGAGTCGCCCAGGTTTACGCCTTCGATCGATGTGGATGGTGGGGTGGTGGCGATCGGCGCGAGCGCGGATGACGACGGGGGGTTCTACGTGGGTGCGGCGTACCTGTTCACTCTGCTGAACGGGTCGATGCTCCACAAGATCCCGTGGACGGGTGGTGGGGAGATCATCTCGTTCGGGTACCAGGTGGCGCTGGATGACGGTGTGCTTGTTGTGAGTGCGCCTCAGGCGGATGTGTGGATGAACAACGATGGTTTGGTGCGCGCGTTCGATATGTGGAGCGGTGCGATGATCGCGGAGTTCTGGCCATCGCCTGCTTCGCTGCCCGAGTACGACCAGTTCGGGCAGTTGATGGGGTACCGTGTTGCGATCAACGGTGATCGTTTGTGGGCGGCGACGGAGACGCGGCAGGAGCGTCCGGGATCGATGTCCGATGACGGGTTCGGCGCGAACGCGGTGTATGCGTTCTCGATCCCGCAGTGCATGGCGGATCTGACTGGGGACGGGTCGCTTGATTACTTCGATCTGTCGATGCTGTTGCAGACTCAGTTCGATTACAACGGGGATATGGAGTTTGATTTCTTTGATGTCAGCGCGTTCATGATGGATCTCCTGGCCGGGTGTCCGTGAGTCTGTGCTGTTGAGATTGGATTGACTTCGAGCGCCCCCGTGTGATGCGGGGGTGTTTCTTTTTGGGGGGGCTTGTTTCGGTGGTGTGGGTGATCGGACGTGGGTTCGGGGGTGTGGGGTTCGGGTTGCGCGTGCTGGGTTGGGTGTGGGGTGGGTGGCGCGTTGTGGTTGGATGGGGGAGATGGATCGGGGGTGTGGATCGGTCGATCGGTGGGGCTGAGCCGCGGATGTGCGGAAGGAGCTCGATCATGGAACGACCCGGGATCCCGAGGGAAGAGTCTGCGCGTTTGGCGGCGTTGCGTCGGACGGGGTTGGTGGATTCCCCGATCGAGGAGCGGTTCGATCGGATCACGAGGTTGGTGCGGCGGAGTCTGGGGGTTCCGATCTCGGTGATCTCGCTCGTGGAGGAGGACCGTCAGTTTTTCAAGTCGGTGGACGGGATCGATTCGTGCGGGTCGGATCGGGATGTGTCGTTCTGTGGTCATGCGATCCACGAATCGGACTTCATGGTGGTGAACGACGCGTTGAAGGATCCACGTTTTTGTGACAATCCGTTGGTGACGGGGGAGCCGCATGTTCGTTCGTACGCGGGCGCGGTGTTGCGGACACCGGATGGCTTTCGTGTGGGGACGTTGTGCGCGATCGAGACGCAGGCGCGTCGGTTTACGCCGGAGGATCTGCGGACGCTGAAGGATCTGGCGGCGTTTGCGGAGTTGGAGATCTCGATGTCGTGGCGTGATGGGCCTCAGGTGGAGGCGCTCGAGGTGCACGAGGGCGCCTGTGTGGGTGGTGAGCGTGGGGCGATGGTGGATCAGCTGACCCGTGTGTGGGATCGTGAGACGATCGTGGAGCTCGCTTCGGTGGAGCTCGATCGGGCGCGCCGGACAGAGCGTGGGTTCGCGTTGTTGGTGGTGGACATGGATCACCTGGCGCAGATCAACGATGAGGAGGGTTGGAGCACGGGTGATGCGGCGCTTGTTGCGGTGTCTCGTCGTGTGCTGGGGACACTCCGGACGACGGACATGGTGGGTCGTTTGGGGGATGACGAGTTTTTGTGTGTGCTGACGCCTTGCTCGACGCGGCGCGCGGCGCGTGAGGTTGCGGAGCGGGTCCGGGACGGGCTCGGGTGTGAGCCTTTGTTCGGGAACAAGGGTGAGATCAATCTGTCGGCGAGTATGGGGATCGCGTTGTGCGGGCCGCATGATCTGGTGAGCACGGTTCCGGATCTGATCGAGTGTGCGCGGAGCGCGATCTCGGGGATCGGGAAGGAGGAGTACGGGTTGGTTCGGTTTGGGGAGGCGGCGTAGGGGGTCGGTCGGGGGAGCGTGAGAATCGGGTGGGTGGATGGTCGCTGGGTGGGGCTCAATTCCCTACAATCGGGATCGATGGACTGGGTTCCGAGCACAGAACGGTCACGATTTGCTTCGGCGTTGTCGAATCAGGTGGTCTGTGTAACGGGTGGGGCGGGGTTTATTGGGGGTCATCTGGTCGATGCGCTCGTGGCGCTCGGGGCGCGTGTGACGGTGATCGATGATCTGTCGAACTCGGACGCGGGGCATCTGTCGAAGGTGATCGATGCGTGCCCGGAGCAGATCCGGTTTGTTCAGGGGTCGATCCTGGATCCGGTGGCGCTGGGTGCTGCTGTGGAGGGGGCGCGGGTGGTGTTTCATCTCGCGGCGATGGGGTCGGTCCCGAGGAGTGTGGAGGATCCGGCTCGGGCTTGGGTGGTGAACGCGACGGGGACGATGCGGGTGCTGAGCGCGGCGCACAAAGCGGGGGCGCATCGGGTGGTGTTCAGCGCGTCGTCGAGCGCGTACGGGAACAACCCGGAGCTCCCGAAGGTGGAGTCGATGGGGTGCGAGCCCGAGAGCCCGTATGCGGCGTCGAAGGTTGCGGGTGAGGGGTTGTGCCGGGCTTGGTCGGGTTCGTACGGGCTCGATACGGTGAGCTTGCGGTATTTCAATATTTTCGGTCCCCGTCAGCGCGCGGGGAGCGCGTATGCGGCGGCGATCCCTGCGTTCCTGAGCGCGTTTGCGGACGGGAGAGCGCCGACGGTTTTCGGGAGCGGGGAACAGACCCGGGACTTCACGCACGTGAACAACGCGGTGTTCGCGAATCTGCTCGCGGCGGTGCACGAGGGGGATCTTGGGGGTGAGGTGTTGAATGTGGGCGCGGGTCAGCGCACGAGTGTGAACGAGCTGGCGCGGATCCTGGGGGAGCATTCGGGGCGCGGGGACGTGGGGGTGGTGCATGCTCCGGAGCGCGCGGGGGAGGTGATGCACTCGGTGGCGGATATCCGCGCGATCGAGGATCGGCTCGGGTATCGGGTGGTGACGGGGATGGAAGAAGGGCTCGGGGAGACGGCGGGGTGGTATCTCGAGCACCTGTCGGTGACGGACGGGGGTGAGGGGTGAGGTGGGTGTGTGAGACGTTGGGGGCGTTGTGGGTGCTGATGACGCTTTTGGTGTCGAGTCGGGGTCGGGTCGGGGGCGCGTACTGGGGGTGGCGGATGGGGACGGCGTTTCCGGGTGGGAAGCATCCTGAGGGGGTTTTTGGGGCGATCCGGGAGGGGATGGGGTATGCGAAGTGGGCGTGGAGGATCCGGCGTCTGCGCTAAGATGATGGGTGTGGGTGGCCGATAGCGGCTTGTGGGCCGGATCGTCGGGTATGGTTCGGTTCGGAGCTCTGGGCGCGTCGTCGGGGACGTCGCGGGTTGGGGCGCACTACGATGGGACTCGTTGCGGCGGGTTTTGAAGGCCGCGGACATAGAGCGCGTGGAGATCTTTGACGATGAGCGATCAGGGTAACAGCGGTTCGGGCAATGGTGGGAACACGTCTTTCAGCCATGCGTTTCTTCCGGGGTTGATCCTGGGTTTGATCATCGGCGCGGTTGCGGGCGCGTATCTGCCTGATGTGATGAGCTCGTCGAAGCTTGCGGAGGTCGATCCGGACGTGGTCTTGGATCATCCGGACCGTGATGCTCGGGGTGTCGAGGGTGCGATCGACGATGCTGCTGACGGGCTCGAGGAGCTCGGCGAGGACGCGGCGGAGGTTGTTGATGACGCCGCGGAAACGATCGACGAGCACGTTGACGATCACAGCAGCGATGGTTGATCGGGCCGGGGATCGATGAGCGATCACGCACGGCGAATCCTGGCGCTGCACGCGCGGACGACGAAATACTTCGGCGTTGACTTTCTCCCGATCGGGGAGGGCGTTGCTGGTGGGGATGCGCCGGTGTCTGCTGACCCGGGTGGGGATGCGATCCCGATGAGCGCGGCGGTTCGGGAGAAGGCGCCCGCGATGGTGGAGCCCAAGGTCGCGCCCGCACCGAAGAAAGAGGTCGCGCGTGTCGATCGGGACGAGCTCATAGCGTGTTATCAGGGGGAAACGGATCCGGGGGCGAAGCTCGCGAAGCTGCGTGCGAAGTACGAGGCGGATGCGCCGCACGAGGCGTTCGTGACGGGCTTTACGAACATCGTGTTCGGGGAGGGGGATCCGGGCGCGGATCTGATGTTCATCGGGGAGGCGCCGGGTGAGTCGGAGGATCTGTCGGGTCGGCCGTTCGTGGGGCGCGCGGGTCAGCTTCTGGAGAAGATGATTATCGCGATGGGCTTGAGCCGGGAGACGGTGTACATCACGAACGTGCTCAAGACCCGGCCTCCGAATAACGCGACCCCGACTCAGGATGAGGCGATGGCTTGTGCGCCGTATCTGATCGAGCAGATCCGGATCGTGGATCCGAAGGTGATCGTGACGCTCGGGGCGCCCGCTTCGCACACGCTGCTCGAGACGAGCGCGCCGATGCGGGATCTGCGTGGTCGGTTCCACACGTTCCCGGGTGAGGGTGAGGGGGTCGGTGGGTTCGGGGTGTCGCTGATGCGTTCGAGCGGGCTTTCGGCTCGGGTGGTGATGCCCACGTATCACCCGGCGTATCTGCTCCGCTCGTATACGGAGGAGAATCGTCGGAAGGTGTGGTCCGATCTGCAGTTGGTGATGGGGCGTTTGGGGTTGTCGCGCGGGTGAGGGCGGGGGATCGAGAGGAACACCCTGGGGGGGAGTGCCCGATCGGTTCATTCGGATATGTTTTTCTGTGTGGTTGTGGAACCGATGGGACGATTGAGCGGAAAGACATGTGTCTGATTTCTCGCACGATCGGGTTTCTCCGATCGTTGACACTCCAAGCTTGAATGGTTCTCACTTCGGTCGCTCGCGCGGCCGTCGCCGGTGCTTCCGGGCTTGGGAGATCAGCACTTCATCCAGACCCCCACGAGACTCGGTGCTCGGCTTCATTGCCGGGCGCCGGGTTTGTTTTTTGGATGTCGTGGTTCGGGGGTTGTGTTGAATGGTTCCTATGAATCGACAACGCCTGTCGGGTGACAGGCGTTGGTGGGGGGGTTGTGTTGTTGAGGGTGGGTTAGGGGTCGTCGTCGTGGGTGTGGTCGTGATCATGGTCGTGATCGTGACCCGAGTGGTCGTCGTTGGCGGATCCGGAGGGGATCTCGGAGGGGTCTGCTGGGGTGTTGGTGAAGTCGATCTCGGTGTCGGGGTCGAGCTTGGTGATCTCGGTGATTTCCCAGGCCGGTGATCCGCCCCAGTTGACGCGGAAGGTGAACTCGACTTTGTCGTCCACCTTGAAGGAGGAGATGTCCACGCCTTGCGCGGCGGGGAAGCCCATGGTCATGGACTTCATGCCGGGGATGTTGTCGGGGGAGAGGTTGACGGTCCCGTCTTCGCGGAGGAAGTGGGGGATGTGTGTGTGGTGGATTTTCATGTGCGGATCGGGGTTCTCCGCGGAGGGCATGAAGGTGATGATGCCCCGGACTCCGGTGTAGACGTCGGAGCGTTTTTCGGAGTCGGCGTGTTCGTGTCCGTCGTCGGTGTGCGCGTGGTCGTCGGAGTGCGCGGTATTCGAGGAGGTATCGGAGCAGGACGCGAGGGTGAGTGCGCAGACACAGCAGCCCATGCGGATCGCATGGATCGGATCGATGGAGCGGATCATGGTGTGACTCCTGTTGGAGTGTGTGGGGGGTTAGGCCTTTGCGACCTTCAGGTACGACTCGACGGACTTGAGGTCCGGTGCGATGTCGAAGGTGAAGGGCATGGACCAGGTGTTGCCTTGTTCGCAGATGGCGATCTTGGCGGACTTTTCGCGTGCGTACCAGCGGCGGCCGCCGCGGATGTAGGAGTGCATGCGTTGACGGCGCATGCGTTGGGCGCGTGCGAGGTTGCGCTTGATGTCCGGGTCACGGCGCATCAGGCGGACGATGGTGTCTCGTGCGCCTTTGTTGTTGGGCACTTTCTCGACGGTGAGGGTGATGTTGTCGCCGGCGCTGAGGGTATCGATCATGACTCTGGTCCTTGCAAGCGGAATGCCGCGCTTGTGTTTGCGCGGGACGAGAAGTTTAGCCGCTTCAAAGCTTTCTTCAACCGGGTGACCCCTAGAGTCCGTCTCCGAATGATGTTGTGAGAGTGAGGACCCATGAGCGACGACCAGCAGCCCCAGAACCCGAACGCGAACGCTCCGAAGTTTGATGCTTCTGCGGAGCACCAACAGAAGCCGAAAATCCGGAAGCTGAGAGCGGTCCCGATGCCCATGCAGGGTCCGGACGGGAAACAGCAGATGATGCTGGGGATCGCTGATGCGCAGCAGATCTCGGGGAAGATGGTGGTGACCCATCCTGCTTTCCAGCAGGTGATCCCGATGCTCGATGGTTCTCGGACCCTCGATGAGATCGTGACCCAGGTGGGTCATGGGCTCGAGCGCCCGATGCTGGAGCAGTTGGTGGCGCAGCTGGACGATGCGGGTCTGATCCATGGGCCGGTGTTTGACGCGATCCGGGACACGATGCGGTCTGATTTCGATAAGTCGGACACGCTCCCTCCGGGATCCACGGCTCAGTTTGCGGACATGCTGGTCCAGCAGACGCACGGGGAGGGGACGACGAAGGAGCAGATGGAGGCGGAGGGCGCGGACAAGCTCCGGGAGTTCATGGATGGTCGGATCAGCGATGCGCTGAAGGATGTCGAGAACCCGGCGTATGATACGCTCCCGAAGGCGATCGTCGCGCCGCACATCGATTATGCGCGGGGGTGGATGAACTACGCGAACATCTATGGACGGCTCCGGGTCGCGGATCGTCCCGATCGCGTTATCGTCTTGGGAACAAACCACTTCGGTCAATCCACGGGGGTGTGTGGATGCGATAAGGGGTTCGAATCGCCGCTCGGGGTGTGTCAGACGGACACGGAGCTGGTGGAGAAGCTGAAGGCGAAGCTCGGGGAGGACGGGAGCGCGAAGCTCTTTAAGGAACGCTACGACCACGAGAACGAGCACAGTGTGGAGCTCCATCTTCCGTGGATCCAGCACGTGTTCGGTGCTGATGAATCGGGGGCTTTCCCCAAGGTGTTCGGGGCGCTCATCCACGATCCCTTGGTGAACAACGGGGAGTCGTACGACGGGGAGGGGTTGGGGCTCGATCCGTTCGTGGAGGCGCTGAAGGGTGCGATCGCGGAGCTTCCGGGTCGGACGTTGGTGGTGTCGAGCGCGGATCTGTCTCATGTGGGGCCGGCGTTTGGGGACCAGCAGGTCCTTGCTGGTGACACGGAGGAGGCGCAGCAGTTCCGGAACCGGGTGGTTCAGCAGGATCAGGAGGCGCTGAAGACGTTTGCTGAGAAGCGGATCGAGGACATGATCGGTTCGATGTCGTGGACCCAGAACCCGACGCGCTGGTGCTCGGTGGGGAACATGACGGCGACGGTCCGGGTGGTGGAACCCGAGCGGATCGAGCTGCTGAACTATGCGGCTTCGATGGATCCTCAGGGGACGGCGTTTGTGTCGTCCGCGGCGATGGCGATGTTCTGAGTCCGTCCGGGCGCGTGGTTCTGGGTCGGGATGTGTTGATGTGTCACGGGACTGTCACAAGGTCGATGGTCGGGGGATCATCGGGGCGCGGTGGCCGTAGAGTGTGCGGCACGTGTGGATCCGGGTAGGATCGCGGCGTGGATGATCCGGCGCGTACGGCGTTGGGCAACGGAGGTCGGAGCGATATGGCTTCATCGAATATCTGCTGGGGCATCGAGATGGGATCGGGCGCGATCAAGGCGCTGAAGGTCGAGAACGACGGCGGCGAGCTGAAGGTTCTGGACTTCGCGGTGATCCCGCACTCTCGTGTGCTGTCAACTCCCGAGCTGGACCAGGACGACGCGATGCGCGTGGCGCTGGGGACACTGGTGAGCAAGCACGACCTGTCGGGGGCGCGGATCGCGGTGTCGATCCCGGGTCACCAGAGCTTTGCGCGGTTCGCGACGCTTCCTCCGGTGGAGCCCAAGAAGGTTCCGGACATCGTGAAGTTCGAGGCCGTCCAGCAGATCCCGTTCCCTCTGGAAGAGGTGGAGTGGGACTACCAGACGTTCGTGTCTCCGGACTCTCCGGATATTGAGGTGGGGATCTTTGCGGTGACCCGTCAGCGGATCATGGATCAGCTGAACATGCTGAATGATGTGGGGTTGACGCCGGACATGGCGACGTTGTCTCCGGTTGCGGCGTACAACGCGCTCGCGGTGGATCTGGGGTTCACGGAGGACACGCCGGGGACGATCATTCTTGATATCGGGACGGTGGCTTCGGACCTGATCATCGCGGAAGCGGGTCGGGTGTGGGTTCGTACGTTCCCGATCGGGGGTCATCAGTTCACGGAGGCGCTGGTGAGCGCGTTCAAGCTGAGCTACTCGAAGGCGGAGAAGCTGAAGCGCGAGAGCGAGCAGTCGAAGCACGCGCGGCACGTGCTCCAGGCGATGCGCCCGGTGTTCTCCGACATCGTGGGCGAGATCAAACGATCGATCGACTTCTACACGAGCGTGCACAGCGACGCGGACCTGAAGCGTCTTGTGGGGCTTGGTTCGACGTTCAAGCTCCCGGGTCTGCGGAAGTACCTCAAGCAGCAGCTGCAGATGGACGTGTACCGTCTGGAGCAGTTCAAGAAGCTGAGCATGGAGGGGGCTCGCGCGGGCGAGTTCCAGGCGTCGAGCGTGAATATGGCGACGACGTACGGGTGTGTGATCCAGGCGTTTGAGAAGGCGCCGCTCCGCGCGAACCTGATGCCTGTGAAGGTGCTCAAGGACGCGATGTGGAAGCGGAAGACCCCGTACTTCGCGGCTGCGGCGGGGCTTGCTGCGGCGGCGGCGGGTGCGATGTTCATCCGGCCTCTGCTGGACTCGACGGGTCTTCAGGGCGCGGACAAGCCTCCGATTATCAACACGGTGATCAGCGAGGCGAACCTGCTGGCGCAGGAGGCGCGTGAAGCGGGGGTGACGTCGGATGCGCGTCAGACGATGGGCGCGGCGCAGATCGTGGATCTGGTCGCGGATCGGGCGCTGTACGCGGAGGTGCTCGGGGATACGTCCCGTTTGGTGAGCCTGGTCCGTGAGGGAGCGAGGAACGCGGCGGCGAACGATTCGTTCCTGGCGCAGCAGATGGGTGATCGTGACCCGATGAAGCTGCTGACGATGGAGACGACGTACCTGACCCAGCCCGAGGGGACGAGCGCGGGGTCGAACCCGCGCGGGAACCCGGCGGCCGGGGGCGGGGATCAGTCGTTGTCGAGGATCGGTTCGATGCGCCGGGTGAAGATCGAAGCGACGTTCGCGATCCCGGTGGGGGCGGGTGAGATCGACGGGTATATGTACGACATCGTGGAGCCCGCGCTCCGTCAGAAGCTTCAGGAGTCCCAGGACGGGTACACGATCGTGGCTTCGGAGACGGGGTTCTGGGCCGCGGGTGCTGGTGGTTCTTGGAGTTCTGGCGCGACGACACGTGGTGGGGGGACGACCCCGACCCGTGTGACGCGCACGGACCCGGGACGTGGGACGGGTTCGACGGGGTTCGGATCGTCTTCGGGGAGCGGATCGCGCGACCTGGATTCGCTCGCGCCGTTGGTCCACGCGGAGACGGGCGGCGAGTCCGGGGTCGGGTCGGTGGTGACGCTGACGTGGTATGCGGTTCTTGATTTGGATCCGAAAGCGGCCGGCAACGGCGCTGAAGGCGAGGGTTGATCGGTATGGCGAAGATCATGGGATTCATCAAGGCGAACCTTCTGATCGTGATTTCGGTCGCGCTCATCGTGATCCTGCTCCCTGTGGGGTGGTTCTTCTCTTCGGGGTGGAACGCTTCGATCAAGGAAGCGACGGAGGAGTCGTACAACTCGGAGAAGCGGAAGCTGACGGGCGCGAGCAACGTGGATTACTCGCTCCCGGCGGTGCTCGCGGGTGAGGGTCAGCTGAGCGAGACCCGTGCGCCGAACAAGATCGTGACGGAGTTCTACAAGGAGCAGAAAGCGCAGCGCGAGGCGCAGGTCGCTGAGGTGCTCGAGCGTGGGACGGCGTTCAACCGGGGTGATCACGGGGCGCTGGTCCCGGGGTTGCTCCCGGAGGCGCGGGACGACAGCGAGCTCCGTCGTCAGGGTCGTGAGCTCGCGGAGCTGATCGCTGGGACGGACGAGGCGCCGTCGTACTACGCGCGGCTGCTCCGTCGGCTCAACGGCGGTGATGCGCCGGATCCGGCGGCGTTGGCTTCGTCGTTGAACCAGTACGAGAACCAGCAGGTGGATTCGTACAAAGCGTCGAGCCCGGATGGGAATGTGTCCCCGGCTCAGCAGGAGGAGCTGAAGCGGGATCTGATCGCGCGTCGGCTCGGTGAGTACGCGGGTCGGGCGGATTCGCTTGCGTTCTACTGCCCGTTGAGCGCGATCCAGATGGCGGACCCGGAGCCCGGGTACTCGCAGATCCCGAGTTCTCCGCCTCCCCGGAACATGATCACGAGCGCGGAGGTGTACCGCTGGACGTGGGATTCATGGGTGGTGACGGACGTGCTGAGCGCGGTCGCGCTCGCGAACACGGACGGCGCGGGCGTATCGCTCGCGATCCCCGACGCGCCGGTGAAGCACGTCGAGCGTTTGCGTTTGCTCGATCCGATGCTCGCGGAGAACACGATCACGATCGACACGGGCGATGATTTCGGGAGCTTCCCGAGCGATCGTGGTGGTCGCGGGAATCGGCCGACGATGGGCACGACGGGCGGGACGAACACGGTGTCGATTCCCGGGGCTCCCCCCGCTTCGTTCACGGGGCGCTCGGGCGGGACGGGGAACTCGGCGTTTGATATCCGCTACGCGGAGCTGACGGTTATCGCTTCGTCGGAGGATCTCCCGAAGCTGATCGATGCGCTGGGTCGGACGAACTACATGACGGTGATCGATCTGGATCTGTCTCCTGTTGATGTGTGGGCTCAGCTCCAGAATGGGTACTACTACGGCGACGATCATGTGGTCCGTGCGACGCTGACGATCGAGACGGTGTGGCTCCGTTCGTGGACGTCGCCGCTGATGCCCGGGAGCGTGAAGCAGTCGTTGGGGATCCAGAGCGGTTCGGAAGGTTGATGGGTTGGTGAGCCGGCGTTGCCGGTAGCGGTGAAGAAGACGATACATACTTCGATAGAGAGCACAGCATGAAACTCAAAGGCGTCAACCCGTTCGAGCAGCATGTCGAGAAGATCGTTCTCGTGGTGGTGGTGTTCGTGTTGCTTGGAGTGATCGCGATGCAGTTCGTGACGCAGCCCAACACGATCGAGGTCGGGTCGCGCGAGGTGGCCCCCGATGCGATCTACCAGGTCCTGGGAGAGCAGGCGCGTTCGCTCGAGAGTCAGATCTCGGACACGAGCCCTCGTCTTCCGGATGTGAAGGACGTGGACCTGGTGGCGCGGTACGACAGCGCGTTCGAAGCGAGCGAGGAGGGGGTGGGGGTGCTCCCCGCGCCGCTCGGGACGGGTGTGGATGTGGTGGCCGCCCTCGGGGTGGACAACGTGACTTCGGGTGGTGGGAACTTCGACGAGATCGAGGCGTTGACGGTCCCGGTGACGAGCAGCCCGATCGCGGTGTCGCGTTGGGCGACGTTGGATCCGTTCGCGCTCTCGGAGAACCCGGGTCTGGGTTCGCTCGGGTCGGGTGGGTCGCAGCCCATCGACTTTGCGAGTGTGTCGATCGAGGCGAGCTTCTCGGGTTCGGATCTCCGGAAGGTGCTCGAGGGTGAGGACGGGTTCCCGGGGGTTCCGAGGTTGTTCTGGGCTTCGACGGGGATGGCCGTCATGGGGCTCGAGGTGGAGCGTCAGAAGCTGATGGACGACGGGTCGTGGGGTCCGGGTGAACGGATCGAGCGGCCTGCGATGTCGGCGATGCCAACGAACGCGGTTCGGGCTTCGGATCCGCTGGTGCGATTGAACGAGGTGGTGGGTTTGGCGCAGGAGCATGCGCCGGATGTGATCCGCCCGGCGTTTGTGCCGACGATTTCGGGTCCGGAGTGGGAAGCGCCGAGCTTGGCGGATTCGACGGGTCGTTCGTCGCTGAGCGAAGAGGAGCGTTTGACACGGAAGCTCGCTTCGCTTGAGGAGGAGCTGGATCGTGTGCGGAATGCGGGTCGTCGGACGACGACCCGTCCGGGCGGCGGCGGTGGGGGTGGGAAGACCCCGACCCGTGATCCGAGGACCGGGCCTTCGACGACTTCCCGTCCCGGCGGGAGCGGGAACGATGCGCGGATCGAGCGGATCGAACGCGAGATCGAGGGTGTGCGTGAGGATCTGGATCGACTCGGGGTCGAGATCGATGATCGTACTCGTTCGGGATCCGGGACGCTCGATGTGCTCCGGGAGGATTCGCTGCAGATGTGGGCACACGACATGGGTGTGGAGCCCGGCGCGACGTATCGGTACCGGACCCGTGTTGCGGTGAACAACCCGTACTTCCGGAAGGGGCCGTATTTGGATGAGGCGGACCAGGCGCAGCAGGCGTTGACGGTGGATCCCTTCGCGCGTGGTGACTGGTCCGATTGGTCCGACCCGGTCCGGGTGGGTGCGAAGGAGCTCTTCTTCGTGTCGAGCGCGAGCACGAACACGACGACGGGGACCCCGGCGGAGGTGAAGGTCGAGCTGTACTCGATGTACTACGGGTACTACCGGAGGCGTTCGATGACGCTGTCGCCGGGGGATGTGCTTGCGAGCGATGTCCCTGTTTCGGGTGACTTGCTGCTGTTCGATCGTGGATCGGCGGATGCGAAGGCGATCGAGCGGTACCTGGAGGACACGGATTCGAGGGATCGGACCCTCCCCGACGGGGTGACGATGGGTCCGGATCGGCGGATGATCGATCTGGGCGCATACGTGATCGAGGTGCTCGCGGATCCGATCTCGTCGGTCGATGACCAGGGTGGGCTTGTGCGGAGCGTCAGTGTGCTGCTGAGGGATCGTGACGGGTCCCTGGAGGAGCGGAGGCCTGCGATGGACACGGGGTCCACCCTGTTCGAGCAGGTGTCGGCTTCGGCCTCTGAGGGGGCTCGGGCGGAGATCCGTGCTCCGGGGTCCGAGGCGGCCGCTCCCGGTTCGGCTGGATTGTTCGAGCCCGCGCCCTGAGTGACTGGTTGTGCTGCGATGGAACGGACGGGGCGGATCTTCGGGTCCGCCCTGTTTCTTTTTTGGTTTGGGGGGTCGGGCGCGGTGATGCGCGGGGTGGATGCGGATTCCGTGAGTTTTCGGGGGTTTGGTGTGGTGACGGGTGGGGTTGGGTCTGGGGGTTATGCTGGGGTGGGGCGCATGAATTGGGGTGTGGGGGGAGGGTGGTGGTGGTGAATTGTCGAATTGTGGCGCGAATTGTGAGCGATGCAATTTGACCAAGGCGGAGTGGTGCCTAGCATCCCCTCGCCTCTGAACGGAGGCCTGAGCCGGGCACTGAAGGGTCGATCCCCGAGGTTCCGGCGCCTCTCTGACAAGTGAATGACGACGAGCAGAACATGGTCCGGCCGGGACCCTGGGCAGCTGACCGAGCGATCGGTTGGGTGTGTGGGGGAGCGGATGTGGGATCATGTTGAGAACGAATGAGTAATCTCGAAATGCGTCTGAACGGTGCTGGACGAGTTGACACTATTGCCGGTGTTGATGAGTCTGGTCGATCGTCCTGTCCCTCGGCAGAGGAGGGCGGTCGTTGGCGATCGGTTACGCGTTGCAAGGGAGTGATCCTGAGCGGCGTGTGGTCGGTGTGATCAAACCACGAAGGGCACACGGCGGATGACTTGGCGTCAAGAGGCGATGAAAGACGTTGGAACCTGCGATAAGCCACAGGGAGCTGGTAACCGAGCTGTGATCTGTGGATTTCTGAATGGGGAAACCCACCCTTCGGGGTATCACGTACTGAATGCATAGGTGCGTGAGGCAAACCCGGGGAACTGAAACATCTCAGTACCCGGAGGAAAGGAAAGCAACATGCGACTCCGTGAGTAGCGGCGAGCGAAAGCGGATAGATGTGAGCCCAGCGAACGCGTTGGAATGCGCGGCCGAAGACGGTGAAAGCCCGGTAGTTGGATGTAGCATCATAGCCCTCGATTAGGCTCGGGCTCGTGGAACCCGGGTTGAACATGGGAGGTCCACCTTCCAAGGCTAAGTACTCCTTGACGACCGATAGCGAAACAGTAAGGTGACTGAACGTTGAAAAGCACCCCTATGAGGGGGATGAAAGAGTACCTGAAACCGTGTGCCTACAAGCGGTCGGAGCCCTCCGGGGTGACGGCGTGCTTTTTGCATAATGAGCCCGTGAGTTGGTCTCAGTGGCGAGCTTAAGGACTACCAGTCCGGAGGCGGAGCGAAAGCGAGTCTGAATAGGGCGTTGAGTCGCTGGGGCCAGACACGAAACCCGTGTGATCTACCCATGGCCAGGGTGAAGGAGGGGTAAAGCCCTCTGGAGGCCCGAACCCGTTATCGTTGAAAAGATATGGGATGAGCTGTGGGGAGGGGTCAAAGTCCAATCAAACCGGGAGATAGCTTGTTCTCACCGAAATAACTTTAGGGTTAGCCTCAAGAGGCAACCGTTGGGGGTAGAGCTACTGGATGCGTGGTGGGCCCTTCCCGGGGTACCCCATGCAACCAAACTCCGAATACCAACGGCCAAGTCTTGGGAGATAGACCGCGAGTGACAATATCCGCGGTCAAAAGGAGAATAATCCACATCGCCAGCTAAGGTCCCTAAACAGTACTTAGTTTTTAAGGAAGTCAGATTGCTATGACAACCAGGATGTTGGCTTAGAAGCAGCCACCATTTAAAGAGTGCGTAATAGCTCACTGGTCGAGGAGTCTGGCGCCGATAATGATCGGGGATAAGTACTGTACCGAAGCTGCGGGCTGAGCAATCAGCGGTAGGTGAGCGTTCCATGGGCGGTGAAGGTGCTCGGTAACGGGTGCTGGAGCGTATGGAAGTGAATATGCGGGCTTGAGTAACGATAAACAGGGTGAGAATCCCTGTCGCCGTAAGCCTAAGGTTTCCTGGGGAAGGTACATCCGCCCAGGGTTAGCCGGGTCCTAAGGCGAGGCTGAAAAGCGTAGTCGATGGATAGCAGGTTAATATTCCTGCGCACACGTTGCGATCAAAGCACAGTGCGGATCTTGAAGCTCTCCTGGGCTGTTAGATGCCCAGGCCTTCGGGCCGTTGGAGGGGGACGAGGTTCCCAGAAAAGCTGTGTGGGCAAGACGTGTCCCGTACTAAAACTGACACAGGTAGGCGAGGCGAATAGCCTCAGGCGCTCGAGAGAACGGTCGTGAAGGAACTAGGCAAAATCACTCCGTAAGTTCGCAAGAAGGAGGCCCTTCGGGGCGCAGAGAAAAGGCCCTGGCAACTGTTTATCAAAAACACAGCACTGTGCCAACTCGCAAGAGGATGTATACAGTGTGACGCTTGCCCAATGCCCGAATGTCACGGAAGCAGGTTAGCTTTATGCGAAGCTTGTAACCTAAGCACGGGTCAATGGCGGCCGTAACTATGACGGTCCTAAGGTAGCGAAGTTCCTTGTCGGGTAAGTTCCGACGCGCATGAATAGCGTAATGACTGGGGCACTGTCTCCACGACCGACTCGGTGAAATAGTAGTGGCGGTGAAGATGCCGCCTACCCGCAGCAAGACGGAAAGACCCCGTGAACCTTTACTGCAGGCTCGTATTGGTCATGTGCACATGGTGCGCAGGATAGGTGGGAGGCTTTGAAGCCGGCGTTTAGGCGTTGGTGGAGCCATTGGTGAGATACCACCCTCCGTGAGTGTGTGGCCTAACCTCGATTCCCGTGAAGCCGGGCGAGGGACAGTGCGTGCTGGGTAGTTTGACTGGGGCGGTCTCCTCCGAAAGAGTAACGGAGGAGCGCAAAGGTTGGCTCAGCGCGGATGGAAACCGCGTTTCAGAGTGTAAGAGCACAAGCCAGCTTTACTGCGAGTCCGACAGGACGAGCAGTCTCGAAAGAGGGCTCTAGTGATCCTGCGATCGCGTGTGGAAGCGTCGTAGCTCATCGGATAAAAGGTACTCCGGGGATAACAGGCTTATCGCTCCCGAGCGTCCATAGCGGCGGAGCGGTTTGGCACCTCGATGTCGGCTCATCACATCCTGGGGCTGAAGGCGGTCCCAAGGGTTCGGCTGTTCGCCGATTAAAGTGGTACGCGAGCTGGGTTCAGACCGGCGTGAGCCAGGTCGGTCCCTATCTGTTGTGGGCGTTGCAAACTTGAGAGGAGTCAACCTTAGTACGAGAGGATTGGGTTGGACTGACCCCTGGTGATCCTGTTGCGCCGCTCGGTGCATCGCAGGGTAGCTACGTCGGGCAGGGATAACAGCTGAAAGCATCTAAGCAGGAAGCCCCCCTCGAGATCAGGTTTGCTGGCCTTGTGCGTGAGACCCCTGGAAGACTACCAGGTTGATAGGCCGCGAGTGTAAGGACTGAGAAGTCCTCAGCTGAGCGGTACTAACGGTCGAAGGTTTGATCTCCCGACCATCCGCCGATGCATTCTCTGCATCGTGGATTGTCGAGCCGATCAGTCGCATTGGGATCGGGTCATCACCTTGGTGATGGAGCGATCCGCTTGATTACTTATCTCCACCCGCTTGTCCTCGGACAGGTGCGGTGCTGCTCGTCGTCGTTTATGTCGGTCATCGCGGAGCGTGAAAGCGCGTCGTGGATGATTGTCGGTGACCATAGAGTTGGGGTCACACCTGTTCCCATCCCGAACACAGAAGTTAAGCCCAACTCGCCGATGATACTGTTCAGCGGGAAAGTAGGTTATCGCCGACCTTTGACCCTCTTCAGGTAAACCTGGAGAGGGTTTTTTGTGCGCTGATATCAGCCACAAGTCTTCATGAAACGATCTTTGGTTACTTCCCATATACTTTCCGGGGATGAGTACTCACCGGAAAAACAAGGGCAGATCAAGCTCGTCGAGACGATCGTTTCAAGCGACCTCGATGGTGACTCCTATGGCTGGGGGGGTGTTCGGGATTGGGGTCGGCATTTGGATCGGACTGAGTCTGATCGGCATTATCCTGGTTGTGATCATGGCCGTCGGTATTGCCTGGTCGCTGTCACAGATCGCTGTTCCCACGACCCCCTTTGGTGTTCGGCTCCGTGCTCGTTCGGGATCGTTGATCCGAGATGATCATCCTCCAAAGACTCAGGCAATCATCTTTGCAGTTGCTCTTTTTGGGGTTTTGGTGAGTCTGAGTGTTTGGTTGTCGGGGGCTGGCGCGAGTGTGCCTTGGATGCTTTCGAGCATCTTGTTCAGCGCGGGGGGGTTGGCTTACTTGGGTGTGAAGACCTGGTCTGAAAGAGCAATGCTCCGATCCCCGGCGCTTGCGCTCGCTTCGACGTTGCTGTCGTTGTCGGGGGGGTACTTTGTGAACTTCACTTCGGGTGGATCGGATGGGGCACGTTATGAAGCGGTTGCCGTATCGATGGTGGATGAGATCAAGCGGCTTCGCGGGCTTGTAGAAGAGACGAAGGAGATCGTAGAGGAGACGAGAAGCAATACCGAGACGATCATCGCGAATCATGAACTGGAGATTGAGCTCACAGAAGAGCAGCTCGCAAAGAGCGACCAGATCCTCATCATGCTCACTGCGGCGCTTGATGATCGACGACAGAACAACAAGGGGGCCGTAGCACTCGCAGATCCATTTGTCGAAGTTGACATCGCTGGGGCGCTTCAGCATGTCCTGAAGCTGGTTCGCGCTGGGGATACACAACTTGGCAAGGCGCTCGAACAGGGTGATGTCACAACGATCGCGTCTAAGCTCAAAGACGATCTTGATCGAGACTGGGCCGCGTACGACCAGGCACGCCCCGAGATTGAGGCCGATCTCATCAATCGTGCCCATGAAGCGGCCGCACTCGCCTTTGCCAATGGAGAACTCCAAGATGCTGAGCGTTTCGGGCTCCGGATTCTTGAACTTAATGAGAGCGATCCCGCAGCCCTCAATAGTCTCGGACAGATTGCTCTCGAGCGAGAACGCTGGGAACAAGCAGAATCATGGTTCTCGCGTCTCGTTCTGAGCGATACTACAGCGGACTGGCAATTTATTGGCTGGTTCAACTGGGGTTATGCGCTCGGGAAACGCGCGGATACCGTTTCAGGTGATGAACGTTCTCGGTTGCTTGGGTTGTCGATCGAGAAGTTTGAGCGTGCGGCGGGTATCAATCCGGGAGATGCACTGGCTTGGGCCAACTGGGGTGTCGCGCTCAGGAAGTTCGCCGAAGGATCGTCCGGAATGGAGCGTACGCGGCTGTATGGATTGTCGTTCGAGAAATACGAACGAGCCACACAGTTGGACCCGAGTTTTGCCTACTTCTGGTCAGATTGGGGATTCGCGCTCGCGAACTTCGCGGAGTCCGCGTCTGGTGACGAGCGTGCTCGGCTCTACGGGATGTCGATTGAGAAATACGAGCGAGCCATACAGGTGGACCCGAGTGTCTCCGAATTTTGGGTAGGCTGGGGGGCGTCGCTCGGCAACCTCGCTAAAACGTCTAAAGGATTGGAACGTGCGCGTCTGCTTGGGTTGTCGATGGAGAAATATGAGCGTGCGGCGAAGTTGGATCCAGAGAATGCGGTTGCGTGGTCCAACTGGGGCTTCGCGCTTGGTCAGCTTGCTGATATATCGACAGATATAGAACGTGCGCGTCTGCTTGGGTTGTCGATGGAGAAGTACGAGCGAGCCACACAGGCCGACCCAGAATATGTCCCGGCGTGGATCAACTGGGGGAATCGATTGAGGATGTTTGCTCACAATGCGAAAGGGGATGAACGAACCAGGTTTTTAGATGAATCGATCGAGAAATATGAACGCGCAAACCAGGCGGACCCCGGGGACTCCACTACGCTGCGAGCGCTGGGTGAAGTGCTGCGGCTCAGAGCGATGGATGCTCGAAAGGTGCGGGATCAGGATCTTGTTTGTCGCTATCTTCTCAGATCACTCGAAAGCTTTGAGCAGGCAGGCGCATCGACCGCAACTGAACGAGTGAAACGCGAACTTGTGAAGTACGGTTGCGATGGGTGATCCACTGCGGTTACCACGCGCCTCCGCCGCCGCCGCCGAAGCCGCCGCCGGAGAAACCGCCTCCGCCGCTGAATCCGGAGAATCCGCCTCCGGCTCCGGAGCTGTTCCAGCTCGAGCCCGTTCCTGAGGATCGGGGGAGGGACGCGATGGCGCTGTTGAGGGAGTGGTGGCCGTAGATGATGTGGTGGGTGAGGGAGCTGGGGAGGTAGCCCACTCGGTCGGAGGGGTCGTACCACTCGGGGGGTTGGGTGAGGATGGAGTCGAATCGGTCGGCCCAGGTGTTCGCGAGGTTGAGCGCGATGGCGAAGGGGAGGATGTCTTCGAAGACCCCTCGGGCGCTGGACTCGTCGAGTCGGTCGATCTCGGCGCGGCGGATGTATTCCTCGAGCCCGAGGATCTGTTCCTTGGCGCGTCGGCCGGCTCTGGTTTTGCGCGGCATGATCGGGGCGAAGCAGAGCGGGATGATCGCGCAGAGGGCGGCGGCGATGATGGTGCTCAGGGGGGCGAAGAGGTCGAGCTTGGTGAAGACGACGGCCGACATCACGCTGATCGCCGTGAGAAGGAATGCGAGGGTGTACCAGGACATTCGTTTCGTGTCGAACCGGTCGGGGGCGAAGCCCCTCCGGACGAGGCGTTTGTAGAGTTTGCGTTTGATGTCGGGGAGCTGGAGGTAGAAGCGCCCCTGGATGCTCTCGAGGGTGGTGGTGGAGTACGCGTCTTTGGCCGACGATCCGAACACGCCTTCGAGGACGGAGAGTTCGAAGGGTTCGAGGGGATCGTGGTCGTTGGGGGTCCGGTCGAGGTGGGTCCGGGTCCCGTTGAGGGGGGACTTGGTATCGAGTCGTTCGTCGCGGATCTTGAGGTGACCCCGACGCGCGAGGTCGATGATGGTGGCGGTGATGTCGCGCTGATCGACCCGTTCGTCGATGAGGGCGCCCGCTTCGGCCGGGGTGAGGTTGTCGGGGGGTTCGAAACGGACGGCGATGGGGTTGGGGGATCCGATGTCCCGGCCCATCCATCTCCAGAGGATGAGCATGACCCCGAGGAGGATGAAGGGCGCGAGGATGATGGAGTTGTCGAAGAGGAACCATCCCAGACGGGTGGAGGTGGTCGCGGATTCGACGTGCCCGCTCGGCCAGGTGGTGGCGATGGTCATGCCCTGTCGGGGGGGAAGGTTGGTGAGGTTGTCGTAGATGATGGTGTTGGTGTCGGGGTCGATGGTTGCGGAGGGGCCGGGGGTTGAGGACCCGGTCGGGCCGACGAAGCTGATGGCGCGGATGGTGGTGGGGTCGATGGTGTCGGGGAGTCGGACGGCGCAGGTGACCGAGTTCATCCGGACCCCCCAGTCGTTCCCGGTGGTGTTCCAGTAGAGCTCGTCGCGCCCGTCCTCGTAGATCCGGGCGCTGAACTCGTCCCCGAACCCCGTGTCGTCCGGGTCGAAGCGGAGGAGGGCGCGTTGGACGTCGTATCGGATGACGTAGGTGGTGAGCCCGTTGATCCAGACGTCGGCGCGTCCGATCCGGATGGAGAGCTGGCCTTCGGATCGGGAGATCTCGGTGGTGAGGGGGGTGCCCTGGTCGTTGGTGACGCTGATGTCTCGGAGTTTGATCTCGAAGTTGGTCCCGGATCGACGGTATCGGTAGGGGATGTTTCGGTAGATCCCCCGGTGGGCTTCTCTTCGGAAGTCGGCGACGATGGTCTCGGTGATCTCGAGGTGCCCGTCTTCGTGGACGACGATCTGGGTGTCGAAGGACTCGATGTTCCAGGAGTCGGCGCTGAGGGCGCTCGGGGTGAGGGCGGTGAGGAGGAGAAGGAGGGTTGCGACGAGGGTTCGGGTCATCGGGTCGTCTCCGGGGTGGTCGTGGTGTCGGGGCCGAGGGAGACGAGGGGCGCGAGTCGTTCGCTCGAGTCGTCGAGCTCGAAGAAGTCGCGCTGGGATCGTCCCGTGAGTTTCGCGATGAGGACGGAGGGGAAGCTCTGGATGAGGGTGTTGAGGTCCCGGACGACGGCGTTGTGGTAGCGCCGGGTCGCTTGGAGCGCGTGCTCGGTCTCGACGAGCTGGGTGGAGAGGTTGGTGAAGAGCTCGTCGGCTTTGAGATCGGGGTAGCTTTCAGCGATCGCGACGAGGTTGACGACGGCGCTCGAGAGCTCGGACTCGGCGCGGCTCAGCTGGGGTCCCGGGGTGTTGGTCCCGGCGGCGATGGCGCTGGCGCGGGCTTTGGTCGCGCTCTCGAGGGTGGTGGATTCGTGGGTCGTGTATCCTCGGACGCTCTCGACGAGGGACGGGATGAGTTCTCGTCTCCGTTTGAGCTGGACGTCGATGTCGGACCAGGCGTTGTCGGCGCGGTTTCCGAGCGCGATGAGCCTGTTGAAGGTCCAGATCGCCCAGATGATGGCGGACGCGGCGATGAGAATGAGAATCAACGCGGTGGTGTTCAAAAGCGTTCCTCCGTGTCGTATTGGGAAGCGCGACACTACACTATCAGAACAACGCAAGGAGTATCCCCATGAACGACGCGACTGTCCGCTTGTACGACGACCAGGCCGGGGCGCTGCTGTCCCCTGATTCGTTCCCCGATCGGGTGTCGCTGCTTCCCTCGGGGAGCGGGACCGAGCCCAGGCCGGGGGATCGGATCCGGATCATGTGGGGTCAGAACATGCTGTCGGACATCCTGGACGGGCGCTACCGCGCCGTGATCTGCGGGGTGAACGACGAGGACAACGCGCGGGGTGTGATCGCGCAGCTCGTGAATCTGGTGAACACGTCGCAGTGGTCGGCGGGCGCGGTGACGTCGTACGCGCAGATGTTCCAGAACGCGCTGGACATCCATGCGTCGCGCGATCGGGAGCCGTACATCCTCAAGTACGACCTGGACTCGGTGCTGATCCTGGCGCTGCTCCGTCCGAAGGGGCGCGAGTCGCTGACGCTGACGGATCTGGCGCGTGGGTTCACGACGATCAAGAAGATGCTGCTGGGTCGTCCGGACCGTCGTCCGGTGTGCTCGGTGTCGTTCCTGGGCGCGAAGTCGAACAAGCTGGTGACGGACGAGCACAACGAGACGGAGCCCTCATTCGAGACGGTGCTGCGCACGATGTACAGCGCCGGGTACCGGGGCGATGTGTACCCCGCGCCGCAGATGTGGGGTCACGCGGACAAGGGTGTGTTCTCGACGTACCCGTTCCCGGAAGCGCTGGATCGGATGCGCGGCGGGAGCAGCTGATCGCGCGCCATTGAGGAACCGGATGGGTCTGGGGTGCGGATGATCGCACGAGGACACGCACGATGACAACGAACGCACGAACGGCGGCGATGTGGACGATGCTCGCCGTCATCGGCGCGTGCGGGCTGTTGGGTGTGGTCGCGATCATGGCGCCCTCGCGCTATATCGACGAGAAACTCTTGATCGCGGCGTTTGTGACGGGGCTCCACGCGCTGGGCGCGATGGTGCTGATCGCGATCGGTCGTGACCAGCCCAAGCAGTTGGTGGTGTCGCTCGGAACGCTCTTCGGGTCGATGGCGATCTTCCTCGGGCTGATCTTCTTCGAGCACATGATCCACTGGGAGGTGGAGCGGGTGCTCGGGAGGATCGCTGGGACGTTTGTTGCGATCACGGTGGTGCTCGGGCATCGGATGCTGGTGCGCCCGCTCCTGAAGCACCACGATCGCGCGATCGGGGTGCGGGTGGTGAAACGGACGGCGCTCATCTCGACCCCGATCGCGGCGGCGATCCTGGTGGGGATGATGTTCCTCGACCCGTTCTACAACGGGGAGGAGATCGCGATCCGGATCTTCGGGGTCGCGCTCGTGGTGAGCGCGTGCTCGACGCTCGCGCTCGCGGGGATGGGGCTGCTGATGTCGAAGGACGACGGCGCGGACCCGGGGATTCTGGGATCGGGGGTCGCGATCGAGATGACGTGCCCGCGCTGCTCCGCGAAGGTCGAGGCGCGTTCCGGGCGCGAATGTCGGTGCGACGGGTGTCGGCTCAGGATCCGGGTGGAGATCGATGAACCGAGGTGCGCGTGCGGGTATCTGCTGTACGAGCTCGTGTCGGACACGTGCCCGGAGTGCGGACGGGAGGTCCCCGAGGATGATCGGTGGAGCGCACGGAATGAGGTGGTGTGATGAGCGACGGGTTCGACGCTCGGTTTTTCATCGACCGGCTCGAGCGTTTCCCTCGGCTCCTGCGCGAGCTGGTGGAGGGGATCGGCGCGGAAGAGGCGCGGGAGCGGGGTCCCGAGGGTCAGTGGTCGATCGTCGAGATCGTGGCGCACCTTGCGGATGAGGAGCACGAGGACTTCCCGATTCGTTTGCGGTTGATCGTGGAGGATCCCGAAGCGGAGTGGCCGAAGATCGATCCGGAGGGGTGGGCTCGGGATCGGGAGTATCTCAAACGGGATCTCCGCGAGGAGCTGGCGCGGTTCGAGTCGAAGCGCGACGAGCACCTGGTGTGGCTGCGCTCGATCGAGAGGGATCAGGACTGGGGTGTCGGGGTGACTCGCGCGATCGGGACGATGCGCGCGGGGGACATGCTCTGCGCGTGGTGCGATCATGATGTCTTGCACACGCGCCAGATCACCAAGCGGGTGCACGAGCTGGTGCAGCGACGCGCGACGCCGTACAAGACGGGGTACGCGGGTCGGTGGTGATTTGAGCTTGTCTTTAGCGGGTCCAGCGTTGGGCGATGGGCATCCGTCGGCCGGGTCCGAAGGCCTTTGACGTCACCCGGAGCCCGACGGCCATCTGCTGGCGTTTGTACTCGTTGCGGTCGATGAGGGCGCAGATGCGCCGGACGGTGTCCTCGTCGAACGAGGTTTCCGTGATGATGCGCGAGGCGCTCTGGTGGTGCTCGATGTGTCTCTGGACGATCTCGTCGAGGACGTCGTAGTCGGGGAGGGAGTCGGAGTCGAGCTGGTCGGGCGCGAGCTCGGCGCTGGGGGGTTTGGTGATCGTGTTCTCGGGGATCGGGGCGCGGGGGTATCCGAGCGCTTGGAAGTGTTCGTTGATGTAGCGCGAGACTTTGAAGACCATGGTCTTGGGGAGGTCCGCGATGACGGCGAGCCCCCCGTTCATGTCGCCGTAGAGGGTGCAGTATCCGACGGCGATCTCGGACTTGTTGCCCGTCGTGAGGACGAGGGCGCCGGTCCTGTTGGAGAGCGCCATCATCATGGTCCCCCGGATGCGGGACTGGAGGTTCTCTTGGGTGAGGTCGGGGAGTTTGGATCCGAGCGCGTGGTGCCCGATGGATTCGAAGGCCGGGTCGAGGACATCGCGGAGCCCCTGGAACCCGGGCTCGATGTCCATGGTGACGCACTCGATCCCGAGGTTTTGGGCGAGGTCGTGCGCGTCGGATTTGGAGCCCTCGGAGCTGAATCGTCCGGGCATGGACGCGCCGACGACGTTGTTGGCACCGATGGCGCGGACGGCGAGGGTCGCGACGAGCGCGGAGTCGATCCCCCCCGAGAGCCCGATGCACGCGCGCTGAAACCCGCACTTGAAGAGGTAGTCTTTGATCCCGAGTGTGAGCGCGTCCACGATCATGCGCTCGTCGGCGCGGGGGGTGATGTCGATGGGGTTGAGGTCGTCCGTGTCCACGACGAGGAGTTGTTCATCGAAGGACGCGCCGAGGGCGCTGACGCGCCCGTGCGCATCGACCACGCACGACTGACCCGAGAAAACAAGGTCGTCGTTTGCGCCGACCTGGTTGACGGAGACCACGGGGACTCGATGGGTCGAGGCGTGTTTGATCAGGATCTCTCGGTGGCGCTGGTCTTTGTGGAGGGTGTAGGGGGAGGCGCTGGGGACGACGATGAGCTCGGCGCCCGCTTTCGCGAGCAGGTCCACGGGGTCGGGTTCGTGTTGGTATCGGTCGGCGAACCCGACGTCCTGGGCTTTCCAGAGGTCTTCGCAGATGGCGAGCCCGACTTTGGTGCCGTCGATGTCGAAGACGGGGGATCGATCGCCGGGGATGAAGTAGCGGTCCTCGTCGAACACGTCGTAGGTGGGGAGGAGTCGTTTGTCGTAGTACCCGACGAAGCTGTTGTTCTGGTAGACGACGAGGGAGTTCGCGATGTGGGTGGGGGCGCTGTCGTCGGGGGTGAGCCCGGGTGTGTCGATGTCGAGTGGGAGGGGGGTCCCGAGGACGATCGCGATGTCCTTGGTGTGGGTTTCCCCGATCATCTTGCACGATTGGGCGCATTCACGGACGAAGCCCTCGACCATGAGGAGGTCACGGGGGGGGTAGCCGCAGATCGAGAGTTCGGGGAAGACGACGAGGTTCGCGCCCTGGGATCGGGCTTCGTTGATCGCTCGGACGATGCTGTCGGTGTTGGCGCGGAGGTTGCCGATGGTTGGGTTGAGCTGCGCGAGCGCGATCTTCATCCGGGATTGTATCTATCGGGGATCGCGATCGCGGGTGAGCTTGCGGACCATGCGGTCCGCGCGGAGCCACGCGACCCCGAACCCGGCGCACCCGATATTGACGACGGCTTCGACCCCCGTGATGAAGACCACGGCGACTTCGATGGGGACCGCGCCCGAGTCGGTGTTCGTTGCGGCCTGGCTGACCCCGAGGAGGGCGGCGATCCCGATGGTGCCCGCTTCACGGGTCCCGAGCGCGCCGAAGGGTGAGAAGACCCCGATGAGGAAGTAGCCCGAGCCGAGGAGGAGCGCGTCGGACCACCCGATGGGGAGCCCGAGGATCCAGGCCGCCCCGACGAAGCGCCCGGCGAAGAGGGCGACGTCGATCATCCGGAGGACGCACGCGCTGACCGAGGTGGGGGTGTGCGCGACCATGGTGAACCCGTCGTGGGAGCGTCTGTACCACTCGGTGGCGGCCGCCCTTCCGACGAGGGGGAGACGCGCGAGACGGTCGATCCCGCGTTCGCCTTCGAGGGATTTGGAGATGAGGATCGCGATGGTGGCGCAGCACGAGACGGCGATGATCATCGAGACCCACCAGAGCGTGTCCACGTCCTTGCGCCAGAGGGAGACGAGGGTCATGGGTCCGAGGACAGCGAGCATGGTGATCCCGACAGCGCCCATCCACGCGCCGATGGTGAGGACGGGGACCTTGTCGCGTTTGTGGTGGATCGCGACGCGCACGATGAGGGAGAGTTTGAAGGGGAGGTACGCGAGGAGGGTCGCGATCGCGTTGACGGAGATGACGTCGGTGGCGCGGAGGGGTTTGATGGGTCGGATGAGGGTCCAGAAGATGAGCCCGTTGACCCCGACACTGGCGCAGGAGAGCGCGACCATGGTGAGGATCTGCGCGGGGGTGGCGTCGAGGAGTTTGGAGAGCTGCTCCCGGTTGTTCGGGCTGAGCGCGGCGCTGATCGCCCACCCGAGCGCGCCGATGGAGAGCGCGAACCCGATGACCTGGATGATCGCGCGGACGCGCGAGCGTGGTTTGGGGTCGGAGTCGGTTGGTGTGGTCGGTTCGGTCATTCGGTCCGTTCGACGTGGAAGAGGGCGCGTCCGGCGCTGGGCCAGACCCGGACGGGGTCGTCGAGTGTATCGAGGAGATGTTGGATGCGCTCTTCGGTGATCGCCGGATCGAGCCAGCCCGAGTCCCGGAACCGGTTGAGCTCGCTCATGTTGATGACGATCCACCCGACGTTGTTGGATTGGAGCTCGTCGATCCAGGCGCGGGGTTGGTTGGGGTGCTCGGTCATGATCTGCGCGATAAGGGAGGTGTCGTAGGTGGTGGACGCGATGACGGGGGAGCGGACGTAGAGGGGGGTTGCGTCCCCGAGGAGGAGGATGGGCGCGTCATCGGTTGCGGTCGCGTTGACCCCCGACCACCAGAAGGCGTCTTCGAGTTCGGGGGAGGTGAGCTGACCCGTGAACGCGCCGACCCCGAGGGGGAGGAGCGCGTTGGGTGCGTTGTTGCGCTGGATGCTGGTGTTCCACACGCTCATCGTGATGCTCGCGAGGACCATGAGGAGCGCGAGGGACTGCGCGGGTTTCGACGGGACGCGCTGCGCGAGGGCGGCGAACCCGAGCGCGACCCCGGCGCTGAGCGCGGGGATCGTGGGGATGAGGAAGCGGGACTGGAGGTGGGTGAGCGAGAGCCACGCGAGGGTGGTGATGGAGAGCGCGATGAGGGTGAGGAGCGCGGCGCGTCGGGTGCGCGTCGGGATGATCGCGAGGAGGGAGGACGCGAACCCGAGGGCGGCGAGGATGCCCCATTGGATGTTCGTGTACCCGCGGAAGCGCTCGATGTGGAAGCGCCCGTCCATGGGGAGGACGAGGGCGCTGATCCGCTCGAGGGGGGAGCCGGCGAAGGTGTGGGCGCTGGTGTATCGCGCGTGCTGGGCGCTGGTCCAGGGGCCTTCGCCGAAAATGGAGGCGCCCATCGGGAAGATCGGGTTCCCGGAGGCGATGGTGTTGCGGATGAGCCAGGGCGCGAGGGTGAGTGCGCCGAGAAGAGATCCGAGGAGGACGACCCGGACCCAGTGCTTGGGCTTGGTCGCGGAGAGCAGCGCGACCCCGACGATGGGGACCCCGAGCACGAGCGCGGTGGGTTTGCACGAGCACGCGCCGGCGCTGATGAGGGCGCACCAGATCGCGCGCTGGGTGACCGAGACATTCGGGGTGAGCGCGAGACACGACGCGCACCCGATCAGGAGGACGACGGCGGATTCGTTGTAGGTGAGGGATCCGACGACGAGCATCCACGGGGTCCAGAGGACGAGGGCGCGGACGAGACGGGATGCGTTGGTGCTGGTGGCGTTGTTCGTTCCGAGGCGATCGAGGACCGTTCGCGCGAGGGATCCGGAGACGATGGCCGCGCCGATGGTGACGATGGCGCTCAGGAGCTGGGCGCTGATCGCGATGCGCCCGTGGTCCGTCACGATCCCGGAGAGCCCGGACGGGTCGGTGTGCGGGGCGAGCGCGAGGTGCGCCAGATGGAGGGTGGAGGTCTCCATGTACGAGGGGAGGTATGAGTAGACGTTGGTGTCGAGGGGGCTGATGCGCCCGAGCTCGAGCCATTGTCTGGGGAGCTCGAGGTGGTAGCTCAGGGAGTCGTAGTTCCCGAACTCGGAATCCCAGAGGGACCCGGGTGGGTTGCACGAGAGCGCGAGGATCGCGCCGGCGCCGACGAAGAACAGGAGATCGATGGGGCTCAAGGTGAGGGTCCGGGTCCATTCGTGGATCCGGTCCTGTCGCTCGTGGAGACTCAGCACAAGGAGGGCGAGCCCGATCCCGACGACGATCCAGGCGCTGAGGGGATTGAGGAGCCCGAGGGTACCGAGCCCGTGGGTGAGGGAGAGGGTGAGGGTGAATCCCGCGCCGAGTTCGAGGGTCCATCGCGCGCGGAGGGGGAGGTCGGGGGACCAGAGGGTCGCGACCCGTCCGATCCCGATGGAGGCGCCGAGGTAGAGCACGGGGATCCACGCGCTGCTGAGGAGGATGTCGAGGACGGCGATGATGCGCGTGGCGGGGTCCGGGCCTTCCCCGAGGAGGACGGCACCGATCGCGCCGACGATCAACGCGAGGGCGCTCGCGCCGATGACCAATCGGATCGGATGTCCTCGGGTCTCGTCCATCGGGGTCGATTGTACTCGGGCTCCCCGCGCGGCTCGGGACGATAGAATCGGGTCCCATGGCGCTGGAACCGATCCAATCGAACTCGATGTCTCAATCGGAGCGTGATGCGCTCATCGAGCCCCTGTGCGCCGTTTTCCGGCGCACCCTCAAGGAGGAAGGGCTCAAGTACACCCCCGAACGCGCGGCGATCCTCGACACGATCATCGAGATCGATGGGCTCTTCGAAGCGGACACCCTGCTCGAGACGATGAAATCGCGCGGGCACCGGGTGTCGAAAGCGACGGTGTACCGGACCCTCAAGCTCCTCGAACAGTCCAGGATCATCCAGCAGGTGCTGTTCGATCGGGACCAGTCGCACTATCAGCTCTCGATGGGGAAGCGCGGATCGACCCTGATTATCCATGTCGATACGGGGGACGTGGAGAGCGCGGAGATCCCGGAGCTGATCGTGTTACGCGACAAGCTCTGCGCCGAGCGCGGGCTCAAGCCCGAGGGTCATCGGCTCCAGATCTATGTCACGAGTTCGGAGAGCTGATCAGGATCCGCGCGACGAGCCCGCCGGGCGCCATTGCTGCTGCTTGGCGTTCGGGTCGATCTCGGTGTCGGGTTCGGTCTCGTAGCCCCAGCGCCTGGGCATCCACTTGATGCTGTGGGATTGTCCATCGACGTGCTCGGTGCGTTCCATCTCGATGAACCCGTAGTGGGTCTGTTCATCGACGCTGAAGCGGACCCCGATCAGGAACGAGTCGTCCGTGAAGTACACACCCTCGGGGCCGGCGGTGGAGACGTCCGCGTGGAGACAGACCCAGGACCCGCTCCATTCGTACTCGGTCCCGGGGTCCGGACGGATGGGGCTGCCCTTGTCGAAATCGTGGAAGATGTCGTAGTAGATGGGCGCGCCCGTGGGGGGATCGATCGCGACCCCTTGCTCGTCGTCGATCGCGAGTTTGGTGTTGAGCCCGGGGCCGGCGTAGATGAACTCGCCGAGCTCTCGGAACGGGCTCGTGGTCCACATGATGAGCACGGACCCGCTCGGGAGGTCCCCGAGTTTGGGTTGGTCATCGGGGGCGCGGGTGATATCGAGGGACTGACCCAGGATCTGGATCCCGGGCGCCGCGAGGTAGTACTCGAGAGTCTGGAGATCGGAATCGGTGTTCTTGAAGATAATCAGCTCCGCGCTCGAGGGCGCGGCGATGATCGAGCAGAGTGTTCCGGCGAGGATACTGGGGCGCATGGGACCTCCTTCGCTGGATCCAGCGTACCCGATTCGGTTTGTTCGCCGCAAGCGTGGATGTCCGGATTACTCCAGGCGGACCCGGACCCCGAGCGCGTTCCACGAGTCGTGGAGATCCACGACGTCCCCCATCGGCGCATCGTCGTCGGCGCTGATCGTGACCACGATCGTGTCCGGATCGTCCATATCCATCGAGGAAATGACGCTCCGGGCTTCGTCGAGGGTGATCGGATCGGGTCCGAGCCCGAGGACGTGGGGGGTGGTGCCCAGCATCACGACGCGCGTTTCGATGATCGGGGTCGGGAGCCCGAGGGTGGGCGCGGCGGGCGTGGGCTGGGGATCGTTGTCCTCGATCGATGCGCCGAGGAACCATTCGTGCCCGGCGATGGTGGCGCTCCCCATGAAGAAGATGAGGATGACGAGGACGACGTCGACCATCGGGGTCATCATGGGGCCGCTGGTGGTGGGGGCGCCCGTGATGGAGCGTTTGCGGAGCGCGCCGTGCTCGTGGGTGTGGATCCAGGGTTTCACGATCACCCTCCCCCCATGGGTTTCAGGGTGACGAACTCCACGCTCGTGACCCCGATTGCTTCGAGGGTGTCGAGGACGGGGCGCACATCCCCGAACCCAGCGCGTTCATCCGCGCGCACACGCACGGGCGCGCCGGGGGAACGGGAGACGAGCCCCTGGAGCTCGCCCTTGAGTCGCGCGGGGTCGATGGTGTCATTGTCGAGGTGGATGGTCCCGTCCTCGCCGATCCCGATGACGATGGGATCGACGGTGTCGTTCGGATCGATCCCCGTCGTGGTCTCGGGGATGGAGATCTGCGCACGCTTTTCGATCGCGAGCTGCCCGACCATGAGGTAGAACACGATGAGGCACATGACCACGTCGATCATCGGGGTGACGTTGACCCCGGAGCCCTTGCGGGAACCCTGGATGATCGAGACGGCGCGCATCAGCGAGGTTTAGTTTCTTTGGGTTCGGACTCGAGGGCCGCGAGTCGATCGACGAGCGCGCCGGCATCACTGAAGGCGCTGTTGCAGTGCTTTTCGATGATCCCGCGGAACCATGCGGCGATAAGCAGACAGGGGATCGCGAGCATGAGCCCGAGGAGGGTGTGGAAGAGGGCTTTGGAGATCCCGAGGGAGAGGTCCGTGGGTCCCGCCGCGCCCCCCGCTTGTCCGAGTCGGACGAAGGCGAGGATCATCCCCCACACGGTCCCGGCGAGCCCGACGAGGGGGCCGAGCTCTCCGACGGTTTTGAGGAACTCGAGGGGTCGGGTCCAGCGCGCGCACGCGGCGCTCGCGGCGAGCTCGGCCGCTTCGCGCATGGCGCTCGCGCCCGCGCCCCGCGCGGAGTGCGCGGCGGCGATCGCATCGCCCACGATCCCCGATTCGTCCCGCGCGATCCGTGCGGCGTCGTCGGGCTTCCCGTCGTCGAGGGCGCGACCGATGCGCCGGGGGGTGTCCTCGGGCGCGATCACGCTCGCGCGCGCGTCCATCGCGAGGCGCGTGATGAGCGCGACTCCGCCGAAGGAACCGACGATGAGGATGATCGTGAAGACATCGAAGCTCTCCTGGAAAAGGGTCCACACGTTCGTGCCCTGGATGGTTGGGGATGCGGCCTGCGCGAGGGAGAGTGTCGTCATACGACAAGCGTATCACGGCGCAACGGCGCTGTGGGTCACTCGCCCTGTTCGAGGTCCGCTTGTTCGATGGGGCGCGAGATCGTGTAGCGCTCGGTGAGCCACCCGTGGAGGTCGCTCATCCGGGCTTGGTCGGAGCTGAAGGGCCAGCTCGGGCACTCGGGGTGGACGGGAGCGCCCGTTGCGGGGCATTTCGCGGGTCCGCGGGTCCGGAGCGCGCCGTATTCGGGACGATCGCGCCACGAGGGAGGTGGAGCGATTGTGAAGACGCGCGAGGTTTCGCCGGCGTGTTCGATCGTGATTGTGCACGAGGTTTCGGGGTCCGCGAGGTCCGGGGCGCGGTCCGGCCATTCGATGAGGAAGATGGCGCTTTGCTCGATGAGGTCGTCCGTCCCGAGCGCACCCAGCTCGTCGTCGTCGCTGAGTCGGTAGCAGTCGAGGTGCGCGATCGGGGCTTTGTTCTTGCGTTCGTGGACGTGCATGAGCACGAAGGTGGGGGAGGAGACCTCGCTCGGATCGACCCCGAGCTCCGCGCACAGCGCACGGACGAAGGTGGTCTTCCCCGCGCCCAGGTCCCCGACAAGACGGATCGTGTCTCCGGGGCGCAGGACGGCGCTGACATCACGCGCGATCGTCGTGGTGTGTTCGAGCGCGTCGGACTGGCGCACCAGGGGCTTCATGCGGGATTGTTGACCGATCGAGACCATCGAGAGAGAGGGTAGGGCTTGTTCACCAGAGCATGCGCGATTTGATGGACTCGTCGATGGATTCGATGCGCGAGAAGAGGGCGGCGGCGTCCTTGGGGTCCGCGTCGAGGACGATGTACCCGAGCTCGCCCATGGTCCGGAGGTACTGACCCGAGATGTTGACCCCGAGTTCGGAGGCGGCGCTGTGGATCTTCCCGAGGACCCCGGGGACGTTGCGATGGAAGTTGAGGATCCGGTGCGCGCGTCCCTCGTCCCGGTCCTGGCTCGGGAGATCGACGTTCGGGACGTTCACGGCGCCCGTGGTGGACCCGTGGTCGAGGAAGCGGAGGAGCCGGGTGGCGGCATCGATGGCGATGGCTTCCTGGGCTTCCTGGGTGGAGCCGCCGATGTGGGGGGTGAGGATGACGTTGCTCGCGCCCTGGAGGGGGCTGGTGAAGCCGTCGCCGCGTTTGGCGGGTTCTTCGGGGAAGACGTCCACGGCCGCGCCTCGGATGTGGTTGTCGTCGAGCGCGGCGCGGAGCGCGTCGAGATCGACGACGGTCCCTCGCGCGTTATTGATGAGGTAGGACCCCTTCTTCATCGCGCGGATCTTGTTCTGGGTCATCATCCCCTTGGTGACGTCCGTTTCGGGAACGTGGATCGTGACGACGTCCGCAACGGCGAGGAGTTCGTCGAGGGATCCGACGGGTTCAGCGTTCCCGAGGGGGAGCTTGGAGTCGATGTCGTAGAAGACGACGCGCATCCCCATCGCTTCCGCGAGGACGGAGACCTGGGACCCGATGTGCCCGTACCCGACGATCCCGAGGGTCTTCCCGCGGACCTCGTGCGACTCGGAAGCGCTCTTGTCCCATCCGCCGTCGTGCATGAGGCGCGTGTGGTGGGGGACACGGCGCGAGAGCATGACGATCTCCGCGATGGTGAGCTCCGCGACACTGCGCGTGTTGGAGAAGGGGGAGTTGAACACGGGGACCCCCGCGCGGGCGGCCGCTTCGAGATCCACCTGGTTGGTCCCGGCGCAGAAACACCCGATCGTGACGAGACGCTCGCACTGCTCGATGACGTCCTGGGTGAGCTGGGTCTTGGAGCGGATCCCGACGATGTGGGCGCGTTTGATCTCGTCGATGAGCGCGTCCCCTTCGAGCGCACCCGGGTGGGTGCGCACGGTGTAGCCCGCGCGTTCGATGAGCTGGGTCCCGGAGGGGTGGGTCCCTTCGAGGAGGACGATTTCGATCTTGTCCTTGGGGAAGGAGGTCTGCATGGGCGCGGGCTCGTCTTGGAGGGTGGTGCTCATGGTTCAGTGCTCGTCGTCGATTGGGGGTCCTGGTTCGCTGAAATCCCGGGATCGGGCGCATCATCGGGGGTCGGCGCGTTCAGGGTCACGATACCGGACCAGATGAGCCCGCCGAGGACGAGGGTGAGGAGGAGTCGGTAATACCCGAAGATCGCGAGCCCGTGCTTGGTGAGGAAGGACACCAACCACTTCACAGCGAGCGCGGCGGAGACGGTCGCGACGAGGATCCCGACGGCGATGGGGACCGCGCCGATGAGCTCGAACATGTTCGGGCCGTCGGATGTGACGTTCTTGAGGAGGGAGTAGACACACGCGCCCCCGAGGGTCGGGAGACCCAGGAGGAAGGAGAACTCGGCCGCGCGTCTGGGCTTGAGCCCCATCAGGACCCCCCCGGCGATGGTCATCATGGAACGGGACGTGCCCGGCCACATCGCGACACACTGGAGGAGCCCGATCGTGAGACACTTCCCGAACGAGAGCTCGTGGAGATCGGGTCCCTGGTCGGGGGAGTCCACGGGGTGGTCCTTGTCGAACTTGAAATGGTCGATCCCGATCATGAAGACCCCGCCCAGCGCGAGCGCGGTCAGGACCATCGGGGTGTTGAAGAGGGTCGCTTCGATCCAGTCGTTGAGGAGGACCCCGAGGATCGCCGCCGGGAGGAACGCAACGATGATGTTGAGCGCGAGCTTGAGCCCTTCCTTGTCTTTCCCGAGGAGCCCTCTGCACATCTGGACGACGCGCGGGAAGTAGAGCCCGAGGACGGCGAGGATCGCGCCCCCCTGGATGACGATGTTGAAGGCGTCGACGGCGGAGCGCTGGGCTTCGGTCTCGACCAGCCCGAGCAGGTCGGACGCGATGATCAGGTGCCCTGTGGAGGAGACGGGGAGGTACTCCGTGATCCCCTCGACGATCCCGAGGACGATCGCTTGGACCACGTTCATGGTGTCTGGTGTGGGTGGGAGCACGGCGGTCCTTTGGGGTCGGAAAGAGTCCCGAACACGGGGTGATCGGGATAGGGTACACCCTCATGATCGACCGAATCACGATGATCCATGATCCCGAGGACGAACGGATCCGGATCTACCTCAACCAGCGCGATGCGTGGCTCAAAGCGGCGCACAACCCGGAGGCCGGGGAGGGCGCGACCTCGACGGGTCTCGACGATCCGGGTCTGTTCATGACGGAGGGGGCGCTGGTGCTCGATCAGCACCTGCGATCCGGGTACCCGTTGTCGAGTGTGCTTGTCGCGCAGGAACGGGTGGAGGCGCTGGGGGATCTGCTGGCGCGGGTTCCGGAGGATGTCCCGATCTACAGCGCCCCGCGCGAGCTTTTGAGCTCGATCACGGGGTTCGCGATGCACCGGGGGCTCTTGGCCGCGGGTCGTCGGGTCCCGGATCGGGATCCGATGGAACTGGCGCGGACCTCGAGGACGAGCGTGATCCTGGAGGACATCGCGAATCACGACAACGTGGGGTCGATCTTCCGTTCGACGGCCGCGATCTGTGGGAGCGATTCGAGTGTGCTCATCAGTCCACGTTCGTGCGATCCGCTGTATCGGAAGGCGCTCCGGGTGTCGATCGGGTGTGCGCTCCGGGTCCCGTTCGGGACGCTGGATCCGTTCGCGGAGTCGCTCGGGGTGCTGAGGGATGAGGGGATCCCGATCCTGGCGATGACCCCGGCCGACGACGCGATCGATCTCGAACAGATCCCGAACGATGTGGTCGGGTCGGCCCGGATCGGGGTGCTCCTCGGCGCGGAGGGTCCGGGTCTGACGAAGGAAGCGATGGATTCCTCGACGATCCGTGTCAGGATTCCGATCGTGGATTGGGTGGATTCTCTGAATATCGGGGTCGCGTGTGGGGTTGTGCTCCACGACATCGAGCGCCGTCGTCGATCGGTGTCAGGAGCGGAACCCACGAGTCCGATTCCCCACGAATAACACAACCGTATCCAAACACCTTGGAGGCCTTTCCCATGTCGAGCATTCTGACCACCATCATCGCTTCTTCCGGCATCGCGCTCGCGCTCGCGGGTCCCGGGGGCTCGTGCCCGTTGTGCGACTCGTCGAAAGAGAAGAGCGCGTGCTGCTCGAGCGAGAAGGAAGCGTGCTGCGAGGACGGGAAGAGCGCGTGCTGCTCCGTCGATGCGCAGTCCTACGCCGACGCCGACTGGCCGGCCGTCAACACCGACCTCTACGCCAAGGACCTCCAGGGCCAGACCCTCCCTGTCGCGCTGGGTTCAGAAACATGGTTGACGGACGAGGTCGATACGGAAGGCAAGGTTGTCGTGCTGGACTTCTGGGCCACCTGGTGTGGGCCGTGTATCGCCGCGTCCCCGACCCTGGACCAGCTCCAGAAGGACAACGAGGACACCCTGGCCGTCCTCGCGATCTCGGGTCAGAACGATCCCGAGAAGACGGTCCGTTCCTACGTCGAGAAGCACGGGGTGTCGTACGCGCACCTGTACGACTCGGATCAGTCCGTGTTCAAGCCCTTCGAATCGAAGGGGATCCCGCTCGTCGTCGTGATGTCGAGCGATGGCGTGATCCGTTGGATGGGGAACCCCCACGAGGATGACTTTGTCCCGGCCGTCGAGAAGGTGATCGCGTCGGACCCGATGGTGAAGGCGCATGTTGCGATGAGCGATTCCTGAGTGAATCCGGGGACCCGGGTTCTGCGAACCTATCACTGAGACAACCAGACCCCTCTCCGACGCCCGTGTCCCGATCAGTTCGACGCGGGCGTCGCCTTTTTGGGGGATTCTGGTCCGGAGATTCGGGAGAGGGGTTGGGTGCGCGGGGTCCGATCTCTTATAATGCGGCTCACACACCACGACGTATCACATACGGAGGGATCGAATATGCGAACACGGACCACACTTGTCGCCGCGCTGAGCGGGCTCGCGATCGGCGCTGTCATGATCGGCGCTGCGCCGGAGATCAAGCACGAGATGGGCGCGGATCGCGCGGCCCTCACGGAGATCGAAGGGCGCCCCATCGCGGACGCGATCGGGTCGTTGACGGACTGGTCCCATCGCGGGGTGATGGATCCGTCGAACACGGAGGGGAAGGTCGTGGTTCTCGCGCTCGTGTCGGCGCAGGAGCCCAAGTCGTGGATGACGATCTCGAAGCTGACGCGCCTCCAGCGCGAGTTTGAGCGTCAGGGGATCGTGATCGCCGCGATCCATCCCGATATCGGGTGGGAGATGATGCAGGAGAAGATCGATGCGGGGCGCGTCGCGGTTCCCGTCGCGCGGGATGAAGGCGGCGCCTTCGCGCAGGCGATGGGTTCGGACGACTACCCGGATCTGTACGTCATCGATCGCGCGGGGAACCTGCGTTTCGCTGATGTCGATCAGCGATCCATCGAGGACGCGATCTCCACCCTCGTGAAGGAGGACACGGCGCTCGCGATGAGCAACGCGCAGCTCCAGCGCGAGGGGAAAGCGATCGTCGCGCCCGAGCCCGTCGCGCCGAGCGTGACGGCCGCCGATTACAAGAACGCGCCCTGGCCGGAGCCCAACGCGCGTGAGATCACGGCCAAGAACTTCCAGGGTCAGGCGCTCCCCCACAAGGTCGGGGAGAACGAGGACTGGGTGGACAACGAGCGCGATCTGGAGGGCAAGGTCCTCGTGCTCGACTTCTGGGCGACCTGGTGCGGGCCCTGCAGAGCGGCCGCGCCCATGCTCGAGGAGATGCAGGACGACTACGAGGGTCGTCTCGAGATCGTCGGGATCGGTGGGTCCGAGCCCAAGTCGGACTTCGTGAAGTACGTGATGAAGAAGGACGGGAACTACGCGCAGATGTTCGACGAGAAGCGCACCCTGAACTCCGCGATGGAAGTCCGCGCGATCCCCCACGTGGTCGTCGTCTCGACGGACGGGGTGGTGCGTTGGCAGGGGAACCCGCACGACCCCGCGTTCAAGTCGGCCGTCGCGCAGACCATCGCCGCGGACCCGATGCTCGCGCAGTGAGCTTGACGCGCTCGGTTGAGCGAGCCATGATCGCTCGATGAGCACGAACGAATCCAACACGCCCCCGGGTCCCGAGGACTCGGGGGTTTTTGATACCGGTGAGTGGGTTGCGAAGGCGCACCTGGACGATCCGATCGCGCACGTGGTGCTCGTGAACCCGGAGATCCCGAACAACACGGGGAACATCGGACGCACCTGTGTCTCCACCCATTCGGTGCTCCATCTGGTCCATCCGATCGGGTTCGATATCGACGAGAAAGCGTGCCGGCGCGCGGGGCTCGATTACTGGCCCCGTCTGGATCTGCACGAGCACGGGTCGTTCGAGGAGTACGAAGGATCGAGGGTGGGCGACCCGAACGTGTGGTATCTGAGCGCCCGCGCGGAGCGATCCATCACGAATGTGGGGTTCGCGCGGGGGGACCATCTCGTGTTCGGGAGGGAGAGCTGCGGGCTCGATCGCGCGATCATCGATCGTCATCCGGAGCGTTGTGTTTCGATCCCGATGGTGGTGGGGGAGCGATCGCTGAATCTCTCGACGGCGGCCGCCGTTTCGGTCCACGCGCTGATCGGGTCCCTCGTCAGGGATGAGGCGCTCTCGATCGATGCGCAGGGTCGTCTGGACCCGGTCCGGCGCTGATTTCGAACGGAATCCGAACAGATTAAAAATGCGGGATGAGTGATCCGTAACCGAACCATGAATGGGGGATGTGCGTAAGTCCTCTATGGCAGTGAATCATGGAGCGTTTTGGCGAGCGACTCCGTGAGAAAGCAGTTCTCTCCTCTCTCCAGAACAGTGTGCCGGGTGCGAGCCCGGTACACTGTTTCTCTTTGATGGGACCTTGCTGCATGAGATCGACAACGACCCGAACCCGGACCCGGATGACCCTGACGCTTGTCGTGGGGTGCGCTCTTGGGGCGCTCGCGATGACGGGGTGCGCGCGTTCGGTGTTCCGCCCGGATGACGATCGGACCCCGTTCGATCGGTACAACCGATCACGGAGTCAGCAGCCCTTGCCGTTTCTCGAGGACGAATACGGCCGGCGGACCCCGAACCTCCGTGGTCGGCTGCTCCGTGAGACCGAATAAGTTCGGACGGCGCTGTCTGTTTGGGTCGCGATCGGGGGTGATGATGGTTGCGCGGAAGATGCTGAATCCGGGTGATCAAATTCCGCGCGAATTCGCAAGGGCTGCGCTTCGAACGTCCGAATGCTTTGATATTCTGAAGGTGTCCCTGTAGGAGTTCCAGAACCATGCCCGCGAAGGTCGAAGTCCGCACGCGATCGAGCCTGCGCACCAAGACGGTGTGGGGTGTCCTGTGCGCGGCGAGTGTCGCGCTGGTCGGGACGCTGTCCGTTCTGGATTCCGGGAACCCCGGCGCTGGCGCGACGGGTGTGTCCTTGTCGCCGCTGATGAGTATCGATCGGACCGAGCGTGGTGTCGATGCGATCTTCAACACGGGTTCGGACATCGAGGACGGGCGCTGGGATTCCATCGTCATCGTCCACTCGGGATCGCCGGCCGGTTCGCCGGCGACGATCGGCGCGCAGCATCGATCCGTCGGGTACGACTCGATGGGATTCCACTTCCTGATCGGGAACGGGACGGGGATGAGCGATGGTGAGATCCACCTGGGTCATCGCTGGATCGCGCAGTCGCGCGGCGCTGAGCTCGCCGGTGTCGATTCCGCGGATTCATCCCGCGCGATCGAGATCTGTCTCGTGGGTGACGGGGATCGTCGTCCGTTCAGCGATGAACAGATCCGCTACCTGGCGCTGATCGTCGATGCGCTGTCCGACAAGCTCGGGATCGACAAGGACCGGGTGTATCTGCACGACGACCTCGCGGCGACGACCTCCCCGGGACGGTACTTCCCCCGCGCGAGCTTCCGCGAGCTCCTCGAGTCGCTCTGACACGGGCCCTTTCCGGGGCTCATCCGTAAGAATTCACGATCTGATCGCTCCGGGATGGAACCGGGGGGGCTGTGGTTGCATATGTGTGGTTGGCCGCACAATCGTGCGGACTCGTGGTACGGCGCGTCTCTCTCGCTCGCGTCGTGTGTGTTTGCTGGACCCGACCTCCCGAACGACCGATCTCCGTCCGAGATAGAGGGACCGATGCGCCCGCTCGGCCTACGATGAGCCCACGAAAGAGGGTGATCCCGGGGGTTTCGACCCGTGGGGTCCACAGGACGGGCGCGGCCCGGCGGAGCAAGGCACACACGCGCTCATGACTGATGATCTTCCCACATTCGAGAAAGGCGCCACGATCGATGGTCTGCGCGTCATGTCCGAGATCGGCCGGGGGGCCGCTTCGGTTGTCTATCTTGTCCAGGATCCCAAGACGAAGCAGATCTGGGCGCTCAAGCACGTCGTGAAGCGCAACCCCAAGGAACAGCGCTTCCTCGACCAGGCGGAGATCGAGTACAAGATCGCTTCGCAGATCAAGCACGACTCGGTCCGTTCGATCCCCAAGCTCATCAAGAAGGGCTCGCTCCTGAAAGCGAACGAGCTGTTCCTCGTGATGGAGTTCGTGGACGGGGTGTCCATGCACGAGGAGTGCCCCACGGATCTCGCGCAGCTGCTGGACCTGTTCCATCAGACGGCGTGCGGGCTCGCGGAGATGCACAACCACGGGTTCGTCCACGCGGACATGAAGCCCCACAACGTGATCGTGGGCGCGGATATCAACGGAGCGCTGAGCGCGAAGCTGATCGATCTGGGTCAGTCGTGCAAGATCGGGACGGTCAAGAAGCGCATCCAGGGGACCCCGGACTACATCGCGCCCGAGCAGGTCCAGCTCAAAGAGATCACCCCGAAGACGGACATCTACAACTTCGGCGCGACCATGTACTGGTGTCTGACGGGGAAGACGATCCCGACGGCCTTCGGCGCGAAGAGCGATTCGCTCGTCGGGTCCGTCGATGCGGCGCAGATCGAGAAAGCGACCCCCGTGTCCGAGCTCCGTCCGGAGCTCCCCGAGCGTTTGTGCGATCTGATCATGCAGTGCATCGAGGTCGATGTCGCGCGCCGTCCGGATTCGATGGATGTCGTCGCGGACAAGCTCGACCTGATCCTCGGGATCGTCCGCGCGGGCGCGTCGAAGTCCAAGAAGCCGACCCTGAACGCCGAGTCCTGAGCACGGGATGCTCACGCTCGACACGTCCAACGCGCGTGATGTCATCGAAGCGCTCCACGAGGGCGCGAAAGCATGCATGAGCGCGTCGTGCCGACAGGGATCGATCGATGTCATCGAAGCGCCGGGTCAGCTCATCGCGACGGGGGACACCCACGATCATCCGAGGAACTTCCGCGCCGTGCTCGACGCGGCCGGGATGGGCGATGCGTTCACCCTCGACGAGTCCCACCTGACCCTCCACGAGATCATCCACCCTGACAAGCTCGACGGACCGAACCTCGACCGTTCCGTGCGCGGGCTCGCGAAGGTCGCTTCGCTCAAAGCGGAGCACCCGGAGCTGGTCCACGTGCTCCTCGCGAACCACGAGCTGGCGCAAGCGACGGGTCAGCTGATCGTGAAGCACGGGGTCCGCTGTGTCGATGCGTTCAACAACGGGATCGCGTCGCTGTACCCGGATGATGTCGAGGAGGTGGAGGAGGCCGTCCGCGCGTTCATCTTCGCGCTCCCGATCGGGCTCCGGGCGCACTGTCCCCAGGGGGACATCCTGTGCACCCACTCGCTCCCGTCCCCCGAGCTGATGGGGAGGTTCGACACGAGCATCCTGCGTCGGGAGCTGACGATGGACGACTACCAGTCGCGCACGGGGTCGGCGCACATCCTGACCTGGGGTCGTGGGTACGACGCGGACCAGCTCGAGGACCTGACCGAGTCGTGGGGGGTCAACCTGTTCATCCTGGGCCACGAGCACGTCCCGAACGGGTCGAAGGTCGTCGAGCCCAACGCGATCGTGCTCAACACGGATCACGATCGGGGTGTATACCTCCCGATCGATCTTGAGCACGAACCGACGGCCCATCAGTGCGCGTCGCGCGTGGTGCGCATCGACCCTCTCGCGCTCTGATCCCGATCAGTCCTTGGTGCGCCGGGGGTGATGGATCGCGCGGGAACGATCGAGCCCGTACGCGTCCGGATCGAGGTAGCGCCCGCGCTGCTCGGGTGCTTTCAGCTGTTCGACGATCACGGGACGATGGAGCGCGCTCGGGTCCTGACGGACACCCGAGACCTCCCACGACACGCGCATCCCGGGTTCCCCGCCGTCGATCCGGAACGTGTTCCCGACGACCTCGTTCGAGACGAAGAGGGTGGGCATGGGGGCGCCGATCGGGGTGAGCTGGTATCGGAAGTCGGTATTGAGTGTTTCGAAGTAGCGCGGGAGCTCGATGTTCGCGCCGCCGATCTCGTCGAGCGTGACCACCCCGGAATAAACGTTCAGCATCTCCGGGGACTCGACGAAGGAGTGGGAGAGGGTCATGTTCTCGGGATCGAGGGGGTGGTCGATCTTGAAGGTCCCCGACGATTTCGACAGGGTCCCGGCGACATGGACATCGCCCTGGAAGTACCCGGCGAACTGGGTCCCCCCGGGTCCGAAGGTTTCGCCGAAGACCCCGTACGCGGTATTCGTCCCGTTCCCGACCTGCGCGCCGCCGTAGATCCCGTAGGCCGTGCGCGCGCCGCCCTCGACCGGGTTCTGGGCGAACCCGCGCACCCCGTAGAACATGTTCGCGCCGGAGCTGAAGTCCCCCGCGCGCCCCTCGACCCCGATCCGTGTGAGATCGGATCCGAATCCTTCACCTCGCGCGAAAGCGCTGATCCCGACCCGCCCGCCCTCGGCGTAGAGCGCGGTTCCTTCGCCGTCGATCTCCGTGTTGTACGCTTCCGCGCCGTGATCCGGGGTCCCGGCGAAGAACTCCGTGTCGCTCGTCCCGTGGAGCCCGTAGATCGCCGCGGAACCCGTGCCCGTCGTTGCGGAGACACCCACATCGGTCGATGTGGACGCGCGGACCCCGATCCCGTTGGTCGAGGTCCCGAAGACCCCCGTGCCGTTGGGTGTGACACCGAGGACCCCGATCCCGAAGTCGGTGTTCCCGCTCACCCCCGCGCCGATCCCCTCGCTGATCCCTTGAACCCCGATCCCGTTTCCTTCATGGATCCCCTGGACCCCCGCGCCGAGGAACCCGGTGCCTTGGGTGATCCCTCGGACCCCGAATGCCGGAGAGGTATCCGAGCGGGAGTTGGCGCGTCCGAGGACCCCGGCCGCTTCGGATCCTCTCGAATCTGTTTCGCCGAGCACGCCCGGGTTGTTCAGGGTCGGGGTCATCGCGTAGCCACGCAGGGGGGTGCCCCGGAGGGAGGTTGCATCGACGATGTCGAGATCGGAGACGACGACCCACGGGACCTCAAGATCGTTCGCGATGTTCGCGCGGATCGAGTACGGGGTGTATGTGATCATCTGGCGCGGCATGAGCGCCTCCCCCTCGACGTTGATCTGGAGCCAGCGGTCCTCTCCCGTGAAGATGGAGTCGTTGAAATCGAGCTCGACCTGGAAGCGCCCGTTCTCGACTTCGACGTCATCGATATCGATGAACTGGAGGAAGATCCCGAGGACCTCGGAGTCCCCGATGTAGAAGCGCATGTCGTAGAGCCCGGTCGCGCGTTCCCCGTTGTCGAGGAGCTCGCCCTGGTAGGTGATGGGGGAGCCCGGCGCGAGGGTCGCGCCGAGTGCGATGGCCGTGGTCAGGGTGGTGATGCGATGGTTCATGGGGCTCTCCTGTGTCCGGGCTCTGGGAGGGACCAGAATATCCGAATCGTTGATTCCCGCATCATGTTTTCCCGCAACCCCCCCTGACGAGCCCGGTTCGACTGTTGGACCCGAGCGCAGGAGGTCTCATGAACACGGTTCTCGTCCTTTCTGTGATTTGTTCGCTCTTGGTCTCGACAGGAGATCGGGACGCGACGGACGATCCGCTCGCGCAGCTGAAGGAAGACGCGCGGACCCTTTCGACGGCCTACACCTCCCCCCTCGCGCAGCGCATGCTCGCGCAGGTCGGGAAGCTCCCCGTCCCCGAACCCAAAACGATCCATGCGACCTTTCGTCCGAACCGAGTGTACACGGAGGAGGAGCTCGGGTCGATGAGCGAGGAGGGCCGCGCGAAGGTCCGGACCCTCGAGTTCGAGCCCGCGGATACGTACACGACGTTCTACGGCACACCCCTCGTCTACGCGCGCGTGCTCGAGCTCGCGCAGACCCGCGCGGGGATCAGCACGATCGACGGCGCGGACATCCTCGACCTGGGGTACGGGCAGCTCGGTCAGCTGCGCCTGTGGGCGCAGATGGGCGCGGACGTGACGGGGGTCGAGGTCGATCCGATCCTGACGGCGCTGTACGAGGGCTCCGAGCTCCTCGGGGACCTCGACGGGGATCCCGAGACGAGCGGTTCGCTCCGGGTGCTCGAGTGCGCGTTTCCGCAGGACGAAGCGTGCGCGAAAGACGTGGGGGACGGGTACGAACTCATCGTCTCGCGCAACCTGCTCAAGCGCGGGTACGTCAAACCCATGAGCGTGACCCCCGGGTTCCCCGAGCCCGTGGGTCACGGGATGGACGACGACGAGATCCTCGGCGCGTTCTACCAAGCGCTTTCGCCGGGAGGGGTGCTCATCATCGAATCGCTCGGATCCGCGCCGGACCCCGCGAAACCGTGGTCGGATATCTCGAACCCCTGGGATCGGGAGCAGTGGGAGGGCGCGGGGTTCGAGGTCATCGCGCACGACGAGGAGGAGAACCATTTCGTGCGCGAGCAGGGTCGCGCGCTCGGGTGGGGGGAGAGCATGAACCTCGACGAGGACTTGTTCAGTGTGTATTCGATCTATCGGAAGCCCGGGTGATCGGGTATCGTGATCGAATATGGATCCTCATTGCCCATCGTGCGGGTACGACCAGTCGGGATTGATCGCGACATGGGAATCGTCGTGCCCGCTCACGGGGACGTGCACGGAATGCGGGTCGGATCTTGATTTCATCGAGCTGCTCCACACCAAACCCATCCGGTTCTGGTGGTACGCGGAGCACGCGCGCGGCCCGATCTCGTTCGTGTGGCGCACGATCGCGACGATGGTCATGCTCGCGGATCCGGGGCGGTTCTGGGGGCGGTTTGATCGAAGACAAGTGCGCGGCCCGAAGCGGTTCGTGTGTTTCCTCGTCTTGAGCGTGGTGCTGTTGCACCTGCTCGTGTCGATCCTCGCACGATTGGCGGCCTACAGCGAGTTCGGGGGGACCTACTGGTGGTACGGCGCCTCGCTCAATGATCTCGATTGGGTCCCTGAGATGTTGCTCGACTTCGTCAACGGGATCGTGTTCCCGTACACGAACTATTCGATGTGGTCGCTCCGATCGACCCCGGGTTGGTTGCCCTTCTCGATGGCGGAGGTCTTCCTCCTGACCCCGATGTTCGTCGCCGTCCCGGTTGCGTGGATCGGGCTCTGCCTCGGCGCGCCCGGGGTCCGGGCGCGAGTGCTCGAACAGCGATGGATCTTCTGGCGCACGATCGGGCTCTCGGTGCTGGTCGTTTTGGTCCCCCACGAGTTCGTCCGCTTCGCGCTCTCGTACAACTCGCTGTATGCGTACAAGACGGACCCATACGTCTTCATGATCGGGTTCCCAATGGGGGCGTTGATCCTGTTCGTGTGGGCGAACTCGCTCTGGGCGCACATGGTCTCCCGCGCGATCCGGGTCCAGAGCCCGTTCTGGTTCAATGCGGGCGCGATCGGGTGCGCCACGGCCCTGGCAATCGTGGGCACGGTCGTTTACCTCCGGATGTTCACATGAGCACGCGCGGGTTCACCCCGATCTGCCCGCGCTGCGGGTACGACCAGTCGGGGATCGTCGACACGTGGACGGACTCGTGCCCGACCGAGGGGGTGTGCGCGGAGTGCGGGCTCGGGTTCGAGTGGGCAACCGTTTTCGCGCCCGCGCGGTTCGATCTCCCGTGGTATGTCGAGCACGGGCGCGGGGTGCGGGCGTGGATCGTACGCTCGCTAAAAACGATCGTTCGGCTCCTGCGCCCGATCCGGTTCTGGCGCGGGCTCGATATCACCAAGCGCGTCGCGCCGTGGGCGTTGGTGCGATGGGCGTTGATCCTTGTGGTTGTGCTGCACCTAATCAACGCGGTCCCGATCGGGATCGAAGCGACATCGCAGGGGCGATGGCGGAACGGGATCTCGACCCGCTCCCTCGTTACACAACACGGCGTTCAAGCGGTCACGACGATCGGGATCAACGGGCTCGCGGATCCGTTCGGACGCGCGTGGGTCAGGACGCCGTACAGGCGACCAAACGCGCCTCCGCTGATCCAGTACTTCCCGAACCGAGCGTTCGGTATCTACGAGCAGGTCGTCAGGCTGTTCTCGTTCCCGATCGGGTTCGCGTGTCTGTGGGCCGTCGTGCTGGGCGTGGTCCCGAGCACACGGAAGCTCGCGAAGGTCAGGGCGGCGCATCTGGTCCGCGCGGTCGTGCTCGCGTGTGTGATGATCGTGGTGACATTCGAGGTCCATCGGCTCGTCAGTGTGTACCAAACGAACGCGAGTGTGCTGGGCTACGGGGCGCTCCGGATCACCCGGGCTGTCCTCGTGTACGGGCTCGTCGTCTGGCAGCTCGTGTACTGGCCGAGCGTGGTCATCGTCGGGTGGCGCATCGAGCAGCGGAGACTCCTCCTGACCCTGGGGACCATCGCGGCGATCCTCGGGGGGGTCACCCTGTGGGTACTGCTGTATCTGGTGATCAGCGACGCTTCCTTCCGCTGATCCCCGCGGTTTCCGAGGGGATCCGGGGCGGGTCCGCCGTCTACCATCCCCCATGAGCAGCACCATCGACCAGCAGATCCTCGACGTCATCCGCAAATCCGACCCCGAGGTCGCCGACATCGTGTCGCGCGAAGCGGAGCGTCAGGAGCACACGATCGAGCTCATCGCTTCAGAGAACCACGCTTCGCCGGCCGTCACCGTCGCCGCCGGGACGTGCATGACCAACAAGTACGCCGAGGGCTACCCGGGTCGGCGCTACTACGGGGGGTGCGTGCACCACGACTCGATCGAGCAGCTCGCGCGGGACCGCGCCAAGGCGCTCTTCGGGTGTACCTACGCGAACGTCCAGCCCCACTCGGGCGCGCAGGCGAACGCGGCCGCGTTTATGGCGATGATGGAGCCCGGCGACACCTTCCTCTCCCTCATCCTCAAGGACGGCGGGCACCTCTCGCACGGGATGCACCTGAACTTCTCCGGAATCTTCTACAACCCCGTCCACTACCCGCTCCATTACGACAAGGACCACGCGCAGTACGAGCAGATCGACTACGACGCCGTCCGCGCCGCGGCCCACGAGCACAAGCCCAAGATGATCCTCTGCGGGTACAGCGCCTACCCGCGCGAGATCGACTTCGCGAAGTTCCGTGAGATCGCCGACGAGGTGGGGGCGCTGGTGCTCGCGGACATCTCCCACATCTCCGGGCTCGTCGCGGCCGGGGTGCACCCGAGCCCGTTCCCCCACGCGCACGTCGTCACCACGACGACCCACAAATCCCTCCGGGGCCCGCGCGGGGGGCTCATCATGACCAACGACGAGGAGCTCAACAAGCTCGTCAACCGCAACGTGTTCCCGGGGACCCAGGGTGGGCCGCTGATGCACATCATCACGGCCAAAGCGGTCGCGTTCGGGGAAGCGCTCAAGCCCGACTTCAGGGTCTACCAGGAGCAGGTCGTCACGAACGCGCGGGCGCTCGCTTCGGAGCTGACCTCGCTCGGGTACCGGATCACCTCGGGGGGGACGGACAACCACCTCATGCTCGTGGACCTGACCACGAAGTCCGACGAGCTGACGGGGAAGGACGCGGAGCGCTGGCTCGAGGACGCGGGGATCATCACGAACAAGAACGGGATCCCCGACGACCCGCGCCCCCCGATGACGACCTCGGGTCTGCGCCTCGGGACCCCAGCGACGACGACGCGCGGGTTCCGCGAAGCGGAGATGTCGCGGATCGCGCAGTGGATCGATCGTGTGCTCGTCGCCGGGCTCGACGGGGACGAGGAACGCGAGCGCGTCACCAAAGACGTGCGCGATCAGGTCGTCGCGCTGTGCAAGGCGCACCCGCTCGCGCACGAACCCGTGATGGCGTGATCCCCCCGATCAGGGACGATCGCGCAGGGTCCTCGATCGATCCATCCTGATGTTCCCCCAGGTGTAGATCCCGTCCGAGCTCCGGGGTGGGTCGTTCTCGACGCGAAGGTACTGGATCGCGCCGGACTCGTAGAGCCGGTAGATGGTGCCGTCCGTCGCGACGTAGGCCTCGATCCCGTCGTCGTCTTGCTGCGCGAACCCCCCGAGCATGAGCCCGACCCCGAGCGCGACCGCGCCGACGAGCGCGGTGCGGAGCCGTGCGTTGGTCCGTTGGAGTTGCGCGAGCTGTGTGGTGTCCGTGTGTCCCATGAACGCTCCTGTGTGTGGAAATCGGAGAGTGACCGCGCCCGGGCGCGGCCGCTGACATCAATGTACGATGGAACCATGATCCAGATCCGATTCATCGCGATTCTCGTGTTCGGTTCCCTCCTGTTCGGGTGTCAGACCCGCGCCCAGCGCCCCCAGCGCATCGCGCACGTGGTGTTCATCGAACTGAGCGACCCGCGCGATTCCGAGGAGATCCTGAGGGATTCGGAATCGATGCTCTCCACGATCCCGGGTGTATCGACCTACCACGCCGGGGCGCACCTGGACACGGGGCGCCCCACGATCCTCGATGACTACGACCTCGCGATCATCCTCGGGTTCGAGACCGAAGCGGACCTGGCGCACTACGTCGCGCACGAGCAGCACATCGGGTACGTGACGAAATGGAAGCCCAAGCTCAAGGCGCTGCGCGTGTACGACGTGCTCGACGAGTGAATCAGATTGAGCCTGATCGTTTGATGATTCGCGTGATCAAGATGATCAAAAACACGATCGCGATTGTGAACTTGATGATCGCCAAGCCAAGGAAGAGCAGTCCGAATCGCTCACCGAACTCGACGATATCTCCGGCCCCTGAGTCCGTGCTCCCTGAGAGCCAGCTCATGAGCGACAGGCTTCCAAGTATGGCGAAGAAGCCCGCGATCTCTGCACATTCCCAGTTGGTGAGTTTCCGAAGTTTCATGGTTCAATCCCACGATACCAGAGATCGGTTTTTCTCAAAGCTCAGAGTGGCGATTACTCCAGCATCTCCGTATCCACACACGCGCGCTCCGCGCGTTGGCGCGTGCGCGTCGCGAAGAGATCGCGCACGAACACCGCGATCGCGATCCAGATCAGCGCGAAGGCGCAGCCCTTGAGGAGCGTGAAACGCTCCCCGAAGAAGATCGCCGACAGCAGCAGCTGACCCGTCGGCGCGGTGAACTGGAGCAGCCCGACCGTCCCGAGGGGGAGGAGGCGCACGGCGCTCGTGAAGCACAGCAGCGGGACGACCGTGACCACCCCGCCGAGCACCATCGCGCCAGAGATCCACCACGGGGTCTCGGACTCGAGGAAGATCCCCTGGTCCGCCATCCCGAGCCAGATCGTCAACCCGATACAGACAGGGAGCAGCGCCCCCATCTCGAACGTCAATCCAACCACCGGGCCCACATCGACCTGCTTTCGGAGCAAGCCGTACAGACCGAAACTCGCCGGGAGCAAGACCGAGATCCACGGCCACCCACCCCCCGCGCTCAGCTCCGCGATGGTCATCAGCACGACCGCGCACCCGGCGATCCCGATCGCGATCTTCTGCCCTGTGCTCGCGCGTTCACCCAGGAACACGACCCCGAGGAGGATCGAGACGAGGGGGTTGATGTAGTACCCGAGCGACGCGTGGTTCAAACGATCCGTCCCGACGGCGTAGATAAAGAAGAACCAGTTGATCGCAATGAGCATCGTGGACGGGACAAGGATCCGGAGTGTTTTCCAGCGCCGGGCCGCGTCCCAGAGCTCCCCGAGACGCTTGCGCATCCCCAGCAGCGCGAGGAGGATGGGGATCCCGAAGAGCACGCGCTGCGCGAGGATCTCGTACGGGCTCGCGCCGTGCGCGCTGAGCAGTTTAAAGTACGATGGGACGATGAACGCCCACCACCCGAACGCGCCCGCGGCGAAGAGATACCCCCTACGAGGGTCGTTCGATGATTCGGCTGGAGACGCTTCGGTCACGGGTGGTTTCGTCACAAGGGCGAGTGTAGGGTGGGCCGTTCCCCGGAATGTCAGGAGTTCACGATGATCGCACGACTCGGATCCGCGCTGTGCAGGGTGTTCGAGAAGACCGCGCCCGATCCGTTCGTGATCGCGATCGCGCTCACCCTCCTCACCATGCTCCTCGCGCTCACCCTCGGGTACGAGGGCGCGGAGGGCGTGTCCTCCAAAGCGGGCGCGATGATCGATTCGTGGAGGGGACCCAAGGGGCTCTGGGCGTTTCTCGGATTCGGGATGCAGATGTCCCTCATCCTCGTGACCGGGCACGCGCTGGCCGAGAGCCGACCGATCAAATCCGTCATCCACGCGCTCTCGTCGATCCCGAACCGGGCCCCGTCCGCGGCGGCCCTCGTCTCCGTCGGCGCGATCCTCGCCGGGCTCCTCAACTGGGGGCTCGGGCTCATCGTCGGGGCGCTCCTCGCGCGGGAGATGGCGCGGGCGCTCCGCGCCAAGGGGATCCGCGCGCACGGCGCGCTCCTCGCCGCGGCCGGCTACACCGGGCTCCTCGTGTGGCACGGCGGGATGTCCGGGTCATCGCCTTTGGTCATGAGCAACGCGCGCGACATGGCGCGGGTGCTCCCAGCGGAACTCATCGAACAGCACTCGATCACCCCCGTCCCACTCTCGGACACACTCTTCTCCCCGATGAATCTGTTCGTCTGTCTGGGTCTGCTCGTGATCGTCCCGATCACGTTCATGCTCCTCACCCCGAAGCATGACGACGAGATCGTGCCCATGCCGATGAGCGACGATCCGGAACCAGAACCGATCGCACGCGCCACGACCTTCCCCGAGTGGATCGATCGATCTCCGATCGTCGTGTGGGCGCTCGCGCTCCTCCTCGTCGGCGCGTTCGTGCGCTTCGCGACGATCGATGGGTTCATGACGCTCGGCCCCAACGAGGTCAACGTCGCGATGCTCGCGCTCGGGCTCGTGTTCCACGGGTCGATCCGCTCGTATCTCAACGCGGCCGAGGACGGCGCGAAGGGGTGCGCGGGGATCATCCTCCAGTTCCCCCTCTACGCGGGGATCATGGGGATCGCCGTCAGCTCCGGGCTCGTGGACGATTTCTCGACCTGGATCTCCTCATTCGCGAACGAAACGACCGCGCCCCTGTTCACCTTCTGCTCCGCGGCCGTCGTCAACCTGTTCGTCCCCTCGGGGGGAGGGCAGTGGGGGATCCAGGGTCCCATCGCGCTCCAGACGGGCGCGGAGTCCGGGGTCGCGCCGGCGAAGATGATCATGAGCGTGGCCTACGGCGATCAGCTCACCAACATGCTCCAGCCCTTCTGGGCGCTCCCCCTCCTCGCGATCACGAAGGTCAAAGCCCGAGAGATCGTGGGGTATACGTGCGTGGTGATGGTGGTGGCGATGATCTGGATGGGGATCGCGTTGCTGGTGTTCTGAGATACAAACCGCGCCGGGTGCCCAGCTTTGCTCCGCGGAGCGGATAAAGCAGGAACGGGGGACGTCCGACAACCTGCTTTGCCCTTCGGGTCAAAGCAGGGCACCCAAGAATCAGGCGATCTGCACCTAAGACAGCGCCCCTAACCCCCCAAAGCCAAGCGGCTTGCCGCCTAGCATTCCCGCCATGCCCGACGTTGCCGATCCATCCCAATCGACCCAGCCCGACACGATCGAGACCATCTCGTTCGTGTCGCTCGGGTGTCCCAAGAACCTCGTCGATTCCGAGAAGATGCTCGGGCTCCTGGCCGCCGACGGGCTCATGCCCGTGAGCGCGGACGTCACGACCGACGACGAGCACGACGACCTCTCCATCTCGGGGTCCGAACAGGACTACAGCGCGGCCGAGGGGCGCGTCACCCCAGCGGACGCCGTCGTCGTGAACACGTGCGGATTCCTCGAAGCGTCGAAGCAGGAATCGCTCGGGGTCATCAAGGAAGCGGTGCGCCTCAAGAACGAGGGCAAGGTGAAGCGGGTCGTCGTCGCCGGGTGTCTGGTGCAGCGCCACCGCGCGAAGATGCTCGAGTGGGAACCCGGGATCGATTCGATGGTGGGGGTGTTCGATCGTGAGCACATCATCGAAGCGGTGCGCGGCGTGAAGTCCGATCGTGAATCGCTCGAGTCGAGCGAGGTCCCCAAGTACTGGATCAACGCGAACGCGCTCACGAGCGCGAAGGACAAGGGGCTCCAGACCGTCGGGCTGACGGTCTCGGGGAACGACGGGAAGGGGATCGGGTACTACGAATCCGACAACGCGCGCCTGCGCCTGACCCCGCGCCACTACGCGTATCTCCGCATCTCCGAGGGCTGCAACCAGAACTGCGCGTTCTGCACCATCCCCTCGATCCGCGGGAAGATGCGTTCCAAGCCCGAGGACCGGATCATCGAGGAAGCACGAGAGCTCCTGCGCGACGGCGCGTACGAGCTGCTGATGATCGGTCAGGACACCACCAGCTACGGCGACGACATCGGGGTGGGTCTGAGCCAGGTCGATGGCGATGACAAGTTCCGCGCGGGGCTCCCCAAGCTCCTCCGGAACCTCGACCGCGCCGTCACCGAAGAAACCGGGCGCGGGTGGCTCCGGATGATGTACGCCTACCCGACCTACTTCTCCGACGAGATCATCGATGCGTTCGCGGAACTCGCCGAGAAGGGGAACCTGCTCCCGTACCTCGACATCCCCCTCCAGCACGGGTCGGACCGGATGCTCGGGCTCATGCGCCGCAACGTGTCCGCCGCGCACCAAACGGAGCTGTGCCACAAGCTCCGCGAGCGCATTCCGGGGATGGCGATCCGCACCACCTTCATCACCGGATTCCCAGGGGAGACCGAGCAGGACCACGAAGAACTCCTGTCCTTCATCGAGGAGGTCGGGTTCGATGCCGTGGGGTGCTTCCAGTACTCCAAAGAGCCCGGGACCGTCGCGGGGCGCATGGAAGAGGACCCGGATCTCGCCGTCGATCCCGAGACCAAGCAGCGCCGTCACGACGAGATCATGGAGCTCCAGCAGAGACTCGCGTTCGAGCAAGCGGAGTTTCTTGCGGAGCAGTTCGACCCAGAGAACCCGCTCGACACGGGGCTGCGCCTCGACGTGCTGATCGACGATTGCACGGGCGCACGGGTCGAGCCCACCCCCGGGGTCACGGAAGGGGGGATCCTCTCGAAGGGTCGCACCTACTTCCAAGCCCCGAAGATCGATTCCACGACCTACGTCGTCGCAAAGGGCGAACTCTCCCCCGGCGAGCTGGTCCGATGCGCCATCGTCGCCGCGGACGGGTACGACCTCATCGCGCGTCCCGTCGAGGAACTCGAGAAGCGGGTCTCGCTGAACCTCCTCTGAATCTGGACTGGATTCCCCCGATCAGTCGATGGTCTGGTCATGCTCCGACTCGGCCACGCGATCATCCTCTGCGCCCTCGCGCTCCTCACCATCGGGGTCGTGATGGTCCAGTCCGCCGGGATGCAGGTCGCGCCCCTGGGGGTCTCTGAAGAGACCCACATCGAAGCGGTCAGCGCCGAATCCCTCCTCACCTCGACGACGGCCCAGCACCTCGTCATCGCGCTGATCGCGCTCGGGGTCGCGTCGTTCATCCCCGTCCGGCGCATCGCGCACTGGATCGAGACCCGCACCTGGCTCCCCCCGGCCGGGGACCTCGGGGTGCTCGGGATCGGGTCCGCGCTCCTGATCGGGATCATCGTCACGGTCTACATCCCCGGGATCGCACGCCCGCGCTACGGCGCGCACCGCTGGATCGATCTGCGCGTCCCCGGGTTCACATCCATGCAGCCCTCCGAGATCGCGAAGTGGGGGATCGTCATCCTCGTCTCGATCTACGCCGCCCGTCTCGGCGCGGAGAAGGGCAAAGGGCTCACCAAGCTCTGGTCGGGTCTGGTCCCGGCCTGCGCGTGCATCGGGCTCGTCTCTTTCTTTGTCGTGCTCGAGGATCTCGGGACCGGGGTCCTCATGGTGAGCGCGAGCTCCGTGGTCCTGCTCGCCGCCGGGGCACGCATCTGGCACTTCGCGCTCTTCGCGCCCCCCGCGCTCGCCGGGGTCGCGCTCGCGATCGTCACCTCCCCATACCGGGTCGATCGGATCATGACCTTCCTCCATCCCTACGCCGACGCGCAGGGAGAGGGATACCAGATGATCCAGTCCCTCACCACCATCGCCGGCGGCGGGTTCTTCGGTCGGGGTCTGGGGAACGGGCTCCAGAAGTTCGGGTATCTCCCCGAGGACACGACGGACTTCCTCTTCGCCGTCATATGCGAAGAGATGGGGTTCGTCGGCGCGCTCATCGTCGTCTGTCTCTACGCCGGGATCATGTGGGTCGGGCTCGACATCGCGAAGCGCGAACCCTCCAAGCTCCTGCGCCTCGTCGTGCTCGGGATCATCTCGACCATCTCGATCCAGGCGCTCATGAACCTCATGGTTGTCACGGGTCTGGGCCCCACCAAGGGGATCGCGCTCCCGTTGCTCTCGTCCGGGGGGACGGGGTGGCTCCTCACGAGCGCGTGTCTGGGGCTGATCGTCGCGATCGACCGGACGCGCGAGCACGCGCTCGCGCCGGACCCGTTCGACATCATCGAGCAGCGCGAGCACGAGATCGTTGTCCGTTCCAAGGTCCCCAGCGCCGCGCCGGAACGTCCGACGGCTCTCCTCTCCGAGTCATGACCCGACGCGCCTACCTCTTCGCCGGCGGGGGCACGGGTGGGCACATCTACCCCGCGCTCGCGATCATCGAAGAACTCAACCGTCTCGACCCCGGATCGACAAGCGAACTCCTCGTCTCCGATCGAGCCATCGACACGACGATCCTCATGGACTCGGGGATCCCCTTCGCCAAGCTCCCGGCCAAACCCTTCGGCTCGCGCCCAAGCTCGTTCATGAAGTTCGCGATGTCCTGGAAGCCGAGCGTCCGCAAAGCCCGGAACGCCATCCGTCGGCTCCGAACCGATCACGACTCCGTCACCCTCATCGCGATGGGCGGGTTCGTCGCCGCCCCCGCGGCGCACGGCGCGCACCGTGAACGGACCCGGGTCGTCCTCGTCAACCTCGACGCGGTTCCAGGCAAAGCGAACGAGCTCATCGCGCGGCACGCGCACGAGATCTATAGCGCCTGCGATATCGAGGGTCACGAGCACTGGACGCGCATCCCCCCCATCGTCCGCGCGAGCGAGCTCCCCAACACGGACCCATCGTCCGCGCGGATCCGCTTCGGGCTCGACCCCAACGCGCGCACCCTCCTCATCACGGGTGGGTCCACGGGCGCGCGTTCCATCAACAGCTACATCGCGATGTTCGTCGAGGCCAACCCGATCGATCTCCACGGGTGGCAGATCATCCACCAAACCGGGAACCAGCTCGACGACGCGCAGCTCGGGAAGCTCGAGCAGATCTATCGCGACAACGCGATCCGCGCCTGGGTGGGCCGGTACATCGACGACATCGGGAACGCATACACCGCCGCGGACCTGATGATCGGGCGCTGCGGCGCGGGGAGTGTCGCCGAGGTCTGGGGCGCGAATCTCCCCTCCGTGTTCTTCCCGTACCCCTACCACAAGGACGAGCACCAGCGCCACAACGCCAAACCCCTCGTCGGAGTCGGGGGCGCGATCCTGTGCACGGACCACATCGATCCGGATACGAACCTGGAAGCCCACACCGGCGCCCTGCGCGAGCTGCTCCGATCCGACACCCGTCGGGACTCGATGCGCGACGCGCTCCGATCGCTCGGCCCACCCGACGGCGCATCCCGGATCGCACGAGCCCTGATCGAGCACGATCCGAACCCCTGATCCCACAAACCTCGCTTTATCGGGACCTTGGAGCACCCAAAACCCCGATCCGAGCGCGGATCCCGTCGCACCCCGAGCGCCCCGTGGTACACTTGGGTCGTGAGCGATCACGATCGGGAGAGCACGACCAAACGCACCTGTGTGGTGTGGAGACCCCTCGGGTCCGAGGTGTCGCCGACCCTCATCGGGGCGCTCGCCAAGCGGGATCTGCGTGTTCAGACGACGGATTCGCGTCACGAAGCCCTCGCGATCTCGTGTGTCGCGCACCGCCGACATGCCCCCCTCGTCGTGGTCCTCGATCGGTCCCCAGACATCGCCCAGCGCGATCGGACCCTCGAAGCGATGGAACGGTTCGCCCCGGGCGCGCTGATCTGGGTCTACGACGAATCCGCGAACCCGCCCCTCCGCGCGTTCGTAGAACAAAGGCAGACCAAACCCGCCCCCCGATCGGCGAACCCCCCCGCCGCGCCAACACCCAAGCGCGTCGGACCCCCGAAACTGAAGCTCTCGGGGTCCGAGCGGGACGAGCCCGTGACGAGCGCGGACATCCTCGATCAGGACGAGCTCGACGCGCTCCTGGGCACCGATGACTGAGCGTGATCGGAATAGAGAGAGACGAGACGTGATCCCGAGCATGACACACGACACGACCGAACAGGGCGCGCGCTGGCGCGTGATCCTCGTGGGGCGCACCGGGCTCGACCAGACCCTCCGCCGTCGTGACGACATCGAACTCATCCGAGCGCGCGACACACTTGATGCGATCGGCGAGCTCGCCGACCCGATCGACGAGTACTCCCCGGACCTCGCCGCCGTCCTCGTCTCCCCCGACGCGGACCCCGAAGCGACCGAACACGCGCACTTCGTCGATTCCCTCCGGATCATCGACGACTCGGTCCGTGTCATCCGGGTCGGCGAACCCCACGAGCTCTACGACGCGCACGTCCATCCCCACGATGATGCGGACACCATCCTCCGCACCCTCGACGGCGCGACCCCCACCCCGCGCATCGTCGTGCGCCCCCAAACAACCAAGCCCACCCCGAAACCCATCGCGCACGAACCCGCGCCGAAGCCCGCCGAACCCCAACCGTCCGAGCCCGTGCGCACGGAACCGGCCGACGAGATCCACGAGCAGGTCCTCTCCAGCGCCGGGGGCGCCCCCGTGGTCCCAGCACCGATCCCCAGCGCCGACCCCTCGTCCCTCGACACGCGCGTCATCGACGCGCTCATCGCCGGCAAACCAATCCTCGACGACGCGCTCCGGATCATCAACACCCGCGCGGATCGGGACGACATCCGTTTCGAATCCACGCCTTCCACCCCCCCCATCGGCTCCGCGCACGTCGTCTCGCGCGGGCACGTCTACGGCGCGCTCACTGCGGGCGACACCGACTGGGCCACCGCCCGGGGCAAGCGCCTCCTCGAATCCTCCGCCAACTGGCTCGGCGCATGGCTCCGTCTCGAATCCCAGCAGCGCGAGCTCCGCGCCAGCGCCTTCACCGACGAGCTCACGGGCGCGTGGAACCGGCGCTACTTCCACCGCTTCCTCAGCGCGGCCATCGAACGCTCGCGCGAAGCACGACGCACCGTCACCCTCCTCTACTTCGACATCGACGACTTCAAGGGCTACAACGATCGACACGGGCACGCCGCCGGAGACGAGATCCTCGTCGAAACCGTCAAGCTCCTCAGCGCGGCCATCCGCCCCAGCGACAAGGTCTGCCGGATCGGTGGGGATGAGTTCGTCGTCATCTTCTACGAACCCCAGGGCCCCCGGGACCCCGGGTCCACCCCACCCGAGTCGATCATGTCCATCGCGACGCGCTTCCAGCAGCAGGTCTGCAACCACAACTTCCCCAAACTCGGCGCGCAGGCGCAGGGCAACCTGACCATCTCCGGCGGGCTCGCGTCCTACCCCTGGGACGGCGCTGACGCGGACACCCTCCTGAACGTCGCCGACGAGCTCGCGCTCCAGTCCAAGCGCCAGGGCAAAAACGTCATCACCCTCGGCCCCGGCGCCGAGAGCGTGTGCCGACACAAGTAAGCCCGCCCCCATCCATCGTGTACCCTTCACCCATGCCCATCGTGGACGTCATCGCGATCGATCTGGACGGCACCCTCCTCGACCCGTCCCACCGTGTCTCCGAGCGGAACGCCCGCGCCGTCGCGCGTGCGCGGGACGCGGGGATCACCGTGCTCGTGTGCACGGGGCGCGGGCTCAGCGAGTCCATCGGCGCGATGCGCGCCATCGACCAGCGCGACCCCGTGATGGTCGCCGGGGGTTCGATCATCGCGGACCCCGTGTCGGGGCGCACGCTCCACCGGTTCACGCTCGGGGACTCGGTCGTGAAGGCCGCGACGGACCTGTTCCACGAGGTGGGGTGCCCCGCGCTCGTGATGAAGGACCCGAGCGACATTGGGTACGACTACCTCGTCCTCGATTCCGACGACGCGCACCCGATCCACCCGATCACGAAGTGGTGGTTCGACGACCACAAGCTCCGGGTCAACTACGCGCCACACACCCACCTCGACGAGCACCCGGAGCACACCGTGCGTGTCGGGTTGTGCGCCGAGAGCTCGATCAGCAACCCCGTCTCGCGCAGAGTCCTCGACCAGCTCGGCGACGAGGTCTGGCTCTACGACTTCCCGTGCGTCATGCCCGAAGGGCACCCCGGGGAGATCGTGCACATCCTCGAGCTCTTCGCGCACAAGATCAACAAATGGGCCGCCATCTCGTGGTACCTCGAGCAGCACAACATCGACCCCGTGCGCGTCGCGGCCATCGGGGACCAGGTCAACGACGTCCCCATGATGGAACGCGCCGGGATCGGGATCGCGATGGGGAACGCCATCGACGAAGTGAAATCCCACACCCGGTACACGACGGCCACCAACACCGGCGACGGCGTCGCCCACGCGATCGACGCGATCCTCAGCGGCGACCTCAGCGCCATCGCGAACTGAACCACCGATGCAAACCCTCGCACGAATCAAGGAACTCCTCGACCTCGCCGGGCACGGGCCGAAGAAAGCCCTGGGTCAGAACTTCCTCCTCGACCACAACCTCATCACCAAGCTGGTCGATTCCTCGGGGATCCAGTCGGGCTCGCGCGTCCTCGAGATCGGGCCCGGGACGGGCGCGCTCACCGAGCTCATGCTCGAGCGCGGCGCGAAGGTCACGGCCATCGAGCTCGACTCGGGACTCGCGCGCGTGCTCCGGCACACCCTGGGCGAACGCTTCCCCGAGACCTTCACCCTCGTCGAGGGGGACTGCCTCGCATCGAAGAAGCGCCTCAACACCGAAGCGATGTCGATCATCGGCGATGAAACCTTCGCGCTCGTCGCGAACCTCCCGTACCACGCCGCGACCCCCGCGATGATGACCCTCATCACCGCGCACCCCAACTGCTCGGGGATGTACGTCACCATCCAGAAGGAAGTCGTCGATCGGCTCCTCGCGCCCCCCAGCTCCAAGACCTACGGCGCCATCGCCGTCGCCGCCCAGTGCCTGGGGACGGGCGAACGCATCGCGAACCTCCCACCCGAGTGCTTCTACCCGCGCCCGAGCGTCGCGAGCGCGATGTACGGGTGGACGCGCGACCCATCGATCCCGCACGACCCCGAAGCGTGGATCAACCGCGCGGATCTCACCCAGACCCTCTTCCAGTCCCGGCGCAAAATGCTCGGCGGGGTCGTGAAGAAAATCGCGAAGTCCGAGGTCCAGTTCCCCGACGGGATCACCCCGGACGACCGGATCGACGCGCTCGAACCCGAGCGGATCTGGGCGCTGTGCGCCTCGATCATCCGCGCGTCATGATCCGACTCTGCTGAGCAGCTCGTCCACGTGCGCTACGCGCCGATGGTCCTCCCCGAGCGATCTCACCAGATCCGGGCGCGCCTCGTTGAGCATGAACGCTGCGCTTCGTTCGAATCCCTGGATCATCAGACACTCCGCCCACTTCACCTTGAACTGCGCCGGGATCCAGTGCCCTTCGGGGAGCAATGATGCGCTCATGGTGGCTGCTTCTTCCAGCATCGCCGACGCGCGTTCGTAGTCCTCCCCACGCTCCAGGTGCATCACCCCCGCGTTGTGGACCGTGATCGCGAGGCGCAGCGACGGGTCCCCCGGGTTCTCCCGGAAGATCGCGATCGCTTCATCGAACATCGCACCCGCTTCGTCGAACGCGCCACGCTCGCGCATCAGATCCGCGAGGTTGTTGAGCGTGATCCCGACACGCTCGTGGGTCGGTCCGAAGACGGCGCGTCTCCGTTCGAGCAGGTCCCGATGCGCCGACTCCGCATCATCCGCGCGTCCGAGGTTGTAGAGCACCTCAGCCCGGTTGCTCAGCGCCGCGAGCGTATCCGGATGGTTCTCCCTCCGCACCTCGCGCAGGATCCCGAGCGCTTCGTCGTACACCCCGAGCGCTTCATCGAACCGCTCGAGGCGCTTGAGCGACACCCCCTTCCCGATCAGCGCCTGCGCCAGCACGCGCCGTGCGCTCTCGGATTCCATCGATCCGAGCATCCCGATGGACTCGTCGTATGCGCGGATCGAGCTTTCGAACTCGCCGCGCTCGAAGCGCTGCGCCCCGAGCTGGTGCGCGAGCCCCGCGCGGAGCTCGATCGATTCCGGATCATCCCCGAGTGATTCCGCGATCCCGATCGCGCGTGCGAGGGTCGCGTCCGCTTCGTCGAGCCGAGTCGTCGCCGTCTGCACCCGCGCGAGCACCCCGAGGGCTCCAGCGAGCGGCGCTTCCGGGACTGGGTCCTGCGCCTCCATCGCGCCGATTGCGCTCACGAGCTGCGCCTCGCTCGGCGCGTACACCCCGAGCCGCGCGTACGTCTCCCCGACCGTGTGCCCCAGCGCCCCGCGCAGGTCCGGGTACTCAGCGAACCGATCCCCGATGCGCTGCGAAGCCACATCGAGCAGATCGCTCACCCGCATGTCCGGCCCGCTCTCCCCCGGGTCCACCTCGCTCAGCAGCTCTCGGAAGAACCCGCTCACGAGTATCTGCTTCGCAAGCTCCGACTCCGCCTGCGCCCGGCGCTGCTCCGCGAGTTCCATCGCCGCGCGCGTGCGCACGATCCCGACCGTCAGCGCCCCGATCGTCGTGCACAGACCCAGCACGATCACCCCCGACAGCGCCACCCCCGCGCGGTTCCGGCGCACGAACTTGCGCACCCGGTACATCGTGCTCGCGTGCTTGGCGCGGATGGGCTGGTGCTCAAGCACCGCGCGGACGTCGTCCTCGAGCGCTTCCACGCTCTGGTACCGGCGCCCCGGGTCCTGCTCGAGGGCCGTCAGCGCGACCACGTCGAGATCCGGGTCGAGCTTCGGATCGATCGAGCTCGGACGCGCGGGGGTCTCCCCGAGCACCCGCTTGATCACGTCCTGCACCGCGCCGTGCACATCGTGGGGGAGCGATCCCGTGAGCAGCTCGTACAACATCACCCCCAGCGCGTATACGTCTGTCCGCGCATCGATCCTCGACGGATCCCCCCCGAGCTGTTCGGGTGACGCATACGCAAGGGTCCCCATGAACTCCCCCGACATTGTCCTCGCGGCCGTCACGCTCGCGCCCAGGTCGTCCTTCGCGAGCCCGAAATCGAGCACCTTCACACGCCCGTCGTTGTCCACCACCACGTTTCCGGGCTTCAGATCCCGATGGAGCACCCCGCGCTGATGCGCCGCGCGCACCCCCGCGCAGATCTCCAGGAACACCTTCAGTCGCCGATCCACACCCCACCCGGAGCCGCGCAGCGCATGATCGAGCGTGACCCCATCGACCAGCTCCATCACCAGGAACGCGCGACCGTCCCCCGTCTCCCCACGATCGACGATCGCAACCACATTCGGATGATCGATGCGCGACGCAAGCTCGATCTCCCGTTCGAACCGCGCACGCTGACGATCCGAAGCGAGGGTCCCCTTGAGCACCACCTTGATCGCGACCTGACGACCCGTCGAGCGCTGCACGGCGCGGTACACGATCCCCTGACCACCCCGATGGATCTCGTCCTCGATCTCGTACCCCTCGATCGACAACCCCCCATCCTCACTCCGCGCGACCCGCTTGACACACGTCGCGAGATCGTCGAGCGAACGGAGTTCGTCGAGCTTCGCCCCGCATTGGGCGCAGGTCTCCACATGCGCCCGGATCTCGTCGAGCGTCCGTTCACCCGCGCCCGTCAGAGACACATCCCCCGCATGCAATCGCCCCAGCTCCCCCTCGCTCGCGCACCCGTTCATGCACCCACCTCCGTCCCCTCGTACTCGTCGCGCAGCGCCCGGAGCCGCTGGAGCGCCCTCGATCGCGCTTGGTACACCGCGTCCCTCGACATCCCGAGCTGCTCCGCGACTTCCATCGCCGGGACCTCGCGCACCGTCGTGAGCTCGAACGCGCGGTAGTGCGAAGGGCTCACCTCGCTCCGGAGCCGAGACAGGCACGAATCGATCGCGCAGCGTTCCCAGTCCTCGTCCCACACTCCCCGCGCCTCCCGCTCATCGGGGAGCGCGGAGAAGAACGTCGTTCTTCCATCACCCCCAGCCCCCTGCGCCGGAGCCCGTCCCCCGTCCCGACGCTGGGAACGGATCGACTGGTACATCAGCGCGAAGAGCCAGGACCCGAGCCGACCCTTCCCGCGCTCGTATCTCCCGGCGCGGTACCCCTCCAGAAACGCGATGAGCGCGTCCTGCACCGCGTCCTCGCTCTGCGCCTCGGTCAGCCCATACCGACGCGCGAACCCGAGCATGGGCGCGCGGAACCGGGCCGAGAACCGCTCCCAGGCCTCGTCCTGAGACTCCATGAGCCGCTCGAGCATGATGGTCGTGGTCTCCCATTGCACACCCCCAGTCTACTGATCCCGACCCCCCGTTCAACGCTCCAAAACCCCCTTCTCAATCCCTCAGCCACGCTTTTGAACAAATTTCCCCCGATCCGTGTCAGATCCCCCTCCACCCCCGGCCAAACCCAGTGCGGACACCCCGCGCCATCACCGTGGAGATACCCATGAAGATCGACACCCGAACCCTCCCGATCACAACACTCCTCATCGCAGCGAGCGCGTTCGCGCAGCCCGTCCCCGAGCCCGGGGACCTCCTCATCAGCGCCATCGACGCCATCACCGGGCTCCCCGACATCTTCGCGATCACCCCCGAAGGGCTCGTCGGCGAAACCGGGCTCCTCCCGAGCGAACTCCCCACCCTCGTCGAGCTCACCCCGGCCACCATGATCGACCAGGGCGCGCTCGAAGTCACCGTTCTCGACAACGGATCCGGGATGCTCCGCTTCAACTACTTCGGAGGCGGATCCAACGAGGGAGGCCCAATCTACACCTCCCTCATCGACCCCGCGCTCGGGCTCGACTCCTTCGACATCCCCATCGTCGGGTTCGACAACCCCATCGTCGCCTTCGACAACCCGATCGTCGGGTTCCGTGCCGGGATCCTCGGGCTCGCGCACCCCTTCCGCGCCAACATGCCCGACTTCTTCGAGGATCCCCTCTTCGGGTTCGAAGACCCCCTGTTCGGGTTCGAGGATCCGCTCTTCGGGTTTGAAGACCCGCTCTTCGGATTCACGACCAACAGCGTCATCGTCTCCTACTCCGGGCTCGTTGAGGAACACGAGCTGACCATCACCGGCGGGACCGTCAGCGCCGGGCTCGCCTACCCGCGCGACTGGTTCATCGACCCCGACGAGATCAACCAGTTCGACGGCGTCGCTGGCGAATCACTCCGGAACTACGCCGGGTTCGCCGTCTATTCCGAAGACGCGCCCCAAGGCGCGGGGGTCTACCTCGCGCCCCTCACGCGCAGCGCGATCGAGAACGCAACCCTCGAGCTCCTCCCCCTCGCAACCGGCGCTGCGTTCAACACCTTCGCGATCGACGGGATGCACATCGATCCAGTCATCCCCGGGCACGCATTCATCTGGGGAACCAACGGCACCGCGCGCGGCGCCACCGCCCCCGTCCCCACCATCATGCGCGTCCAGCCCGATGGCGCAGTCTCCACCCTCACCACGGGCGGCTCCCTCACCCAGATCGACGACCTCATCGTCACCCCCACAACGATCTACGCGCTCGATGCCTCGAGCCCATCGGGGACCATCGTCTCGATCGACCCGACCACGGGCGCGCAGAGCGTGCTCACCACGGGGGGATCCGTCTTCCACTCCCCGTCGAGCATCAGCATCGTCCAAACACGATCGCCGCGCATCGACATCGACACCACCACCGACTCTCCCGACCCGACCCCCGGGGACGGGTTCTACGGCCCGCTCGGCAGCATGACCTCCCTCCGCGCCGCGATCGAAGAAGCGAACGCGCAGAGCACCCCCCACACCATCGTCCTCCCCTCCGGGACCTACTCCATCGGATCGAACGGGGAGCTCGACATCGAGACCCACATCACCCTCGTCGGATCCGGCGCGGACACCACCATCATCTCCGGCGACAACACGAGCCGGATCTTCACCGTCTACGACGGCGCATCGCTCAAGCTCAAGGGCATCACCCTCGACGAAGCCCGCGCCAACTCGGGCAACGGGGGCGCGATCCAAGCCCAGGGACACGTCGCGCTCGAAGACGTCGTGATCTCCAATGCATTCGTCAACGCGAACGGCGGCGCGATCCACACCAACGCCCCCCTCAACGTCCTCCGATCCCACTTCGTCGGGAACCAAGCGAACGACGATGGAGGCGCGATCTCGACGATGAACTCCACACTCATCATCGATCGCGCCTCCTTCTTCGAGAACGAAGCACTCAACGGCGGCGCCCTCGCGATCAACAACTCCAACGCCGACATCCTGAACACCACCTTCTACCTCAACCTCAGCTTCTGGGAAGGCGGCGCGATCCGATCGATCTCCACCGAGCCCGTCCGACTCCTCCACTGCACCGTCCTCGAGAACGAAGCGGGGGTCTTCCCCAACGACGACTCCGCCGGCGGATTCGATGCAACCGGTTCGACAGCGCTCCCGATCATCAAGTCCTCCGTCTTCTCCGACAACAGCTTCGACGGCGACACCGCCGACGTCTTCGGGAGCTTCGCGCTCGCGGACCACTCGCGGTTCTCCACCATGAACGGCGCGACCTTCGGTTCCCTCGTCGCCGTCATGCCCTCCGACTCCACCCAGTTCCTCGGGATCCCCGTCCAGATCGGGGTCACCCAAACATTCGCGCCCCACCCTTCGAGCATCATCATCGACTCGGGCGCCACCGACGAGTTCCCCTCGTTCGACCAACTCGGACACCTCCGGGTCATCGACGGCGACAACGACCTCACCCCGATCCCCGACATCGGCGCGTACGAGTCCCCCGACCCGTGCCCGGCCGACCTCAACGACGACGGGTCACTCGACTTCTTCGACGTCTCCGCGCTCATCACCCAGCAGATCGATTACAACGCCGACACCAGCTTCGACTTCTTCGACATCTCCAGCTTCCTCCAGGACCTCAGCGCCGGCTGCCCATAACCGCTCACCACAACCACATCCACAGGAATCACCACCATGCAACGCACCATCACCACAATCGTGCTCGCTTCGCTCGCCACCACCGCTCTCGCCGGCCCGCTCGATCCCCCCTCGGGTCCCATCGACTCGACGATGAAAACCCTCGACGAAGTCGAGCCCCGGATCCCGATCGGTCCCGACACCACCCCCGGCGACGACAACTCCACCTACAAGATCACCGCGCCCGGGTCCTACTACGTCCCGCGCAATGTCAGCTTCCTGAGCTTCGGATCCCCCAAGCACGCGATCGAGGTCGCCTCGAACAACGTCACCATCGACTTCTGCGGCTTCTCCTACATCACCCTGGGCGACTCCACCCTCAACGGGGTCACAAGCGACGGGCTCCGCCTCGAAAACATCACCGTGAAGAACGGCACCCTCATCGGGTTCGACATCGGGGTCGTGTTCAACTCCACCGACAGCGAGAACATCGTCATCGAGGACATGCGCATCCTCGACAGCGATTTCATCGGGATCAACGTCTACGAAGCACGGATCTCCGACTGCGTCGTCAAGCACACCGCCGGCACAGGGATCTCGATCACACGCAACGGGATGGTCGATCACTGCACCATCGAGGACAACTACACGGGGATCTTCGCCGGGACAAACACCATCGTCCACGACACCAATGTCCGCGACAACCTCGAGGACGGGATCACGGTCTCATCCAACTGCATCATCCGCAACAACGTTGTGACCGAGAACGGGATCGGGTCCGGGATCAAGGCCGGGATCCAGGTCACCGGGAGCGGGTCCCTCATCGACTCGAACGTTGTCAACAACAACGAGTTCGGGCTCCGCTCCTCCACCGCCTCCGTCTTTGTCCGGAACATCGTCACCAGCAACGTCATCGACATCGACATCAGCCCCGTCAACCCCGGGCTCGGAGACGAATCGTCCTCACCGAGCGGCGCTGGCGCCTGGGACAACATCGTCCTCCCGTAACCATCACAAGAGGAGCACGACATGCGCACCGTCACCACCATCACGTTCATCGCGACCTTCGCGTGGACCGCGCACGCGCAGCCCATCGACCCCGCGAACAGCGTCTGCTGGAGCGAGAACACCGGGCACATCAACTTCGCCGGCGCGGAGGACGGCGCCTCGGAAGTCTTCGCCTTCAGCGACCACCTCGAGGGGTTCGCGTGGGGGGAGAACATCGGGTGGGTCAACCTGGGCTCCGGCCCGGGACCCTACCCCAACACCACAGGGCTCGATTTCGGGGTCAACCGGGACCCGATCACCGGCGAGTTCTCCGGGTTCGCGTGGAGCGAGAACTGCGGGTGGATCAACTTCGCCGGGGGCGCACTCGCTTCGCCCCCCAATCCGGCGCGCATCGAATCGGGGAGGTTCAGGGGGTACGTCTGGGGAGAGAACATCGGATGGGTCAACCTCGACGACGACGACACCTTCGTCGCGCTCATCGAGTGCCCCCCCGATCTCAACAACGACGGGTCCCTCGACTTCTTCGATGTCTCCACCCTCCTCACGGGGGAAATCGACTACAACGGAGACACGAGTTTCGACTTCTTCGATATCTCTCTGTTCCTTCAAGACTTCGGCGCGGGATGCCCCTGAACCACGGAACTTTCCATTGACGCGCCCCGTTGTGCCGATACGCTTGGATCATCCGCCGTTGTTCACGAGGGATCCATGCTCCAGCACGAACACCGATCACTCGCCGCCGCACTCGAACCCGAGCTGCGCGACGCGTGCCGCGGCCACCTGGGCGACATCTCCTGGTTCACCACCACCTGGGCCCACTCCGGCGCCGGAACCGGGTTCTCGACCTGGACCATCCAGGGCTCACCCCCGATCGAGTGTGTCGTCAAACTCCCCGTCGGATACCGGGAGTACTCCTGGACCAAAAAGCTCGGGCTCGTCCACGGCGCGGACTGGGAACGCTCCGCCTCCCTCACCCTCCCGACCCCGCGCGTTCTCGCCGGGGGGTACGAGCTGGGGGACTACGACTTCGCGTGGATCGTGATGGAGAAGTTCAAAAACCCACCCATCGCGTCCTCGCTCGACGCGCATGCGCTCTTCGAGATCTTCGAGACCTGCGCCGAGTTCCACGAACGCGCCCTCCTCCAGGACATCGTCGATCCCGCCCTCACCCCCAAAGACCCCGACTACCACGACGAGATCGAACGCGCGCTCCGCAACGTCATCGAGCACGAGATGGACGACGCGCCACGATGGACCCGCGCCCTCAAGCGGGTCCAGAACAACCTCGACACCCTCATCGATCGATGGGCGCATCGGGACATTGACACCTGGTGCCACCACGACCTCCACGCACGCAACGCGATGCGCCGGATCTCCCACAACCCAGAAGTCGCGCCCAGATGCGCCCTCATCGACCTCGCGCTCGTCGCTCCCGGGTGCTGGATCGAAGACGCGCTCTATCTCGAGCGACTCTTCTGGGGACACGAAGAAGCCCTCGGCGGCATCGACCCCGTGCGTGAACTCGCCCAGTGCCGCGCCTCCCTCGGGCTCCCCGACGACGACGCCTCCATCGCCCTCGCCGACGTCAAACGGGTCCTCGAAGCGGCCCGATGCCCGAACTTCTTGCGAACAGAATCCGATCAGAGATACCTCGCCGCCGCCTTATCACGTCTAGAATCGCTCTTGGAGCCCGCCACGAGCGGGAATCTCGTGTAGGATGAACCCGAATCCATCCCCGACGGATCGGGGACTCTCAAGAACGGACCGCCTTCCGCGCCCCGCGCGGATCGCGTAGAAAGGGGCCAAGACCATGGACCAGCTCGAAAAGCTCATCAACCTCGCCCAAGAGTGCCGCGAGGACTACAACAAAGCCAAGGGCGGCAACAAAGCCGCCGGCACCCGTGTCCGCAAAGCCATGCAGGACGTTAAAAACGCCGCCCAGGACATCCGCAAGGAAATGCTCGAGTCCCGGGACTGAGCGCAGACGCGCCCGATCAGCCCTCCTCACCGAGAGCCCCCATCGGGTCCGAGCGAGATCGTCATGTCGGCGACCCCCACCCAGGAGCACGATCGCGTGGGTCCGAGCACTTCTCCCATGCTCTTCGACCTCGCGTCCATCGACCTCGACCAGGTCCACGCTGATCGTGCGCAGATGTTTGAAATGATCCCCCATCGGGATCAGATGGCCCTCCTCGACAAGATCGTCTGGGCGGCCGACGACCGGACCAAAGGACTGGGCTCCCTCAAGGTCCGGGGTGACGAGTTCTGGGTCTCGGGTCACTTCCCCGACAAACCCATGCTCCCGGGGGTCCTGATGATCGAAGCCGGCGCCCAGCTCGCCTGCTACATGTACAACCTCCGCCAGGAAGAACCCCGCATCGCCGCCTTCCTCCGGATCGACGACGCCGTCTTCCGGCGCTCCGTCACCGTCGGCGAAGAGCTCTACCTCCTGGCCAAAGAGATCAAGTACTCCCCGAGGCGCTTCATCTCCCAGATCCAAGGGGTCGTGGACGATCAGGTCTGCTTCGAAGCGCGCATCTCCGGGATGCGCATCAACAAGTGATCCGATCCCCGAGCGATCGATGATCCCCGGATACCCAACCCAGGATCGACGGATCCCTTCCCCCGAGATCCACGAGCGATCCGACCCCTCCATCCCCATCGCAACCACCATCGGGACCCACCCGGGTGTGGTCGTGTTCCTCGATGCGCACGACCGGATTATCCAAACCGGCGCAACCTCCGACACCAAACGCTTCATCGCGGATCGTCTCGGAGAAACCGACGACGACCCAACCCCCTCCGCGCGCGTCACCCACGCCGAGATCTGCGCCAGAGTCCTCGTCTGGCGCACCGGGTCGAGCTTCGAGTCCGATTGGCTCACCCTCACCCTCGCGCGCGGGATCGATCCTTCGCTCCACACCCAGCTCGCCGACCGTCTCCGTACACCCGTCCTCGCGCTGGACCGATCCACGATGACCTGGCGCACCACGGACCTGGGCGCCGACACCATCACCCCGAGCGTGTCCCTCATCGCCCCGATCCGCACAACCGACGGCTCCCGCGCCCTCGGGGAACGCGCCGACGACCTCTACGACCTCTGCAGATACCCCAGCGAACTCGCCAAAGCCCCGAACGGAACCCCCTGCCCCTACAAAGACATGTGCAAATGCCCCGCGCCCTGCGACGGGTCCGAACCCCTCGACATCTACAACGAACGCGCCGAGTCCGCCTTCACCATGATCGAGCACGGGGTCAACGCCCGGATCGATGAACTCAAATCCGACATCACAAAGGCCAGCACGGACATGGACTTCGAACGAGCCGCGCAGCTCAAACCCCAGCTCGACACGCTCCAGTCCCTCCCCGACGACGTCCGCGCCCACGCGCGAGCGCTCAGCGGGCGCACCTTCGTCATCGTCTCACGATCCATCAAACGGCGCTGGTGCACCGTCTGGACCCTCGGGCGCACCGGGCTCACCCCGATCGCAACGATCTTCGCCGACGCGCCCAGAGCGGTCCAGGAGTCCCTCATCGACACCATCGCACACGATCCGGGTCTGTCCAATCTCCCGGACCCGATCCGTGAAGAGTTCGGGCTCGTCGCGCGGGCCCTCCACCACAAACCCAAATCCGGGACCACCAAACGCACCCTCGTCCTCGACCGCGCCGGTCTCACCACATCGACCCTCACCAAAGCCCTCCTCCAATCCGCCCCACAAGACCGCTCATCCGAGAATCACGACCCTCGCGACGAGCCCGGCGAAGACCCGTCGGCCTACAACACCGCATGACAAACGCCGCCCCCTATCCCCTCGTCCTCGAGCCCATCCTCAAAGCCAAAGTCTGGGGCGGGCGCAAGCTCGAACAGTTCGGCAAACCCCTCCCCGAATCCGAGCCCATCGGAGAATCCTGGGAACTCGCCGACCTCGACTCCACCAGCACCTCCGGCGGCGGCGGGGACTCCGCCCACTCCACCATCACCAACGGCCCACTCTCCGGCCAAACCATCCGCGACGCGCTCAAGCAGTGGGGGAGCCAACTCATCGACGAGTCCAAGCTCACCCCCGACGGCGGCTTCCCCCTCCTCGTCAAATACCTCGACGCGCGCGAGCACCTCAGCGTCCAGGTCCACCCGAGCCCCGACTACGCAAACACGCACGAGGACGCGCACCTCAAGACCGAGTCCTGGCTCATCCTCCAGGCCGATGAGGGCGCGATGCTCTACAAAGGGCTCAAACCCGGAACGACCAAAGACGACCTCAAGCAAGCGATCGAATCCAGCACCGTCCCCGATCTCCTCATCGCCGAGCCCGCCGTCGTCGGGCAGTGCCACACCCTCCCGAGCGGCACCGTCCACGCGCTCGGCGCCGGGGTCCTCGTCGCTGAGGTCCAGACCCCGTCCGACACCACCTTCCGGGTCTACGACTGGGCCAAGGAATACGGGCGCGATGGGCGCGAGCTCCACATCGACCAAGCCCTCGAGTGCGCCGACTTCGGATCCGCGCCCGAGCCCGTCAGCGCCAGCACCGCGAGCGCGATGGGTCGCACCGCGCGCACCAACGTCGCGCAGACCAACTACTACACCATGGACCTCGTCACCGCCTCATGCGCGGCCGTCGATCTGAGCACCGACAACGTCCCCCTCGTCATCATGCTCCCGAAGACCATGGGCGCGTCCATCGCGAGCAAGTCCGGCGCATTCAACGAAACCGAACTCCGCGCGGGACAAACCGTCCTCATCCCCGCAAGCATCGCGCAAGACACCCAGCTCCGCGCGGGTCCCGACACCCTCGCCGTCATCGCGACGATCGCATAAGAAAAACCGCGACCCAAAGGCCGCGGCTTCACAGTCAATCCTGACCGATCCGCTTACTTCCGATACGCATCCGTGACCTTCGCGATCGCGTCGCACACCCCGTTCACCTGCTCGTCCGTGAGGTTCTGGTGGATCGGGATACAGAACACCGTGGACGACAGCTTCACACTCACCGGGGTCCCGGATTCCTGAGCCGCAAGGTCTTTGAACGCGGGCTGCATCGTCAAGGGCTTCGGGTAGTGGACAGCCGTCGGCACACCCTCCTTGTTCAGCGCCGCGCAGAACTCGTCGCGCGAGCACGACAGCGCATCCAGATCCACCCGGCACGTGTACAGGTGCCAAGCGGGGTTCGACCCCTTCGTCGGGACCGGGCGCTCGACCCCGTCGATCGCATCGATGCGCTGCGCGTACAGATCCGCAACGGCGCGCCGACGATCCGTCTCGTCCTTGAGCGTCTCGAGCTTGCTCAGCCCGATCGCGCCCGTGATGTCGTTCATCCGGTAGTTGAACCCGATCGACTCGTGCAGGTACTTGTCCGTCTCCCCGTGCGAACGGAGCAAACCGATCGTCTTCGCGAGCGACTCATCGTTCACCGTGACCATCCCGCCCTCGCCCGTGCCGAGGTTCTTCGTCGCGTAGAACGAGTACGTGCACGCATCCCCGTACGCGCCGATCCCCTTCCCGTTGTACTCAGCGAGGTGCGCCTGTGCGCTGTCGTAGATCACCTTGAGCCCGTGCTTGTCCGCGATCGCCTGGATCGCATCGATATCGACCGGGATCCCGTACAGGTGCGTCACAGCGATCGCCTTCGTCCTGTCCGTGATCTTCTTCTCGATGTCCTTCGGGTCCGCTTGGTACGAATCCTCGAGACAATCGCAGAACACCACCTTCGCGCCCGCCGCGACGAGCATCGACACCGTCGCGATGTACGTCCAAGCCGGCGTGATCACCTCATCGCCGGGCTCGAGCAGCGCCCCATACGCAAGCTGGAGCGCACACGTCCCGTTCGCGCACGTGAGCCCGATCTGCGCATCGGAAGCTTCAGCGAACTTCTCTTCGAACGCAGCGCATTTGGAAGCAGCACGGAGCATCCCCGATTCGAGCACCTCGTTCGCCGCCGCGATGTCCTTCTTCGTCAAACCGACGGCCATAAACGGCACGGGTTGCTCGAAAGTGGGGGTCCCCCCGTTGATCGCCAAGGTCTCGCTCGTCGCCGTGCTCATGGTCTCGCCTCCAAAGGCTCAGATGGGTGTCTCAACGCACGCAAATCATCCCTGCACGCGCGTGCGACCCCAATCGTAGGAGTCCGTCTGTGACGGGCCGAGAAAAACCAATCCCCGTTTTTGCCCTGAAACCGACGATTTTCAGCGTCCGAGTAAAAAAGTCACCCAATCCACTGGCACATTCTCGGCCGTGTGGCATCTTCTGGGTGTCGCCACGACGACGACAACCAAACGAACGACCGAGCGAAAGCCCGGACGACCTCGATTCTCTCTTTCTCTCTTTCTCTCTTGCCTCACAAGGCAAACGAACAAAGGCCCCGTGGAAACGGGGCCGTTGTTTTTTTTGGCCCTCACAGAGCTGAATCACCATGATTTCAAATCAGGTGCGAAATCATGGAACCCCCTCCACACTTCTCCGGATCGGTCTGCGTCCTTTCCCACGCACACACCGTCTGGAGGAGACCATGACAACCCAACGCACCATCACCCTGTTCGCATCGACCCTGGGGCTCGCAACCCTCTCCGCCTCCGCCGATCTCACGCTCTATGACAGCCAGGGGTTCGAGTTCCCCGCATTCAGCGTCGGATCCGTCGATGCCCAGAACGGCTGGTCCACCACCAACGGCAACGTTCCCATCGTCACCAACACGATCGCGCGATCCGGAGAGCAATCCCTCTTCTTCGCCTCCGACCCCGAGAACAACGTCACGATCACGGAAACCCGGATCGATCACGCAAACAACCCCCAGAACCCCGTCGTCCTGATGTCCTTCGATGTCCTCATGACCCAACCCGGCGCGGGTCAACAGATCGGCGCGCTGTTCCTCGATCTGTCCAACCAAGCGTCGGGGGGGAACGACTCGCTCAATCGGATCGGCAACTTTGCCTTCACCGGCCCCGACGGCGCCGCCGGAGGACACGACACCGGGATCGTCCGTCTCGAATACAGCCAGTGGTCCTCGATCCAGATCCGGGTCGATCTCGAGAACCGCGCGACCACCTACACCGTTGACGGCTCCGACCCCATCGATGTCCCATGGTCGTTCCCCGATATCGGGAACCAATACTTCGGCGGGTTCTTCTTCACCCCCATCAACACCCACGCCTTCGGAGGCCAGTTCGCGATCGACAACCTGATCGTCACCGCCGTCCCCGCGCCCTCGTCCCTCGCGCTCCTCGGATTCGCAGCGATCGGTGCGCGCTGCCGCAGGTAATCACACCCCCGAAGCGCTCTTGAGCAATCGCTCCAGGTAGTGGATATCGACCCCGCCCTTCCGGAAGTCGGAGTTCTGCATGAGCTCCGCGTGAAGGGGGATCGTCGTCTTGATGGGTCCGACCTCGAACTCCTCAAGAGCCCGGAGGGTCCGCGCGATCGCCGCTTCACGGTCCTCGCCCCAGCAGATCAGCTTCCCGATCATCGAGTCGTAGTTCGGAGGAACCCGGTACCCCGCGCACGCATGGGTATCCAAACGCACACCCAAGCCCCCCGGCGCGCGCCAGGTCTCGATCCCCCCCGCGCTGGGCATGAAGTCCTTCGTGTGGTCCTCAGCGTTGATCCGGCACTCGATCGCGTGACCGTTGACGTGGATGTCCTTCTGCTTGTACGGGAGCTTCTCCCCGGCCGCAACAAGGATTGACGTCTTCACGATGTCCACACCCGTGATGTACTCCGTCACGGGGTGCTCGACCTGCACGCGCGTGTTCACCTCAAGCATGTAGAAGTTCTGGTCCGCGTCCATCAGGAACTCGACCGTCGCCGCGCCCGAGTAGTCCGCGCTCTTCACCAAACGGGCGGCCGCTTCGCACACCTTCTCGATCTTCTTGCGATCGATCCCGGGTCCCGGCGCTTCCTCGATCACCTTCTGGTGACGACGCTGCATCGAGCAGTCACGCTCCCACAGGTGGATCGCGTTCCCGTGCTTGTCACCGATGCACTGCACCTCCACGTGACGCGCGTGCTCGAGGAACTTCTCGATGAACACCGCCCCGTTCCCGAACGCCGCGAGCGCCTCCTGCTGCGCCTTCGCGATGTTCGTGCGCAGGGTCGCTTCGTTCCGACAGATCCGCATCCCCCGGCCACCACCCCCGGCCGCCGCTTTGATGATCACCGGGTATCCGATCTCCTCAGCGATCTCCGCCGCTTCATCAGCTTCCTCGACCGCGCCCTCGGAACCCGGGAAAACGGGCACCTTCGCCGCTTTCGCGTAGCGCTTCGCTTCGACCTTGTCCCCCAGCTTCCCCATCGCTTCGGGTGACGGCCCGATGAACTCGATCTTGCACGAACGACAGATCTCCGAGAAATCCGCGCGCTCCGACAGGAACCCGTACCCCGGGTGGATCGCATCCGCGTTCGTCACTTCCGCCGCGCTGATGATCCGGGAGATATTCAGGTACGAGTCCTTCGCCGGACCCTCCCCGATACAGATCGCTTCGTCGGCGTGCTTCAGGTACGGCGCATCCTTGTCCGCCGTCGAATACACACAGACCGTCTCGATCCCGAGCTCCTTGCACGCGCGCATGATGCGCAGCGCAATCTCGCCACGATTCGCGATCAGGACCTTGCTAAACATCGCTCGACCCCGCTCAGTTGGGTTTGATCATGAACAAGGGCTGCCCGAACTCGACCGCGTCGCCGTCCTTCACACAGACCTTCGCGACCGTCCCCCCGGACCCCGCTTTGATCTCGTTGAATACCTTCATCGCCTCGACGATGCACACCACCGAGTCCGCGCTCACGCTCGCGCCCACACTGGTGAACGCGTCCGAGTCCGGATCGGGCTTCGAGTAGAACGTCCCGACCATCGGGGACTCGATCGCAACCAAGCCCTCGTCTCCCGACGAACCACCCGAGTCCGCCGGAGCGCTCGGAGCCGCCGCCGCCGGAGCCGGAGCCGGGGGCGCCCCGTACATGATGGGCTGACCCGACACCGCCGGGACCCCGTCCGAACCACGACGGATCGTCACCGTCTCTTCCTGGTCCCGGAGATCGAGCTCGGAGAGTTCGTTCTCCACCATGAGCCGGACGAGTTCCTTGAGCTTTCGGATGTCGATCATGCAGCGTGTCCGTGATTGCGCCGCCCACGAGTTTCAGTCGGCGGATCTGTTTCGTCATCGCGCACGTTCCGAACAGATCGACCCGTGCGCCTCTCAATCGACGATTGTACCCAACACACCCCATCCACGCGGCAACCCCTCCCCCATCACACGAGTACATCTCTCTATGATGGTTCGGGTCCCATGACACAACACACACCCACACACACACCGATCGCGCTCCACGCGCCCCCCCATCCCGCGCCCCCCCAGCCCGCGCACACACCCTCGCTCAAGAGCCCCAGCCCCGCATGACCCTCGGCCCGATCCATTTCGCCCAGCCCGTCATGCTCGCGCTCCTCATCGCGATCATCCCCCTCCTCATCCTCTTCTCCCGAAAGTCCCTCTCCGGGCTCGGGAAGTCCTCGCGCATCATCGCCCTCCTCGTCCGGATCATCGCGTGTCTCCTCATCGTCATGTCCCTCGCGCGCGCCGAACACCGCGATGTCGCCTCCGCCGTCTCCGTCATCGTCATCAACGACGTCTCCCGCTCCATCCCCACAACCGTCCAGCCCCAGGTCGATTCCTACATCGACCGCGCCCAGTCCGGATCGCGCGAAGTCGAGGACAAGCTCGGGGTCATCACCGCCGCGCGCGACCCCGTCGTCCAGTCCAACCCCTCGCGCCTCGTCGAATCGATCGAGCGCCAGTACATCGGGGACACCGAAGCCACCAACCTCGCCGCCGCCGTCAACCAAGCCCTCGCCGCCGCGCCGGACGACGCCGCGACCCGCATCGTCCTCATCACCGACGCCAACGAGACCGAGGGCTCCGTCTACCGATCCGCGCAGCAAGCCAAAGCCGCCGGGATCCCCATCGACGTCCTCCCCGTCGAGTTCGAATACGCCGAAGAGATCATGCTCGAGTCCGTCCAAGCCCCGAGCAGCGCCCGGGTCGGGGAAACACTCGCGCTCCGGGTCGTCCTCACCAGCTCCGTCCCCTCCGTCGGCCGACTCATGGTCTCCCAGGACGGCACCCCCATCGACCTCGATCCCGCGCCAGACGAACTGGGCTACTACACCGAGCTCCAGCAAGGGCGCAACGTCATCCGGGTCCCCATCAAGGTCACCCGTCCCGGACCCCAGCTCTACAGCGCCGTCTTCGAACCCATCGCCGCCCTCGACGACCAGGGCAACGCGCTCGCGACCCGCGGCGACTCCCTCCGCGAGAACAACACCGGGTCCGTCATCACCTTCGTCACCTCCGACGGGCTCGTCCTCATCGTCGCGGAAGACCCCAAAGAAGCCGTCCGACTCGAAGACACCCTCGCGCTCGCAGAGATCAACACCAAACGCATCCGTGCTTCCGAGTTCCCCTCGAACCTCGCCGACCTCGCGCAGTACGAAGCCATCCTCCTCATCAACCAGAGCGCCTTCTCTTACTCCGACACCCAGCAAGAGCTGATGCGCCAATACGTCAACGACATCGGAGGCGGGCTCGTCATGATCGGAGGCCCAGACTCCTTCGGCGCCGGAGGATGGATCGGCTCCCCCCTCGCCGACGCGCTCCCCATCCAGCTCGATCCCCCCCAGAAACGCCAAATGCCCATGGGCGCCCTCGCGATCGTCCTCGACTCCTCCGGATCGATGGGCTCCGGGATCCAAGGCACCAATCTCTCCCAGATGCAGGTCGCGAACGAAGCCGCCGTCGCCGCCGTCGAAGCCCTCTCCCGTCTCGACCTCGTCTCCGTCGTCGCGTTCTCCGGATCCACGGAAGTCGTCGTCCCCCTCACCCGCGCCGCGGACAAAGCAGGGATCGCCCGGCGCATCCGCTCCATCAACGCCGGAGGAGGCACCGACATGTACCCGGGCATCAGCGCCGGGTTCAACCAGATCAAAGATTCCAACGCCGGGATCAAGCACGTCATCGTCCTGTCCGACGGCCAGACCACCGGCGCACCCACCACCGGACAGCGCCTCGCGCGCGAAATCGCCGGACACGGCGCGACCATCTCCACCGTCGCCGTCGGGGACGGCGCAGACCATCGACTCCTCCGCACCATCGCCCTCGGAGGGAAAGGCCGCTTCTACCAGGTCTCCTCGAGCGCGGGTCTCGCGCAGCTCCCCCAGATCTTCATCAAAGAAGCCCAGACCATCCGCCGCGCCCTCATCTGGGAAGGCACCCCCTTCTCCCCATCGCGCACCGGGGTCCCCGCAGAAACCATGCGCGGGATCTCCGCCGTCCCCCCCATCAACGGCTACATCGTCGCCTCCGATCGTGAAGGGCTCTCCCTCGTCACCCTCCGAGGGAAAGAAGAAGACCCTATCGCCGCCCAGTGGCAGTACGGCCTAGGCAAGGTCGTCACCTTCACCTCCGACGTCTCCACCCGTTGGGCCAGCGCCTGGGCCGGATGGGACGGCTTCGACCAGTTCTGGCAGCAACACATCCGCTGGGCGATGCGCCCCACCGGAGACTCCACCCTCCGGATCGCGACCGAAAACACGGGCGAACGCACCAAGGTCGTCGTCGAGGCCTTCGACCCCCAGAACAAACGCATGGACTTCGCGAACTTCCGCGCCCGAGTCGCCACCCCCGATGGGGTCGGAGAGATCGTCGAGCTGAGGCAGGTCGGCCCCGGGCGCTACGAAGGCGAGTTCGATTCCGGAAAGCCGGGCTCCTACGTCCTGAGCATGCAGTACCGCGCCCCGGGTTCGGAAGGCCGTGTGCTTGAGGGCAGCGCCCAAGCCGCCGTCATCCGCCCCTTCGCCGACGAATACAAAGCCCTCCGCACCAACCTCCCCCTCCTGCGCCAAGTCGCCGCCATCTTGGGAGGGCGCGTCCTCCCGAGCGACCCCACCCTCGCAGATCTCTGGACACGCGAAGGGCTCACCATGCCCGTCACCCTCACCCCCATCTGGCAGATGCTCGCCATCATCGGGATCGGGATCTTCCTCCTCGACGTCGCCGTCCGGCGCGTCCGTCTCGACCCGCGCATGTTCGCCGCCCTCGCCCGGCGCGGCGCCGCGAAAGAAACCGCCCGCTCCGAAGGCGCGATGAGCGCCATGCGCACCGCGCGCGAACGCTCCTCCGCGCGCACCCAGACCGCGCAAGCCAAAGCCGAATCCAAGGCCCAGGCCACCAAACGCTTCGAAGCCAACGACTCCATCCCCGTCGAATCCAACGGCACCCCAACCGCACCACTCTCTACGCCCAACGAATCCAAACCCAAACCACAGCAAGCCCCCAAGTCCGAAGACGAACAAACCATCGACGCGCTCAGCGCCCTCCGCGCAGCCAAAAAACGCGCCCGGGACGATTACTCCAACGACTGATCACCACGCGCCCCGCGCGCTCACGAGGAACACGACATGACCACCCAGGAAACACCCGCCGAAGTCAAAGCCCAGTGCGAGCAGTTCCGCCAGACCTTCGCCTCACTCCGCCAGGAGATCGGAAAGGTCATGGTCGGCCAGCAGCCCGTCGTTGACGCCGTCCTCGTCGCCCTCTTCGCCGGCGGGAACGTCCTCCTCGAAGGGGTCCCCGGACTCGGGAAAACCCTCCTCGTCCGCACCCTCGCGCAGACCCTCCACCTCCCCTTCTCACGCATCCAGTTCACTCCCGACCTCATGCCCGCCGACGTCATCGGGACCAACATCGTCTCCGAAGACCACGACACAGGACGGCGCTCCTTCGAGTTCCAGCAGGGACCCATCTTCGCCCAGGTGGTCTTGGCCGACGAAATCAACCGCGCCACCCCCAAGACCCAGTCCGCGCTCCTCGAAGCCATGCAGGAACGATCCGTCACCGTCGCCGGGCACACCTACACACTCGACGCGCCCTTCCTCGTCCTCGCAACCCAGAACCCCATCGAACAGGAAGGCACCTACCCCCTCCCCGAAGCCCAGCTCGACCGCTTCCTCCTCAAAATCGATGTCGGATACGCCGGGCTCGAAGACCTCATGGAGATCATCGATCGCACCACCGGCGCGGACAACCCCGTCGCCTCCCAGGTCATCGACGGCCCCAAAATCCTCGAATACCAAGACCTCGTCCGACAAGTCATCGTCGCGCCCCACGTCAAGCAGTACGCCGCCCGTCTCGTCCTCGCGACCCACCCCGAAACCAACACCGCCGCGGGTGGTCCGTCAGGACCCACCAACCGCTACGTCCGCTGCGGCGTCTCCCCGCGCGGTGCGCAGGCGTTGATCCTCGCCGGCAAAGTCCGCGCCCTCGTCGACGGCCGCTTCCACGTCTCCTACCAGGACATCCAGGACGTCGCCCCCTCCTGTCTCCGCCACCGGGTCCTCCTGAACTTCGAAGCCGAAGCCGACCGGATCCGCGCGGACGATCTCGTCAAAGAGATCCTCAAGCTCACCCCGACCCAGCCCACCGAACTCGCCGGGATCCAGTCATGATGACCCGTCTCGCGCTCACCACAACCTCACTCTCCCTCCTCACCCTCGGCGCGTGCGGCGCGCAGGAGCGCGATTCGAGCACCTTCAACGCATCCGAGATCTGGATCGTCTCCACCGACGATTTCGACGACATGGATTTCGCCTACGCGAGCGTCGAGCGCAACCGCGACATCGGGAAAGTCGCGCATCTCGTCATCCTCACCCACGACTCGGGTGTCGAATCCTGCACCATCACGCGCACCAACTACGCCGACGACAAGCAAGGGGTCATCGAGCTCCCGTACTACATCACCGCCCCATTCGGGACCACCGAGGACATCGAAGGGATCTTCATCATCGACGCAACCCCCGCGCCCGGTTCCACCCTCCCCAAGAACTGGCGCGCCGGACACGACCACGAAGTCCGCGACCAGGGCACCGCGCCCACGGGCACCATCACCCTCCCCCTCCTCCCCATCGAAACCACGGAAATCCGGATCCACTGGAGCACCCAATGACCAGCGCCCCGCGCATCATCCTCTCAATCTGTACCGCGTTCACGCTCACCCTGAGCGCGTGCCAACAGCGACACTCCCCACACCCCCTCTTCGGGAACTCCGAGATGTGGTACGTCGCAAACAAGGAAACCGACATCGCCCAGACCGCGCGCGATGTCCGGAACGAACGATCCAAAGGCCGCAACGCGCATCTCGTCATCGCGGCAAGCGACCCCGGCGCTTCGTGCATCATGGGACCCTTCACCTTCCCCCAAAGTCTGAGCGAGAACCTCAAGCTCTCCTACTTCATCATCCAGGAACCCCGGGTCACGGGCACCCTCGAGATCACCCCCATCCCCGAAGACGACAACCAAGCCCTCCCTAACACCTGGACCCACCCCATGGTCGTCCACATCGATGTCGATGAATCAGTCACGCACGGCGACATCAGCGTCCCCCCCCTCAACTTCCCCACCAAAGAAATCCGGATCCACTGGAGCACCCAATGAGCCCCCGATCCAAACGCATCCTCACCTCAGCCCTCCTCGGCGCACTCACGCTCACCGCCACGGGCTGCTACCGAGAAGTCGTCAGCGCCAAAGGCATCGGCTCAGACCAGCACTACCCCAAGCGCGCCCAGTCCAAAGAAAACCCCATCGACAAAGCCCTCAACCCCATCCTCGACCCCCTCCTGGGCACCGACCCCCAGGAAGGCAACAACTGACCGAGAAAGCCAGACATCCGAACGCGAAGACCGCGAAGAGCACGAAGCCATCAATGACGAGCACGAGATTCAAAAAACATGATCTCCCCGATCACATCGAGCGCCTCGCGCACGATGTCATCGGTGCCGCGCTCGAAGTCCACAAGGAACTCGGGCCCGGTCTGCTGGAATCCGTCTATGAACACGCCATGCTCCACGAACTCCAACTCCGCGGCATCGCCGCAGATCAACAGGTCATGATCGATGTCCACTACAAGGACTCGATCATCAAGGGACAACGGGTCGATATCCTCGTCGAGAACACCATCGTGCTCGAACTCAAATCCATCGAGCAGATCGCTCCGGTTCACAAAGCCCAGCTGCTCTCCTATCTCCGCGCCGGCCGATACCCGCTGGGGTTCCTCATCAACTTCAACACCAAACTCCTCCGCGACGCCACACACCGCGTCCTGAACGAACGAGCCATCCCCGAATCGACAAACCCCGCTTCGAGCCCTTCGCGGTCTTCGCGTTCAACCGGGAACACCCAATGCTGAGATCCGAAAACCCAACCCGACCCACCACCATCGACGAGCTCCTCTCCTCCGAGCTCATCGGGAAGATCTCCCACCTCGACCTCGCCTCCCGAAAGATCTTCGCCGGCAAACTCAAAGGCGAACGCCGCTCCAAAAAGCGCGGCGAGTCCGTCGAGTTCGCCGACCACCGCCCCTACGCCATCGGTGACGACCTAAGGCACATCGACTGGAACATCTACGGCCGCCTCGACCGCTTCTTCATGAAACTCTTCATGGAAGAAGAAGACCTCTCCCTCCACCTCGTCCTCGACTGCTCCGCCTCCATGGACTGCGGGACCCCCAACAAGTTCTTCGCCATCCAGCAATACGCAATGGCCCTCGGCTACATCGGGCTCGTCAACCTCAACCGGGTCGCCGTCACCGCCATCGCAAGGCGCGACGACCCGTCCGACCCCGTCGCAACCGTCCCCATCGCCGGCGCCATCCGCGACCTCCGAGGAAAGCGCCGCACCCACGACCTCGCACGCTTCATCTGCGCCCAGACCCCCGACGACTCGACCAACTTCACCGAAGCGTGCAAACGCATCGCCATGTCGCGCCGGGGGAAAGGCGTCATGGTCGTCCTCTCCGACTTCTTCATGAAGGAGGGCTACGAGTCCGGGCTCCGTCTCCTCGTCGGGCGCGGGTACGATGTCTTCGCGATCCAGGTCCTCTCCCCCCAGGAAGTCGAGCCCGACATCACCGGGGACCTCCAGCTCCGCGACATCGAAGACAACGACATGGCCGAGGTCACTATCTCCGCGCCCCTCCTCAAGAAGTACAAAGAGAACCTCAGCGCCTACTGCCAAGGACTCCGAGACTTCTGCGCAAGGCGCGAGATCACCGCCATGACCATCCAGTCCGACACCACCCCCGACACCCTCCTCCTCGAATACCTCCGCAAACGAGGGCTGCTCCGCTGATACGAGCCCCCGAACTCCATATCCCCACCGTGGACACGATCTCCGGCGTGCGACATAGGCAGATCTGCCTACGCCGCGATCCCGAGATCCACCCCGGCCCACGAACCCTCGACAACAGCTCCAAAATCACCCCCCATCGCACAGCTTTTCGTCCGATTTGCTGGTGATCCCCCCGTTGCGTGCTAGCTTTCATCCACGGGATTCTCCCCAGAGAACCCCATCAACACGCATACGGACAGAGAGAGGACCATCAATATGAATCGTGCATGCACCACCGCGGCCATCGCGTCGCTCATCGCCACCGCCGCCCACGCCCAAACCGTCGTGGACTACACCACCACCGGATGGACCAACTTCGGGAGCATGTCCGACGTCGGGCTCGTAGGGAACTTCCTCCCCGGCTGGACCTCCGTCAACGCCACCCCCGACATCGGCACCAGCCTCTTCTTCATCCCCGTCCAATCCCTCTCCGGCGCCGCAGACGACTCCGCGATCTGGATGAACCAGTTCATGAGCTCGGGCACTCCCACCACAAACAACGAAGTCGTCCGTCTCTCCCTCGACGGCTTCACCATCGGCCAAACCTACGAACTCTCCTTCTACGCCACCCTCGTCCTCTCCACCCCCTCGGGCTGGACCGGGAACAACGAATCACTCGACGTCTCCATCGTCGGCGCCGACATCGCCGACTGGGACTCCACCACCCTCGTCGATTCCGGTGACAGCGACGGCCTCAACGAATGGGTCGAGCAAACCATCAGCTTCACCGCTATGAGCGACACCGTCAGCTTCGACTTCAGCGGCAACGCACAAGGCCCCGACGGCGCCACCCGACTCGGGATCGACGGCTTCTCCGCCGCCCTCGTCCCCGCGCCCACCAGCGCCACCCTCCTCGCCCTCGGCGCGCTCGCCACCACCAGCCGCCGCCGACACTAATCCATCCCTCTCCAACCAAACCCCCACGAAGCGCCCCTCCTCCAGGGGCGTTTCTCATCCTGAAACCACACCCCCTCCCCCCGTGTACACTCAAACGATGACCACCCCCGACCCGAGCGAGCACATCAACGCATGACCTGGGCCACCCCCATGCTCGCCGGGCTCGTCGCCGCAATCGCGATCCCCGCGCTCGTCATCCTCTACTTCCTCAAGCTCCGCCGCACCCCGCGCGAGGTCTCCACCACCCTCCTCTGGAAACAAGCGATCCAGGACATCCAAGCCAACGCGCCCTTCCAGAAGCTCCGCAAGAACATCCTCCTCTTCCTCCAGCTCATCATCCTCGCGCTCATCCTCATCGCCCTCGCGCAGCCCCGCTCCACCTCCACCTCCATCGCCGGCCAGAAGATCGTCATCCTCTTCGACCGATCCGCCTCCATGCAAGCGCGCGACGCGGGCTCCGAATCAAACCCCATCACCCGATTCGAGCACGCAAAGGCCCACGCCATCGACCTCATCGAATCCCTCGCCTCCCCCTCCCTCTTCGAGGAATCCGCGCGAGCCGACGAAGCGATGATCATCGCCTTCGGATCCAGCGCCGAGATCGTCGAGAACTTCACGTCCGACAAGTCCAAACTCATCGCGGCCATCGAATCCCTCCAGCCCACCGACTCCCCCTCCTCCATCGAAGAAGCCTTCCGACTCGCGCAGGCGCAGCGCCCCAACCGCGCCGCGCCGACGGAAGACACAGCAGCAGTGGGGGACCCCGACAACATCAGCGATCCCCCATCCGACCCCATCACCTACCACCTCTTCTCCGACGGCCGCATCCCCGACCTCGACAAAATCCACACCGACCCCTCCTCCGGCCCAACCCCATCCTTCGAATACCACGCCATCGGATCACCCACCTCCGTCAACCTCGGGATCGTCTCCCTCCAAGCGGAGCGCGACTACGAGAAACCAACCAAGCTCTCCATCTTCGTCGGCGTCCAATCCACCGACCCCCAGGAGCGCAGCGTCGATGCCGAGCTCGTCGTCCAGGGCGCGACCATCGCCGTCCGTTCCATCAAACTCCCCCCGGCCGTCACCGACCCGACCACCAACATCACCGAACCCGCCGTCGGAGGGGTCGTCTTCGAACTCGACGAACCCCGCGCCCTCACCGCCACTGTCCGACTCGCCGGGCTCGATGACCCCAGCGCCGACGCGCTCGACCGAGACAACGCGAGCACCGTCATCATCCCCCCGGCCGCACGCGCCCGGGTCGCGCTCGTCACCTCGGGCTCCGTCTTCCTCACCCGCGCCATCGACGTCCTCCCCATCGCCGACTTCAAAGTCCTCTCCCCCTCCAAATACGAATCCATCCGCAACACCGACGAAGCCGCCGCCATCGACCTCTTTATCCTCGACGGGTACACCCCCAATCCCAACGCGAACGGCGACCGACTCGACCCCGGGCGCTACCTCGTCCTGGGAGACATCCCCAGATCCGACCAACCCGTCAACGACGAAGGGCTCAGCGAGAACACCACCCAGATCATCAACTGGCGCCGAACCCACCCCCTCCTCCGAGGACTCACCCTCGACTCCGTCATCGTCGGAGAACCCCGCAAGCTCACCCTCCCCGAAGACTCCGAGCTCGTCTCCCTCGCCGAAACCCCCGTCGGCCCAGCGATCATCGAAGAGTCCACCCCCGACACCCGCGCCGTCTACGTCACCTTCGCCCCCAAAGAATCCAACTGGCCCCTCGAACCCTCCTTCATCGTCTTCCTCGGGTCCGCCGTGGACTACCTCGCCGCCACCGACGCATCCACCGTGGACACCAACGCGCGCCAGCTCGAACCGGGCTCCATCCTCGCCGATCGTCTCCCCCTCGATGCCTCCGCAATCCGGGTCCGCCTCCCCGACTCCACCTACTCCGAAGACATCGTCCCCTCCCCCGACGGCCGCATCGTCTACGGACCCATCACCTCCATCGGTCGCTACCAGCTCCAATGGTCCGGTTCCGCCGGCGCCACCGACACCACCCAGGGCAACCTCAACACGCGCGACTACGCCGCAAACCTCCTCAGCGCCCCCGAATCCAACACCGGGACCCAGACCACCATCGCCCTCTCCAACGCCGTCGTCAGCGCCGACGCCGCCGGACAGATCGAACGACTCAAAGAGTGGTGGCCCTACCTCTTAGCAGCAGCCCTCGCCATCATGCTCCTCGAATGGTGGGTCTACAACCGCAAGGTCTACTTCTAAACCGAATCCAACCACCCCTCCCCAACGACTATCCTCTCCCATGCACCTCCGCTTCCTCGGAACAGGCACCTCCTCCGGCGTACCCACCATCGCCTGCTCTTGCGCCGTCTGCACCTCCACCGACCCGCGCGACAACCGCACCCGCACCAGCGCCACCCTCGAGTTCACCGACCCCGACGGGATCGACCGGGTCATCCTCATCGATGCCTCCCCCGATCTCCGGACCCAAGCCCTCCGCGCCGACCTCCAGCGCGTCGATGCCATCCTCATCACCCACAACCACGTGGACCACGTCTGGGGTCTCGACGAAGTCCGGCGCTTCAACGAGGTCATGCGCACCGAGATCCCCGTTTTCGCCGACGACCACACCCACGGCGCCCTCCGAAGGGTCTACCAGCACATCTTCGAACCCCACACCAACGTCCAGCGCTCCTTCATCGCCCAGCTCGCGCCCCACACCATCGAGCCCGACCAACCCTTCGAGCTCTTCGGGCTCACCATCACCCCCTTCACCCTCCTCCACGGCCGACTCCCCATCCTCGGATTCCGCTTCGACGCGCCCCACCTCGACCCCGACCGAACCCTCCTCCCCCTCGCCTACTGCACCGACGTCGTGGTCATCCCCGACACCGCGCGTCCCTACCTCGTGGACCTCGAGACCCTCGTTCTCGACGCGCTGAGGGAACGCCCCCACACCACCCACTTCACCGTCGGCCAAGCCCTCGTCGAAGCCCTCCAGATCAACGCCACCCGGACCCGCTTCGTCCACATGACCCACGATCTGGGACACGCGCAGACAAACCAGACCCTCCCAGACTCCATCGAACTCGCCTACGACGGGATGATCCTCCCGGAGTAAGAAAGCGTGGTACCTACGAGAGAATCTCTCCGATAACGTTTGTGATTTGTTTCGAACATGGTATATTCATGCACAACCCGAAGCAACTCGAACGTAGCAACTCGGATTCGATACCTGGAAGGGGTCTTCAGATGCAACAGCCCATGCGCTTGATTCTCGGTTTGGCATGCACCTCCGCAGTCTGCGGAGCAACCGTGTACGACAACGGTGCGCCAGACTACCTCTCAGGAGCCGAGATGACCCGCTGGCTCCAAGCCGATGATTTCTACATCAGCGCCAACACACACATCAACAGCGCAACATTCAGTCTCCTCGCAACCGGGCTCGATTCCTGGGATGGAACCATCGAGTGGTTCATTTTCGATGCCCCCAACGGCAACGGCGGGTATCCCGGAGACCTCCTCGCGTCAGGCAACGCCCAAAGCATCGCCATGGATCCCGTGGGGATCGGAGACTATTACGACGTCCAGTTCGATTTCGGCCAGGATGTTCAGGTCGAAGCCCAGAGACGGTACTTCTTCGGGCTCCACATGGCCTCCGACTACGACTCCTCCGACGGCCTGTACTGGGGGACAACATCCGATGTCAACCCGGACCACATCCCGCACTCCGTCAGCTCCTTCCAGGGCACACAAGACAACTGGTTCAACTCCGCGAACTCGGGCTTCCCGACGGACCTCTCCTTCACCCTTGTCCCGGCCCCCAGCACCCTCGGGCTTCTCGCACTCTCGACTCTCGTGTCCGCGCGTCGCCGCCGCGACCCCCTCATCTAAGAACCCCTCCTCCCACACCGACAACCCGCTCCGAACACGCGCCGCGTATCACATCTGATCCGTCTGGATCCCCTCGCGCGTCCCCTATCGGACCCCGAGCGGGATCAATTTCCTGATCCCCCCTTGCCCCGTCCCCGATCCGTGTCACCTTTCCCAAGGTGTCCACGGACAAGGACACCGCTCCAATCCCCGCAAGGGTGTGTTCAAGGGAGTCAAGAGATGAGTGACCGTTCGCTTTCCGATCAGCGCCGTGCCCTTCCCCCCATCACCGGGCTCTCCACCGCCTACCCCATGCAGGCCTTCGAAACCCCCATCCCCGAGCCCCGATCCACCCCCACACCCACAGACCCCAACCCCCGGGCCGTCCATCGCGAACCCCATCGCCACGACCGACGCAACTAACCCGCGCCACGACCCAAATTCGCGAAATTGAACGCGTTCCCCGCGCCGACCATCCCAAGGTCCGGGGCTACCATCCCCTCCCATGGGTAACTCACGCGAAATCAAGAAGCGGATGAAAGCGGTCTCCAACATCAAGCGCATCACGCGCACGATGCAGATGATCGCCACGAGCAAGTTCGCCAAGGCGCAGCAAGCCTCCGTCGCGACCAAGCCGTATACCGAGACACTCTTCTCCCTCGTCGCGCAGCTCGCGCAAGCCGGAGTCGGCGAAGGACACCCCCTCCTCGTCACCTCCGACACCAACAACGCCAACGAGCTCACACTCGTCCTCACCGCCGAACGCGGACTCTGCGGCCCCTACAACGGCTCCGTCGTCCGGACCGCGCTCAACCACCTCCGCGCCTCCGACAAAGCCGGCAACGGCCCCATCCACGTCGTCGGAAAGAAGGGCGCCAGCGCCCTCAAGTTCAACGGCTACCGCGGCTTCACCCACCACACCCAGTTCGGTGACAAGCCCGAGTTCGACCAGGTCGAACGTCTCGCGCAGCAATACATCGACCTCTTCACCTCCGGCGAAGTCTCCGCCGTCCGCATCGTCTACATGCGATACATCAGCGCGGGCAAGCAGGTCCCCGAGGTCGTCCAGCTCCTCCCCTTCAAAGCCCCCGAAGTCGCTTCGGACACCCCCTCCTCCTCCACCAACGACCTCTACGAGTTCAGCCCCGACGCGGACTCCCTCCTCGACGCGCTGCTCCCCGCCGCCGTCAAGGCCGTCCTCTTCCAGTGCTTCAACGACGCCGTCGTCTCCGAGCACATCGCCCGCATGGTCGCGATGAAAGCCGCGACCGACAACGCCGGGAAAATGGGCCTGTCCCTCAAACGCCAGTTCAACCGCGCCCGCCAGGCACAGATCACCACCGAGCTCACCGAAATCATCTCCGGCGCTGCAGCGCTCGAGTAATCCACGCTCGAAATCAAGATCCACACGAGGCGCTCCCGTTCAGGGAGCGCTTTCTCTTTCGATCCAATCACTCGATGAACACCCCGATGTCATCGAGCCCCTTGCGCGTCAGATCCGGAACCGTGCACCCCTCCGCCGCATACCCCACCGGGATCATCAGATACGGGCGCTCATGCTCCGGACGACCCAGCACCTCGCGCAAGAACCCCATCGGGCTCGGGGTGTGCGTCAACGTCGCAAGCCCCGCATGATGCGCCGCCGCGAGCAAAAGCCCCGTCGCGATCCCCACCGACTCGTTCAGGTAATACACCTGCCCCCCCTCATCCGTCTGGCGCAGCGCCATCACGATGATCAACCAAGGCACCGTGTCGATGTACGACTTGTCCGCGTTCGTCTCGAAGGGCTGGAGATCCTGGAGCCACCGATCACTCGCTTTCTCCTCGTAGAACTCCTTCTCCACTTCCTCCACGGCCACCCGGATCTTGTGCTTGATCTCCGGATTCGACACCGCAACAAACCGCCAGGGCTGCTTGTGCGCCCCCGACGGAGCCGTCCCCCCAGCGAGCATGATCTGCTCGATCACCCCCCGATCCACAGGACGATCCGAGAACGACCGGACCGTCCTCCTCGTCCGGATCACCTCATAGAACCCCTTCGCGGCCTCGACCGGCGCAACCCCCGGATCGTGCGCCACATAAGGCACCCACCCCACTCCGTCCCCACGCGCCCGATCTCCGCTCGACTCGTCCATCCATACCTCCGCTCATCTGGACCAACACACACCAAACCGCCGATAACTCCCCAGAGATGCCCCAACGAGCCAGGATCATTCCCATCCTCGCACTCGCGATCGCACCCATCGCGCCCATCGTTCACGCGCAGGATGAATCCCGATCCACCATATCACGCCCGGCCTTCGCCGGCCGGGTCACCCGCGCCTTCGGATTCGAAGAGCGAGACACCAACCCCCTCCCCGTCCCCAGGGGCTGGTACCGCGCCCAGCACGACCCCAACGTCCCCAGGGACCGACCCGGGTTCCCCATCTGGAACCGCGCCGTCCTCGACTACCAATCTCCCGCCTACTCCGGGATCGGATCCGTCCAGCTCCCGACCGACGGCGGGTCCACCTCCCTCATCCTCCGCTACGGCGAACTCTCCATCTTCCCCAGCGCCGACTACGTCATCTCCGCGCGCGTCCACACTGAAGGACTCGTCCACGCCCGCGCCCGACTCGTCGCGACCTTCATCGACAAAGACGGCAACGAACTCCCCGACTCGCAGGTCAGCTCCGATCTCGTCCGTTCCGAAAACGGATGGACCCTCCTCTCCGTCCTCCTCGAAGGCACCGAGCCCGAAGCCGCCTTCATCCGTCTCGAACTCGAACTCCTCCAACCCGAACACCAACCCCGCACCCGACTCACCCAGGACTTCACCGTCTGGGAGCAAGACTTCAACGGCGCCGCATGGTTCGACGATGTCATCATCGCCCAGATCCCCATGATCACACTCAGCGCCGGCGCGACCGGGAACATCGCCGCCTCGCACCAACCACCCACCCTCGACATCCACGTCCGTGACCTCACGGGTGAAGCGCTCAAAACCACCGTCGTCGTCCAGGACTCGACCGGAACCGTCATCGACTCCACCAGCTACGAACACGGCACCGCCCGACTCAAACAATCATGGACCCCCGATATCCAGGGCTTCGGCTGGTACAACGCAACCCTCTCCGTCACCAGCAACGGAATCCTCGTCGGACGACGCAACCTCGACTTCGCATGGGCACCACCCCCGCACGATCCCCTCCCCGGCGCGTTCCGACTCGGGACCACCTCCACCAACCCCAAACTCATCAACGCCATCCCCGACATCGCGCGCAGCGCCAACGTCTCCGGCGTAGACCTCCCCCTCTGGGATTCCACCACCCGAACCGACGCAGCAACCCCGAGCCCCATCCTCAAAACCATCGACACCCTCGTCCGCGCCGGGCTCGATGTCTCCCTCTCGATCGACGAAGTCCCCATGGACCTCGCCGACGCCGCAGCCCTCGACCCCGACGCCGTCCACGAACTCATCGTCGATCACCCACCCATCCTCATGCCCGCCCTCGGACCCATCCTCGACCGCTACGGCCAAGTCGTCGAGCGATGGCGCCTCGGGCAGTCCGACACCCTCGAACGCGCCGATATCCTCGCCCCGCGTCTCGAGAGCGCTCTCAACACCCTCGACCCCTACATCCCCGGCGCCGTCATCGCCGTCCCCTGGGCCCCCGATCGGACCTTCGAGCCCGAGCTGATCATCGGGTCCACCGCGCTCACCGTCCGCGCGGAAAGCGCATACTCCGATCGCTTCTTCGAAGACCTCGTCACCTCCTGGAACAACGCCCGCACCGAAGCGGGGAACCCCAAGGAATCCGCGCTCGCCATCCGGATCCCCACCACCCAATCCGACACAAGCCCACGCACCGCGCGCGACCGCGCCGCGAACCTCGCACGACGCGCCGTCAGCGCCTGGTGGGCGCTCGCAAGCAACACCCAGGACCCCCGCGCCGCGCGCGTCACCCTCGACGACCCCTTCCGCATCGAACCCGGAAAGCGCGGACGCATCACCCCCGCACCCGAACTCGTCGTCTGGCGCACCCTCACCGATACCCTCGGGTCCCGCATCCCCATCGCCAGCATCGATCTCATGGACGGGGTCCGCGCCCTCCTCTGCTCCCCCCCAGCGGGTTCCACCGCCCCCTCCGACGCCGCCCTC
>Ga0256829_1000119_pt1 | contig 102911 bp, 78 predicted proteins | sample 131447metaG_FD_185979 | JGI IMG/M metagenome (GOLD analysis project Ga0256829, IMG submission 185979) | Hydrothermal vent microbial communities from Lau Basin, Pacific Ocean - 131-447 | ecosystem: Environmental > Aquatic > Marine > Hydrothermal vents | place: Pacific Ocean: Lau Basin... | reverse complement strand
TGAAAAGCGGTGTTATGATGTGACAAAGCCTGATTCCTTGGTTTTTCTGGTGTGTGGTAACAACAGAATAACACTCGGAGTCAGGCTTTTTCATTTGCTGTCCCAAAACTGTGGGACAGCAGTGGGCAATTGCCGGCTTTTTTGTGTCTGAAGGAAATTCGGATTTCTAAAAAATCACCGTTTCTTTTTTGCTTTCTTCTTGCGTAAAAAATCTTTCACGGGCGTTTTCTTCGTAGGCAGAGCCCCTTCAAAACGCTTGCGCATCTCTTCGACCTTTTCTTCTTTGTCTTTGTGTGAGCGCTCCGCACGGTGCTTCTCACCCGCTTTTGCGAAATCTACTACTTTCGAGTCTGCCAACCTTGCCTCCACTGAGCCAATATCGATCATTCACCTTCATGCTATCATCACGACCTGTCAGTTCCAGTAGCAAAAGAGTGCAATGTCCACAGTTTTACCGATTGATGCCGTTCTTGACGATCTGAGAGCAGCCTTAGAGAGCCATGATAATGCACTGCTGATCGCTCAGCCCGGCGCCGGTAAAACGACTCGTGTTCCTCTGGCTCTTCTTGAGGAAGCATGGCTTGCTGGGAAAAAAATCCTCATGCTGGAGCCACGGCGTGTGGCTGCGCGTAACGCTGCAACTTTTATGGCCCGCCAGTTAAATGAACAGGCCGGTGAGACCGTCGGCTACCGCATGCGGCTGGAGAACAGAGTCTCTGCGCAAACCCGCATTGAAGTGGTTACCGAAGGTATTCTTAACCGCGTGCTCTTGGACGATCCGGAACTGACGGATGTCGGCCTGATTATTTTTGATGAATTCCACGAACGGAATCTGGCCTCAGATCAGGGGCTGGCGCTGTGTCTTCAGGCGCAACAGGTGTTTAATCCCGAGTTAAAACTGCTGGTGATGTCGGCCACGCTGGATGCTCTCGAGCTGGCAAAGCTGCTGAACGCTCCTGTCATCGAATCCGATGGCCGCAGCTTCGCTGTCGAAACGCACTACCGCCCTGCCCGCGACGCCAATGAGCGTTTGGTGCCTCACGTTTGTCGAGTCATCGGTGAAGCCCTGCGCGATACGGAGGGCGATATTCTCGTGTTTCTGCCCGGTGCAGGCGAGATAACCCGGGTACAGAATTCGTTAATTGAATCTACCCGAAATATTCTGATTACCCCACTGCACGGCCAGCTCAATGACAAAGAGCAGAAGCAGGCACTCAACCCCGATGATAATGGCCAGCGCAAAGTCATTCTGGCGACCAATATCGCCGAAAGCTCCGTCACTATTGATGGCGTGCGCATTGTGATTGATTGCGGGCTGGAAAAACGCATTCGCTTTCGCGCAGCGCTCGGTATGCAGGAGCTGGTAACGCAGGATATTTCTGTGGCCAGCGCGGTACAGCGTACTGGCCGAGCCGGAAGACAGGCTCCCGGCGTCTGCTATCGCCTGTTTACCGAAACAAGTATGCAACAGCGTCCGGCGCATATCCGCCCGGAAATAAGCGATGCAGATCTCGCGCCACTGCTGCTGGATCTGGTTCAGTGGGGAGCGTCTGCGGATGAACTGGACTGGCTCACGCCGCCACCGAAAGGCCACCTCAGTCAGGCTCAGGATCTGCTTTGCATGCTAGGCATTCTTGAAAGTCAGCAGCTCACCGATCACGGGCAGCGCTGCCTGACCACAGGTCTTGAACCCCGTCTTGCCAATATGCTGATCCGTGGCAAGGCTGCTGGCTTCGGTAAAAATGCCTCTGAGCTGGCGGCACTGTTGCAGGAACCGGCCTTGCTGCGTCAGGGCGATGATATTGAGCGCATACTGCTACAGGCTCGCGGGACTTCTCGCTGGAAAAGCCGCGTTGCGCCCATGGCCCAGCGCCTGATGCAGAAGCTCAATATTGAGAAAGACACCTCCCCCGCCGATACCGGCTTTCTGCTCGGCTGTGCTTTTCCGGATCGTATCGGTCAGAAACGCGGAGCGGATACTCAATATCTGCTAGCCTCCGGTGCCGGTGCCACGCTGGCCGATGACAGTGCGTTACTTGGTCAGCCGCTGCTTGCATGTGCCGATATTGCCGCCGGACAACCGAACCGTGTCCGTACCGCGGCGACACTTTCTGAACAAGCAATGTCGCAACTCACTGAACTCCACCCGCACATGCTCAGCCGCCATATCGACGTGCGCTGGCTCGATAACGGCCAGCTTCAGGCGCAGGAACAACAGCGACTGGGGAAACTGATTCTATCGGCGAAGAAACTCGACACAATGACCGCCGATGACTGGCAACAGGCCTGGCGCGATCTGATTCTGGCCAAGGGTCTGAAAGTACTGAACTGGGATGACTCTGCAACGAACCTGTTAAGCCGGCTGCGACTTGCTCATGAATTCCAGCCAGAGCGCTGGCCGAATGTCTCTGACGAGGCCCTGCTGAATACGCTCGATGACTGGCTGATGCCCTTCTTAACCAGCGCCCGCCACCAGCGCGACCTGAAGAAACTGAATCTGTGCGGCGCACTGCTTTCTCAGCTCGAATGGGATCAGCAACAGGGGCTGGCCTCCCTGGTGCCAACTCATATCACAGTGCCGAGCGGCACGAATATCCGTATCGATTACCGCCAGAACCCGCCGGTACTGGCCGTGAAACTGCAGGAAATGTTCGGTTTCGAAGGGCAGCCTGCGATTCTTAATGGCCAGCTACCTCTGATGATTCACCTGCTGTCACCGGCGCAGCGGCCGTTACAGGTCACCCAGGATCTGCCGCACTTCTGGCGTCATACCTACGCTGATGTAAGAAAAGACATGCGCGGTCGCTATCCAAAGCATCCATGGCCAGAAGACCCTCTGTCCGCTGAGGCAACCAGATTTACAAAACGCCGACCGGAACCGTGAACCATCGTAAAGTATTCCATTAATTATTCGGATATAATGCGACACAAATAATATAAGAAAACGATGGAGGGACCCCATGCGACAGCTCATACTGGCCGCTGCGATCATCATTGCCGTTCTTTCTGCCGTTTGGTTTACCCAGCCAAGGCTCACCGAAGATCTGAATAACCCATCGGATGCTGTAACAACTGAAGACAGAACAGTTGATGAAGCCAACAGTACCGCTGCTGCTCCAGATTCAGCCTCACCGAACGCACACAGTGATCATGACCACGATCATGATCACGACGGCGAACTTCCCGCTGAGCTCGAAGAGTACATCGAAAGCCAGCGCATACCTGCCAGTGAAATCCCGATTACCGTACATGGGGATGGAACTGCAACCGCCCATACCGGAAAGCAATACTCAACCGTGATGATGATGATCATCGATGAAGATGGCACACGTCGAATGGTCGAGCGGCAAATTACCCCTGAAGGAACCGTGGTAGTACCCAATGAATAAGTTTTTGAGCCTTTTATTCTTGATTGCCTGTAGTGCACAAGCTGACATTATCATCGTGAATCAAAATGACCCTGATGAGGGGCTGAACGATCCCTCTGAAAGAACTCCAATAGGTGGAAACACGGGTGAGACTCTGGGTGAACAGCGACTCAATGTTTTATTTGAAGCTGCCCGTATTTTAAATGAGAGCCTGGATATAAAATACGATGTCCACGTCGGTTCGCAATTTACAGTTCTACCTTGCTCAGGCGATGGTACGGTACTGGGTCAAGCTGGAGCTTCTGACTATTACCTGGATTATTCAAATGGGAGCGTAGTTCCATATGCGCTGGCAAATCACATACTCGACAGAGACCTGAATGGCTCTGGGCTAGAAATTGACACCCAGTTTAACAGCGCGCTCGACAATCAAAATGGCTGTACGGCCGGTTTGAGTTGGTATTATGGTTTTGATTCAGCGCCAGATGGCGGCACATCATTTTTAAGTGTTGTCTTACATGAAATAGTTCATGGAATGGGATTCATCGGGTTAATGGGATCGTCTGCGCATGCTCCTTTCAGCTGGCCTGATGGCAAAGAAGGCTTCAGCCTGTTATCTAAAAATCTCGGACGCGCAGGTTTATCAGCTACGTTAGACGAGATGACTCGCGGCCAGCGTATTATCGCAATGACATCTGGCGACAGACTGACGTGGAAAGGCGATTCAGCCAATAACAAAACCAGCAATTATTCTAGCGGCGTCAATCAGAATGAAATTCAGTTTTACGCACCTTCCAGTTTCGATTCTGGCTCTTCCCTGTCCCACTTTGATGTTGACTTAGCACCAGACGAGCTCATGGAGCCGATATACACTGATACTTTCTCTGATATCGGACTGTCGCTTGAAGTATTGATCGACATAGGCTGGTCGCCAAATCCGGACAACCTTCCGAACTACCCGCCCGAGTTCACAGAAGTACCCACACAGTCGACAATTGAAGACACCTCTTTCGATGTCGAACTCAGTGCTACAGACATCAACGATGATGAGCTGACCTATAATGTTTCAAGCGTTTCTGCGGGCTTATCAGCAAGTGTCAGCGGAGCAACTTTAACTGTCTCACCCGACGAGAATTTCTTTGGTGAAGGCTCTGTTACTGCTTCCGTTTACGATGGTGAAAACACTGTGACAACCAGCTTTAGCGTGACTGTCACACCAGTGAACGATGAGCCAGCAATTTCTGAAGTTGCGGATGTCACATTCCCTGAAGGGGATACTGCTTCCTTAACGATCTCAGTGTCTGACGTCGATAATGCCATGAATGAATTGAGCGTCACGGCGACAACGACTAACACAGAGCTTGGTATGACCTTGAGCGATAAAGAAATCTCGTTTACTCCAGACGAGAATTACTTCGGCCAAGGTGTCGTAACCGTGACTGTAAGTGACGGGGATAAACAAAGTAGCCTTAGCTTTAATGTCACGATCACCAACGTTAATGACGAACCGGTGCTTTTGACAGAGCCACACCAAACATTAACAGAGGACACCCCGCTTACACTGACACTGACTGCAGTTGATTTGGATGGTGATGCTCTGACCTACTCAATACTGGGAACTCGTCAAGGTGTCAGCGCTACCATCACCGGCGCAGAACTTACAATCACTCCTGACGAAAACTTCAATGGTAGCTCAACAGTGACTGTGATCGTCAGTGACGGACTCGCAGACAGTGGAACTGCGATCAGTCTGACTGTTATGCCAGAAAATGATGAGCCGGTGCTCGACGATATAACAAATCTCTCTTTCGAACAGGCATCGGGGGCTACGATTACCCTCAGTGGTAGTGACGTCGACGGCGACGCTCTGAGTTTCAGTGCGCAAAGTCTTAACCCGGAACTAGTAACCGCTACAGTCGAAGGCACCACACTGACACTGGCTGCTGCCGATGAATTCAACGGCAGTGGAACAGTATCGGTAACGATCTCTGATGGTGAGTTGACTGATACCAAAACCTTCATTGCGACGGTTACCGACGGGACTGAGCCATCTCCTCTCTCCATCAAGGTTAACGATCAGCTCATCGCATCTGGCGCTAGCGTTGCACTGGATTCCCTGGCAGCAGTACAACTCGACGCATCTGGAGGCAATGGCCAGTATAGTTTTGAGGTGTTCTATCAGGGCGACCGTCCTGACCTTCTGGAAGGAGAAAATAGCAGTCGTGAACTGACCCTACCAACAATTGGTGCTTTTGCTGGTGATTACCTCATTACTATCGACGACGGTTTAGCAAGCGTTGACGAGGCAACGGTTACCCTAAGCCGACCTCTACTGCTTACTCCTTCAGTTACCCCCGTGATGGCAGGATCAACTCAAGCCAAGCTGGTTGCAGCAGGCGGTACTGTTGGCTCGGACGTGATCTTCTCCATAAACGGTGATGAACTACCGGAAGGCAGCATTGCCCCAGGATTCGCTGACAATGAGGGCGACACGATCACTACTGCAACTGCAGCGGATAACTCTGCAGCTAATAACCCGGCTTCTGTATTTATCAATGCAATGGGAGCGACGCCTGGCACTTACTCAGTTGAAGCTGCTCTGAGTTCTGCACCAACCGCATCGCTTGACCTGCAAGTCGTTGCGGGAAATCAGGTAATGTTTAATGTCGTAGATAGTACAGATACTGGACTCGAAGCTCTGATTACGGTCGATGACGAGCGCACTAGTGCCTGGGGAATCCAACAAACGATGACGACGGCTAATGATGGCTCAGCAGTGCTGACTCTCCCGGATACCAGCCTCAACCTGATTGTGAGTAAACCGGGATATAAGTCAAAGGTAATCGAATATCAGGGATCTTCTGACGTGACGGTGTCCCTGGAAGTATCGGATGGCTACTACCGGTTGACTGGCCTTGTTACCGCAGAGGGTTTCGATTTCCGCTTTATACGCCCTGAACTCAAACTAACCATGTCGGATGAATCAGTACAATCGATCCGTCCGACAACGGTCGCGGATAATCAGGTACAGTTTGAGTGGATCGGTGACGTTCAGGACGTATCTCCACAGACACTGACGGTTACCCACCGAAGTGCAGATGCTGTGGAGTTGGCCTTGCGACCTGACCTCGGAGAGGAGGAGGTTTCCATCTCTCTGATCGGGCCCGATGTGGCCCCTGCACCGGGCAACGCAGACAATGAGTCAGGTCAAACAGATTCAGGCAATAGCGACTCCGGCAGCTCTGGCGGCGGTAACGCAGCCTGGTTGCTTGTAACGGCACTGGCATTGATTGGTCGCCGTCGTCTGAAAACTTCCTGAACGCGTCTGAGAACAGTGTCCCGGTAACACAGAGACACTAACAACGCTTACATGGATTAACGGAAACGCACTGGTGTGCGTTTCCGTCAGAGCTACTCTGTAATGACAGAACTCTGCAGGTAGCTCCCGTGACATATCTCGTCCGCCTATTCGCATCACTGGTGTTGGCAGCCCCATCACTCGCTCAGGCGAACATCGTCATCGTCAATAATGATTCCGCCGGTGAAGGATTCAATGATGCTACCTCGGTCTCTGCCGTAGGCGGAAACCCGGCGACTGCGCTAGGCCAGCAGCGCCTCAATGTTTTCCAGCGCGCGGCGGATATTCTCAACAATACCTTTGATATTGCGGTAACTGTCAGAGTAGGCTCAAGCTTCGATCCGCTCACTTGCTCTTCCGGCTCCGCCGTGTTGGGTCAGGCTGGTCCAGCCGCATTTGATTACAATTTCAGCACACGAACCATCACCCCACATGCGCTCTATAACCAGCAGGTCGGCTACGACGCAGACACTGGCACTGTAGAGATCAATGCACAGTTCAATTCATCCATAGATAACAACGATAACTGCCTGTTCAATACCAACTGGTACTACGGCTACGATGCTCCCAGCGGAAACGATAACTCCTTATTATCAGTTGTTCTCCATGAAATTCTCCACGGCATGGGCTTTCTCAGCACTCTACAATCTGATGGGAACAGTGGTGGCGGCTGGAGCACATTGGAAGGATTTGTTGAAGGTTTCGATCCCTACACCTACAAGCTCAAAGACGCGTCTACCGGCCAGATGCTGACAGATCAGGCTGCTGGTACACGCTCAAATGTCATGCGCAGTGGTACAAATCTGGTCTGGAGCGGAACTGAAGCCAATGCAGAATCAGGCAATTACTCATCAGGCATCAACTCAGGCGAGGTACAGATGTACGCGCCGGGTTCGTATAAGCCTGGCTCATCGGTTTCTCACTTCGATACCGCAATGACTCCAAATGAATTGATGGAGCCACAATATACCGAGTTCCTTGATACCGCCGGGCTCGCAGAGCAACTGCTCGTTGATATTGGCTGGAGCTACAATGCAGCGAATGCTCCGAACAGCCCTCCGTCTCTGAGTGTCATAGGTAATCGCTCGCTCAGCGAAGACGGCAGCCTGAATGTCGCTCTTTCGGCGACGGACGCGGATGCTGACTCCCTCACTTACTCTCTGGGTGCCAACAGTGCCGCACTCGGTGCCAGCATTAGTGGTACCACGCTTAACATCAATCCAACTGCTGATTTCAACGGTTCAGGAACCCTCACAGTTAACGTCACAGATGGCGAAGACACTGACTCAGAAACCATCACGGTGACGGTCACCCCAGTCAACGACACGCCAGTATTGGCCAGTATCGGAACCCAGACGGTTAACGAAGAATCGAGCACCTCTGTCACGCTGAGTGCGAGTGACGTCGACGGAGACTCCCTGACCTACCAGCTGGATAGCGCAACAGCGGCACTGGGAGCGTCTGTGAGTGGCAACACTCTCAGTATCAACCCGACGACAGACTTCACAGGCTCCGGCAGCGTAACGGTCAGCGTGTCAGATGGGAGTCTGAGCGACTCTGAAACCTTCACGGTGACGGTCAACAACATCAATGATGCGCCTGTACTGTCGGCGGTATCAGATCTGACAATCCCAGAAGACACTTCAACCACAATCACGCTGACTGCAACCGACATCGACGGCGACAGCCTGACCTTCAGTGCCGTATCAGCCGATACGGGCGTCGCGACCGTTGCGGTAAGCGGCTCAACCCTGACAGTCACTGCAGCGACCGCAAACTCCGCGACCACGACGATTACAGTCACAGTGTCTGACGGCACCCTCAGCGCCGATACCAGCTTTTCAGTCGAGCTGACAGACCCATCAGCCGTTCCGCCGATTACAATGACGCTTGGCGGCGTATCAATCAATGACGGAGCAACCTATGAAGCCCCACTCGGAGCGCTCACAGTCACTCCGGCTGGCGGCACCGGAAATTACACGATCAGCGCCTTCTTCAACGGTGAGGATGGTAGTGAGCTGATCAGTAATGGATCTCTACTCATGCCGGATTCGGGTGCCTTCGCGGGAGTCTATACGCTCGACGTCAGTGACGGCAGTGGCAACACAGCGACCTTCTATGTTGAGCGTCCGCTTCGCCTGACCGCCTCCGTCGACCCTCTACTGCAAAGCACCGACTCTGCATCGCTCTATATCGAAGGTGCCAGTGCAGCAGCCACCATCAGCCTGTCAGCCACGGGAGGAATCTCATTCACCGATACGACGGGAGCTGCGCTGACCTCTATCGATGCACCGGACTCCACCGCAGACTTCAATCGAGCCAGCGTTGGCCTGTCCCTGAGTGCCATCCTCAACGGTACAGTAACCGCAACGGCAAGCAATATTCCAGACAGCGAACTCAACCTCAGTATCGTCGCAAGTCGCACAGTGACTATTACGGTGAGGGACGACAGTGGCCGCCCGGTTGCTGGCGCGGACATCACCATCACAGACGAAAGAGTTGAAGGATGGGGCCTGGACGCAGACAGTGAAACAGATGCCAATGGACGAGCAACCATCACACTACCAGCGACTGCGGTAGACATTGAAATAGACGGGGATGAGTTCAGTTCAGAAGAACTGCAGGTGCCGGCCAATACCAACGCAGTTTCTGTGACACTTGAACCGGCAGCAGTGTCATACACGCTCACCGGTCTGATTCAGGCGCAGGGCTTCAACTTTGACTCTGAACTGCCCGAAGTCCGGATTAATCTCAGCGACGGTAGCCAGTCATTGGCGGACCTGAACGAATTGAGCAATACCCGAGTTGAGTATGAGTGGATGTCAACTCTGGCGAGCGCACTGCCGGAGAGCATGACCGTTGACCACAGCGCCCTACCACCGGTCACCGTGAACCTCAACCCAGCTGCCAGCTCTGAAATTGTCGATATCACCCTGATCACAGAAGCCGATGACGACTCAGCAACCGGCGCCGGCGCTGTCGGGATTTGGGCAACACTGATACTGCTGGGCCTTAGACGTCGTTTACTCAGCCCCAGAGCAGCTTAAGGCCTACCAGCAATGTAATGACCTCATACAGTCGCTTAATCAGCAGATTACCCGACTGTATAGAGGTATGCGCACCAAGGTAGCCGCCCACCAGCGAACCGGCAATCAAAGCAGGAATCCAGTCCCACTTCACTTCAGCGACCGCCCCCATAGTTACAGCTCCCGTGCCATTCCACCCCAGCCCCACCGCGACCAGTGTCTGAGCGACCGCGAGTTTGTACTCAAGACCGAACCAGTACACGAGCCAGAGTGTAACGAACAGGCCGGACCCTGCGGATAAGGCGCCATTGGCAAAGCCGATGATAAACAAACCCACTGCGCCGATGGCCAGCCCGGTAACGTCACGATGTTTTTCTGAGGTAGATAACCCCAGCTCAGGACGAAACCAGGAATACAAAGACAGCATCAGCGTCAGGATACCGAGCGCGATTTCCGCATGGCGCCCGTTCACGTCCAGAATAAAGAGCGCGCCCAGAACAACACCCGGTGCACCCGCAAGAAAGATAACCAGCAGAATCAGTTTATCGAGATGCCCTTCTCTCAGGTGCCGCATTGTCGCCCCAAGACCAAGAGCAACTGTCGCGATTTTATGTGTCGCCAGCGCCAGCGAGAAAGGCAGCCCCATGAAAATCAGAATAGGCAGTTGAATCAAGCCGGCTCCGCCACCAGCCAATGCTGAAAACCAGTTGGCAACAACGGCAATAAGAAACAAGACCAAATGTTCTGTATACTCGACCATAGAACTCTCAGTTAAAGGGATACCCCTGCATGACTTACGCTCTCTACTATCACGACTATTGCCCATTCTGTCAGCGCGTTCTTATGGCATTGCCGAGCTTCAGTGTTGAAGTAGAAAAGCGCAACGTAATGCAAAATAGCGCATATCGAAAGCAACAGCAGGAAGCAACCGGGCGTACCACGGTGCCGTGCCTGCTGATTGACGACGGTGAAACACAGGAATGGATGTACGAATCAGGCGATATTATCCGTTATCTGAAGTCGCTTTGATTGTCTCCAGCAGCGAACCTAACGCCTCAGATGACCCAAGCAGACGCTGAACGGTATCTACAACCGCCTGTGTCTGAGGGTCGACCTCTACATTGATCTTATCCCCCACAGTCACCAGGCCAAAGGTGGTTACATCACGAGTCTCAGGGATCAGATGCACTGCAAAACGGTCGCCAGCCACTTCCGCGATGGTCAGGCTGCAACCGTTGAGCGCAACATAGCCTTTATCTAACAGATAAGGAGCGAGATTGTCTGGTCGCTCCATCCATACCACCAGGTTATTCGCGGTCTCAATAACCTCAACAACCCTGACCTGCTGCATCACGTGACCCGATAGCAGATGACCGCCAATCTCATCACCAAACTTAGCTGCACGCTCAATATTCACGATACTTCCAGCCTTCAGGTCGCCAAGGTTGGTGACCTTAAGGGTTTGACCAATAGCGTCAAAACTCACACGGCTACCAGTGCTACTACCAGCACCACTCCCAGAGCTGGCCGGAATAATTTCCCGTGCCGTCAGACAGGTGCCGTTGATAGCAACAGAAGCTCCAATCACAAGCCCATCAACAAGCTCATCAGAGAAATCAAAAATAAAGGTCGCGAAATCCTCCTTCTTGAGAACATCAGCAACAGCAAGTCGGGTCTGCACAATTCCAGTGAACATTTCGGGCCTCGGGTCATCACAGTTGTGGCCATTATGCACTATACTCGGGGCTTATTCATAAAAGTCGAACGACCCTCTGGAAGGTGATTTTGGACGTTAAAAAATCAGGGCTGATTCTGTCTGGTGGTGGTGCCCGAGCTGCGTACCAGGTCGGTGTATTAAAAGCTATCCATAAAATTCTCCCCAAAGGCCACTACAATCCGTTCGATGTTATCTCAGGAACATCTGCAGGTGCGATTAACGGCGTAGCACTTGCCAGTTATGCAGAAAATTACCGGATTGGTATTAAGCACCTCGAACGAATATGGATGCACTTCACCCCTGATCATATTTACCGCACCGATTTTCTCGGAGTTTCACACGGCATATTGAGAATGGCGCGCTCAATGGTCATGGGAAAACGATTTAAAAATGATCCAGTGTCGCTGCTCAATAATCAGCCATTACGGGAACTACTCGGCGAAGCCATTAAATTCGACCAGATTCAGGGCGCTATTGATAACGGCGCACTTCATGCGATCGCGGTTAACTGCTCGGGCCTTGAAACTGGAGAGTCAGTCGCTTTTTTCCAAGGGCATTACAGTATTACCAACTGGAACCGTCACCGTCGGATTGGAAAACGTACGCGAATAACGCTTGACCACCTCATGGCGTCTTCAGCGATTCCAATGATATTTCCTGCGGTTAAATTACACGGCGAATATTTTGCCGATGGCGCAGTTCGCCAGCTTGCGCCGATCAGCCCTGCACTTCATCTGGGTGCAGAGAAAGTTATGGTGATTGGTGTTTCGGGTATCGCCCATAAGCGTAAAGATCACGTGAAACCTCCGGCGGCTTATCCAAGCCCGGCGAAGGTCATGGGTCATATGTTAAATGCCGCTTTCCTCGACAGTATGGAAACCGATGTCGAGCGCCTGCGCCGTATTAACCGGACTCTGACCAGTATTCCTGAAGATGTTCGAAAGGAAGCAGGAATGGAGCTCAAACCCATTGAGTTACTGGAAATCAATCCAAGCCGTTCCATTGATCAGATTGCTGGCGAGCATGCTGCTGAAATTCCTAAAGCCCTGAAAATGACCTTGGGTGGCAGTGGTAACGCAGGCCAGAACGGATCAGGTATTCTCAGTTACTTGCTGTTTTCTAAAGGCTTCTGTAAAGCACTGATTGACCTCGGTTATAGCGATGCCATGCAACGCGCCGATGAAATTCGCGGATTTTTCTCAGATCATTTTGAGGAAGAAAAGTAATGAGCACTCCGAAACGAATTGTCGTACTGACTGGCGCGGGCATTTCAGCCGAATCAGGCATTAATACGTTCCGGGATAATGGCGGCCTGTGGGAAAACCACCGCCTCGAAGATGTAGCAACGCCAGAGGCCTTCGAGCGTGACCCCGCGCTGGTTCAGCGCTTCTACAACGGTCGCCGGGCGCAACTTGCTGACGTCAAACCCAACCCTGCTCACATTGCTCTTGCTGAATTCGAAAAGGAATTTGCCGGTGACTTTTTACTGGTGACACAGAATGTTGACCATCTGCATCATGAGGCTGGCTCACAGAACCTCATACATATGCATGGTGAACTGAAAAAATCGCGTTGCCTCACCACCGGGAAAATCCATAGTCAGCAGGCAGATATTGAAGCAACCAGCCTATGTGAATGCTGTGGTACCGCCAGCTTGAGACCACATATCGTCTGGTTCGGCGAAATGCCGTTATACATGGATGAAATCTATCAAGCGTTAGAGAAATGCGACCTGTTCATCAGTATCGGTACTTCTGGCAACGTCTACCCAGCAGCCGGATTTGTAGAGGTAGCTAACAGCGTTAATGCCAGAACGGTAGAAATAAACCTGGAGCCTTCACGTGGCGCCGATGCGTTTCAGGAAGCCTTACACGGCCCGGCCTCAGTTAAGGTCGCTGAGTTTCTATCTACAATCAGCTGAGGCTCTATCTACAACCAGCTGAGGCTCCTGCTTACCCACCTCAAAGAATACAGGCATAAAAAAACCCGCCGAAGCGGGTTTTTTCAACAGTACTGAAAATCAGTCGTTGTTAGTCGAACCAATCTTATGGATCGACAGGTCAGCACCGTTGAACTCTTCTTCTTCGCTCAGGCGAATACCCGATACAGCCTTCACCAGACCGTACACGATAAAACCACCAATCAGAGCGACTGCGATACCAGCAACAGTACCAATCAGCTGTGACATCAGGCTGACGCCACCAAGGCCGCCCATTGCTTCTGTGCCGAAGATACCGCAGGCAATGCCGCCCCACGCGCCACACAGGCCGTGCAGAGGCCATACACCAAGTACGTCATCGAATTTAGGGAACTTGTTCTGAGCCAGAGTGAATACCCACACAAACAGCGCACCAGCAACACCACCGACCAGCAGAGCACCTATGGGATGCAGAACGTCTGAACCCGCACACACAGCAACCAGACCTGCCAGAGGACCGTTGTGGATAAAGCCCGGGTCATTGCGACCAACGATCATTGCAACAACAACACCGCCAACCATCGCCATCAGGCTGTTAACAGCAACCAGACCTGAAATGCCATCCAGCGTTTGCGCTGACATCACGTTAAAGCCAAACCAGCCAACAGTCAGAATCCACGCGCCCATAGCCAACCACGGAATGTTTGATGGCGCGAACGCGGTGACTTTACCGTCACGGTAACGGCCACGACGAGCGCCCAGCAGGAAGACAGCTGCAAAGGCAATCCAGCCACCAACACCGTGCACAACGACTGAGCCTGCGAAATCGTGGAAGCCAGCACCGTACGTTTCTTCTAACCATGCTTGCAGGCTGAAACCAAAAACGGCATTCCCGTTCCAGATGATGCCTTCAAAAAATGGATATACGAATGCAACCGTCAGGGCAGAAGCAATCAGAATTGGGTAAAACTTCGCACGCTCAGCAATACCACCAGAAATAATGGCTGGAATTGCCGCCGCAAAGGTCAGCAGGAAGAAGAACTTCACCAGCTCATAGCCATTGTTTTCAGTCAGCTCCGCAGCACTGGCGAAGAAATCCATGCCGTAGGCTACCTGATAACCGATGAAGAAATAGGCAATGGTTGAGATACCGAAATCAGTAATGATTTTTACCAGAGCATTTACCTGGTTCTTATGACGTACTGTACCGACCTCTAGAAATGCGAAGCCCGCGTGCATCGCCAGTACCATGATGGCACCCAGCAGAATAAACATTGTGTTCGCGCTGTACATAAGAGTTTCGACAGCGGAGTTGATACCTGTGATATCCACGAGTTGTCCTCTGATAGTTCGTTAAATGTGTATTTGGCGCGGCGCACTCTAGCGGTGCCCTTTGCGCAACATCAGGGCAAAAGCCCATTAGAATCCTTCGATAGGGGAACGTTTAAGCAGAAGGCGTGCCACTTTGTCCACTTTGCGACAATCGAGCAATAGAAAACGCACAACTATAGAGCTGACGTGCGCTAGCGTGATGCAGGAATTCGTACGCGAAAAGAATGATCAACCAAACCCACCCCAATATGGCACCAACATCTAACACAGAAAATGTGATTGCACTTCAATAGTGCATTCAATCTGCAGGCCACATCCCATCCATCATCATTGGATAGGCCACGGGCCTAAAATCAGTAAACTCGATGTCTCTGACTATCTCAAAATCACTCCAGAGCATCCGTGCTCCCTTCAACCACTGGGTCGAAGCAACGCGTTTATGAATCATCTGGAGTTCTTCAGACGTGGCTGGCCGTGCCGGGCCAGCTTTGCCGTAGAGCCGGACTCCGGGTTCCGAGGCAAAACGTCCTGTTAGCAGCGACTTAAGCCAGAACCAGCGCCCCACATTTACTGCCGACACGCAGACGCTTGGGTTCGAGTCTATGTTCTCACCCAGTGACACTGCGTAGTGGTCGAAAAAGAAGCCCGTCTGATCATCACGAAGAAATACCGTGCCGACAGGTGTAATATGCGGAGTACCGTCAGGGCAGACCGTCGCAATGGAGCAATGCACGGCTGAGGCCTGCGACTGCTCTAACGTCCGTTTGATTTGTGGCCAGTTCGATTTTAATGACAACCTTTACCTTCCCTGGTTAAGCCAAACTTAAAGTTTAATCGCGGTGCGAGATTTCAAAACACACATGAATATTCTGGCGACGTTCGAAATCCTTAGGAATCGACTTGCCCGTCACATCCCGGATACTGAACTCCGACAGCGCATCACGATCGAGGCTGAACTTACGCAGATTATTTGAGAATATCAGCGTGCCACCGGGCGCTAACCGGTCCATCGCCATGCGAATAAGATACACATGGTCACGCTGAATATCCAGTACCCCTTCCATACGCTTCGAGTTTGAAAAAGTCGGCGGGTCCATAAAGATAAGATCGTACTCGCCGGTGTCGTCTTTCAGCCACTGCAGGCAGTCGGCCTGAATAAAACTGTGCCCGTCCGGGTTCAGATCATTAGCACGGAAATTATCACGCCCCCAGTTGAGGTAAGTCCGCGACATGTCCACACTGGTCGTCTTTGCCCCGGCTACCGCGGCATGCAGCGACGCGGTCGCCGTATAGCAGAACAGGTTAAGGAAACGCTTACCGCCCGCCTGTTTCGCGATATGCAGACGTGTCGGCCGGTGATCAAGGAACAAGCCTGTATCGAGATAGTCACGAAGATTCACCAGCACATTCACCTGCCCTTCGCGGACGCTCATGGTGCGCTTTTCATCGCTCTGCTTTTCGTACTGACGTTTACCACTCTGACGTTCACGACGCTTAAGAACAATCTGCTCCGCAGGTACGCCAGTGACTTCAGGTAAGGCTGCCAGAACATCCAGCAGACGTTTCTCGGCGACCTGAGGGTCAATCGATTTAGGCGGCACGTATTCCTGAACGTGGAGCCAGTCTTCGTAGCGATCGACCGCCACCGCGTATTCCGGAATATCCGCATCGTAAATGCGGTAACAATGAACGTTCTCGCGGTTTGCCCACTTACCGAGGTTCTTCATGTTCTTCTTCAAACGATTGGCAAACGCCTCTACCGGGCCACGAATGGCCGTTGGCTGCGGTCGAGAGGAACGTTCATCAGCGGCGCCGAAGACCAACAGCTTGGTTTCGATTTTGCCGTTCATAAACTTATATTGTTTATCAAGAGGACGACGGATAGCGCGGGCCAGGTCCGTATTGCCGGTAAAGATAGCAACACGCCACTCAGGTAATTTCATCGTGGCATCATGCAGTTGCTGATACAGAGGCGCCAGCTGAGGTAGTTCGCTCAGGCGCTCACCATAAGGCGGGTTAGAAATCACCATACCGCCCTGCTGTATCACCTCTTTCTGCACGCGCAGATCGTTAATATCGCGGCGCTCCAGATGCACCTTGCCAGCCAGACCTGAACGCTCCAGGTTCTTGTTTGCCGCATTCAGCTGCTCAGAATCAATATCAAAGCCATACAGACGGTTCTTCATAGCATTGATGCCATCGGTACGACGCTGGCGCGCTTCATCAACCAGCTTCATCCAGAGCTTACGCTCATGACTCTTCCAGCGATCGAAACCCCAACCCTGTCGGTTAAGCCCTGGTGCAACATCTGCGGCCATGAGCCCGGCTTCAATCAGCAAGGTGCCGGAGCCACACATAGGATCAACGAGGGTCTTGCCCTCTTTTGCCAACTCAGGCCAACCCGCACGGATCAGCAGGGCCGCGGCCAGGTTTTCTTTCAGCGGTGCTTTACCCGGCTGCAGGCGATAGCCCCGACGGTGGAGGCTGTCCCCGGAGACATTCAGAAACAGCGACAGACGCCCTTTGCGCAACTGGGCTTCGATACGGATATCACCCGACTTATCGACCGATGGACGCACGCCCGTCTGCTCACGGAAGACATCGACCACCGCATCTTTGATGCGCTGCGCGCCGAACTGAGTGTTATTGATAAAACGACTGCTGCCGTGAAAATCGATACGGAACGTGGCTTCAACAGGAAATAAAGAGGGCCAGTCGACCGTCTTCGCCATTTTGAACATTTCATCGGCGCTTTCTACCTGACATTCCAGTAATGGAAGCAGCAATCGGCTGGCGAGACGTGACCATAAACACACCCGGTACGCCGCTTCAAGATCACCGTGCCAATAGACGCCAATGTGGCTTTCTTTATCAACACTTCCGCCTAAGTGTCTAATTTCATCGGCCAGCAGTGCCTCGGTGCCTTTTGCACAGACAGCCAGCCAATTGGTATTTGGATCGTTATATTCTACGTCACTCATACATTCATACACTCAGGGTAATAGCGAAAAGGCGCTAAAACCTTATCACTTAGAAGAAATAATTCATTAACATTCACCGTGTTGTCACGGTACAACTATACGTGGTCCGCCGATTTTTCTGTGGCTAACCGATGTTTTAATAACAGCGAGGAAGCAACTCTATGAAAAGACAGAAACGCGACATGCAGGAAAGAGCCTTTGCACGTGGCTACCGGGCAGGCGTAGAACGCCGCTCCAAAGATCTGGCCCCAGCAGGCCCAACACACGACGACTGGATGGCTGGTTGGCGATCCGGACGCGAAGACAACTGGGATGGTTATACCGGCGTTTCTGGTATTCATCGAATGGCGGTGTAATTACCCGCCACTGAAGAATTTTACTCCACTCCTGACGAGTTTCGTCAGACTCACGCCTCCCCCACCCGGGGAGCTTGGCCCGGCTTTGCCGGGCTTTTTATCTGCTGTTATTTAATCAGTGTCGATCAGGCTTTACTGAGAGAGCGTACACACTCACCGATCAGCTCTGGACCACGATAAATAAAGCCAGAGTAAACCTGCACCAGAGATGCGCCTGCACGTACTTTATCAACCGCGTCTTCACCTTCAAGAATACCGCCAACGCCGATCACCGGCAGACGATCGCCCAGCACACCACACAGGCGCTCAATGGTCATGGTTGAAAGATCGGTCACCGGCGCGCCGGATAAACCACCAGCCTCAGCGCCATGCTTAGAACCTTCAACGCCTTCACGAGACAAGGTGGTGTTGGTCGCAATGACGCCGTCGATTTCACAATCGAGAAGCGTCTGCGCCACAGTATCAATTTCTGCGTCTTCCATATCGGGCGCAATCTTCACGAAGATTGGCTTGTAGCCATGCTCTTTTGCCAGCTCGGCCTGACGCGCTTTCAGCGGCATCAGCAGGTCACGTAGTGCATCGCCGTACTGCAAGGTGCGCAGCCCTGGTGTATTCGGTGAAGAGATATTGACCGTGATATACGTGGCGTACTGATAGACCTTCTCAAGGCAGATCAGGTAATCGGACGTCGCATCTTCAACAGCGGTGTCAAAGTTCTTGCCGATGTTGATGCCCAGCACACCTTTAAACTTCGCTTTCTTTACTTGCTCAACGAGGTGATCAACACCTTTATTGTTGAAGCCCATGCGGTTGATGATGGCGCGCTCTTCCGGCAAACGGAACAGACGCGGCTTTGGGTTACCAGGCTGTGGACGCGGTGTGATAGTACCGATCTCAATGAAACCAAAACCCAGGCGCGCAAAAGCATCAATGTAATCGCCATTTTTATCCAGCCCCGCCGCCAGTCCGACCGGATTCGGAAAGGTAATTCCAGCTACGGTTACTGGCTGATCTGGCACCTTCTTAGCCAGTAAACCCAGTACACCAAGCTTCTCAGCTCTGCCCAGCATCTTCAGCCCCAGATCATGGGATGTTTCTCCATCCATCATAAACAGGAACTGTCGGGCAAGGCTGTACCAACTCATAGCTATCTCTCAATACATCAGGGTGATAATAGATTTGCGCGCATTATAGGGACTAATGCGGCCGCTGTAGATCCCTCTCGGCTAAAAAGTCAGCCGACGCGCTCAATTGCCTCGAATTTGCCTTGCTGGTTGAACAGAATCGCAAAGCGCCCACGTACACCATCGCGGGTAACTACGCGCTGCAGTACGCCTGCAGGGAAGCGTACTTTCCTGCCGTCAGTTGAATACGCCAGCACCGTCCGGGCATCACCCTGATAGTAGCGGAGATACTCATCGCTACTGATATTCAGGTCGACAATGATTCGTTGCATCATGGTGCGACTCCCTGCCGATCACCCGCAACGGCGCGCTGCTCACGCTTCACATCCTGCCGGATACGCCACTTTTCCAGCCACTCACGAATGCCTTTTATCCAGGAAATACGGCTTTCGGTCATAAGTTCAGGGTGACGCTGAGTCAGAATAACCTCGGGCTGAAGATAATCCGGTAGCACCGCAAGACCGTGTTGGTTAAAAAGCACAGGCGACAGTTCGCCATAACGCTGCCACGGCAACAGCGTTGGATTACACACAGGCCCGGTATTAAGTACCTTCTCGAGCAGGCCGAGTGTACGCATCATCGAGCAGTTAACACTCTCATTCCAGGCCGGATCAATGTACTCACGCCAGTCGAATTTTGCCGCAACGATCCACTTTTCATCCTCACAAGTAACATAAGGTGGAAGTGCCCGCTCTGACAGTGGGTCCGGGTACTCCGACAGAATACGATTCCAGAACCTGAGGCCGTTAAAATTAGCGACCAGATCAGCAAACGAATACACCCCTGTGGTTTCAGCACCAAAATAGACTGACTCAGTCCACTCCCCAAATAGGAAGGCGTGCTTCAACGGCAGAGCCATCCTCTCCGTTTCGCGAAAGTAGCTGTAACCTTCGGTGAAGAAGTGCCCAAACTTATCGGTACCAACAAAGTGCTCGCCGACACGAACGACGGACGCCACCCGCTCAGACAGAACGAGGGTCGGAGAATGCGGCCAGGTGAAGTCGCGATAGATAGAATCCGGAAGAGTGATGCGAATACGATCGAGATCAGGGTGCTGTTCAGCAAATGACTCGACCTGCCCCACGATTGGCCGGGCCAACAGCACCCGGAAAGAGTCGTACAGACGATCCACATCACAACGAGACCGTTTGGGAACGCGCTGAACTTTACGGGGTTTCAGGTGTGGAGCATTGCGGTTAGCTCGTACCAGAGCACGATCAATCCGCTGCGCAACCTCTGCATTTAGAAGCGATCGGCTATCGGCCATGTCCACGGCAGGCAATTGGCTGAAATGATCAACCTCTGCTGCTTTCGCAATAAAAGGTAGAAGTGTCGACAGCAGAAAAGGGAGAACTAGTAGTCTGATCAAAACCTGAATACACGCCGGTGAAAACCGCAGTTTTACACCGGCGCAGGCATCAGATCAAATCTCAGGCGTGGCGGCTCGCTTGCGCAAGGTCCAGAAGCTCTCTCAGAGCGACCGCAATCATCGGGAAGCTGGTCTGCTCGATACTTTTGAGATCTTCAAGCATACGCCCCCAGCGCTCAACCAGGATGTCCTGCTCTTTCTCCCAGTGCTCAATCGCCAGTTCGAGATCTGTTTCGTCAGAGTGTCCTTTAAGGATACCGACGGTTAAGGACCGCTGCTGCCAATCAAGGTCATCACGGAAACTTTCACGTGCCATCGCTTCCCAATGGTTACTGGTGGGCAGATCATTAATCTGACGCAAGAACCAGTTAAGCGACAGGTGATCGCCCACACCGAAGTAGGCCTGAGTAACACGTTCGACCGGGCAATCCGATTGAGCTGCCGCTTCGATAATACCCAGCGAAGAATAAAGTTCTCCGGCACCGGCAGTAAAGGCCGCTAACGTTTCCGGTACGCCCTGCTCACGGCGTTTATCAAACTCCTGCTGCCAACGCTTGAGTGCATCGCCCTTAAGAGTCGAACTCAGGTTATGGGCTATGTGTTGAACAGCCGTGCCAAAGCGTTCCACTTCACTGGCAATATCGACCGCAACACGACGATTACGCAGGAACCAACGAGTAGCACGTCGCACCAGGCGCATCAGCTCTGCCATCATGTTTTCCTGAACCGCTGTTGGCACCTTGTAGTCCAGAGCGCTGATTTCGCGCCAATGGTCATGCAGGGAGAAAGTATCCCGAGCTGTCACATAGGCCCGGGCGATATCGACGATCGAGGCACCAGTAGAGTCTCCCAGGCGATTCACAAAGGTAATGCCCATGTGATTAATCATGTCATTGGCCAGCTGAGTCGCGATAATCTCTTTACGTAGCCGGTGATTATTAATGGCTTCAGAGAACTTCTTATTCAACGCATCTGGGAATGCCGTCGACAGAATCTTCGAAATATAGTCATCTGACGTAATTTTCGAGGCGTTTAAGCGCTCTTTCATATCCGCTTTGGTATACGAAATCAGGACGGCCAGTTCAGGCTTTGTCAGCCCCGTATTATCGTTGCGGCGATCCTGTAATTCTTCTTCATCCGGCAAAAATTCGAGTGAGCGATTCAGCTTACCCTGCTGCTCATAGTCTTTCATCAGACGGATGTATTCGTCGAGACGCTCTCGGCAATCACGGTAGGCAAGTGCGATTGCCTGGGTCTGGTGATAATTGTTATTCAGAACCAGATCCGCAACCGGGTCGGTTTGCTCCAGGAAGACCTGATTACGCTGTTTACGGGTGAGATCGCCATTATCCATGATCTCATTCAGCATAATCTTAATGTTTACTTCATGGTCAGAGCAGTCAACACCACCCGCGTTATCGATGAAGTCCGTGTACGACGCACCGCCATTCAGCCCAAACTCGATACGCCCGAGCTGAGTCACACCGAGGTTGCCCCCTTCGCCTATAACCTTGGCACGGACATCTTTACCGTTAATTCTGAGTGCATCGTTCGCTTTATCACCGACGTCAGAGTCCAGCTCGGACGATGCTTTGATATAGGTACCAATACCGCCATTCCAGATCAGATCCACTTCAGCTTTTAAGGCCGCTTTTATCAGATCGTTTGGCGCTAATTTACTCTCTTTGATACCGAACCGTTTTTTCATTTCAGGCGTAATATCGATACTCTTGGCCGAACGCAAAAAGACACCACCACCCTTAGAAATCAGTGACTTGTCATAATCTTCCCAACTGGATCGCGGCAACTCAAATAGTCGCTTGCGCTCTTTAAAGCTGGAAGCAGAATCTGGCTCAGGGTCGATAAAAATATGCATGTGGTTAAATGCAGCAACCAGCTGAATGTGCTCAGACAACAACATGCCATTACCGAACACATCACCGGCCATGTCGCCGATGCCCACCACAGTAAAATCATCCGTCTGAACATTCACACCGCGTTCACGGAAGTGACGTTGCACGGATACCCAGGCACCGCGTGCTGTGATGCCCATTTTCTTATGGTCGTAACCCACCGAGCCACCGGAAGCAAAACCATCTCCCATCCAGAAGCCACGATTGACCGCAATTTCATTGGCAATGTCTGAGAAGGTTGCTGTGCCTTTATCTGCTGCAACAACAAGATACGGGTCAGGTTCGTCGTGACGAACCACCGACTCAGGAGGAACGATCTCACCTTCAATCAGGTTATCGGTGACATCCAGAAGTGCACTGATGAAGGTCTGATAACAAGCCACACCTTCAGCAATAAAGGCATCACGCCCACCTTCGGTTGGTGGGCATTTCGACACAAAGCCACCCTTAGCACCGACAGGCACAATCACCGCATTTTTCACCTGCTGTGCTTTTACCAGACCGAGCACTTCGGTGCGGAAGTCATCGACGCGGTCAGACCAGCGTAAACCGCCACGGGCGACCTTCCCGCCCCGTAGATGCACACCTTCGATACGGGGAGAATAAACAAATATTTCAAACATCGGGCGCGGCAGAGGAATGTCGGTGATCTCTGACGGCTTAATTTTGAATGAAAGATAACTCTTTGTTTTACCCTCCGCATCCGGCTGGAAGTAGTTGGTACGCAGCGTTGCTTTGATTAACTCAATATAGCGACGGATGGCTCGGTCTTCGTTAAGTTGATCTACATCGTCGAGCGCTTCATGAATCTTACTTTCGACCTCAGCGACTGCCTGGTCACGATCCTCAGCAGACTGCTCACCAAGACCAAAACGCACATGAAACAGATTAACGATCTGGGCACTGATCGGAATATAGCGGCTCAATGTGTCGGCGATGTAATTCTCAGAAATACCGAAGCGGATCTGCTTCATATAGCGAGCGTAGGCTCTGAGCAGCGCAATATCTTTCCAGCCAAGCTTGGCACCCAGCACCAACCGGTTAAACGAATCGTTTTCAGCCCGACCATCCCAGATAGCACGGAAGGCATCCTGAAATACCTGCTTTACCTCAGCAATATTAATGCTGTCAGACAGAGTATATTTCAGTGAGAAATTATGAATCCAGACACGACGACTGTCACCGCAGACAATTTCATAAGGGTGCTCGCCCATCACCCGCAAGCCAAAGTTTTCGAGCACTGGAATAATGTCAGACAGTGGTAGAATGGTGTCCGGGTTAAACAGCTTGAACCTGAGTTCGTTCTGATCGCCTTCGAGCTCCCGATAAAAAGACATACCAAGCTCACCGTTCGCAGCCGATTTTAGTGTATCCATATGCTGGATATCGGCGACAGCAGTGCGAGCAGAAAAGTCCTCGCGGTAACCCGCCGGGAAGGCAGACCGGTATTCATGATAAAGAACATTACCGCGCTCTTCACCCACCTGCTCCACCAGCGCAGCATGTAAGTCATCAGTCCAGGAGCGAACAACCTGGCGAATCTTGTTGGCCACAACACCTTCATCATAGCTAAGCTCTTTTTCTGGGTTCAGCCGAACAATAAAGTGCGTTCGCGCCAGCACCGATTCAGAAAAATAAGTATTGAATTCTATATCGAGTGGGCTGAATTCCTTAGTCAGAATATCTTCCATCTTCTGACGTAGCTCTGTGTTGTACACATCACGCGGCGTGTATGCGATACACGATAGGAACTTACTGTAGGTGTCCTTTCGCAGATACACTCTTGTCTGGCGTCGCTCCTGAATATTCAGAACGCTGATCGCAGTTTTGTAGAGCTGGTCGACATCCGACTGAAAGAGTTCATCGCGTGGATACACTTCCAGAATACGATCCAGCTCTTTCGCGCTATGGCTCGAACGCTCAAAACCGGACTTCTCACGAATCGCTGTCAGCTTGCGACGAATGATCGGAATATTGTTCGGTGTTTCGATATACACAATTGAGGTAAACAGGCCCATGAAGCGCATGCCACCAACAACATTGCCATGCTTATCAAATCGTTTAACGACGACATAATCGGGATAGGCAGGGCGATGTATACGGCTGCGATTGCCCGACTTCATAAAGTTAATCAGTGAAGGGCCGGTAATGAACTCGCGGATTTCAGGTTCAAGCTCCTTCAGCTGAACCCGTGACCGCGTGGTGTCTATGTTGCGGAAAATCCCAAGATCATGCGTTGGATCTCGATCTACAACCTTACCCGATTTCGCGTCACTGACAGTGAACTCATCGTACGCCAGAAAAGTGAAGTGGTTAGAAGCCATCCAATCAACAAACTCGGCTGCTTCGGTACAGGTCTCTTTATCATTAACCGTGCATGCATCACGCAGCTCCTGAGCTGTATTCTTCGCCTTCTCCAACATTTCAGGAAAGTCGCGTACACAGCGTTGAACCTCACTAAGCACATCTTCAATTTCCTGAGCCAGATCCGTCATCAACTGCTCATCAGAATGATGATCTACTTCGATATAAATAATGGCTTCAGGCGTTTTTCCTTTCCCCGGCTTCTGCCACTGGCCCGTCGCCTTAAGCTGACCTTTCTCGTCACGCCCGGCATGCAGTACACAGTAATGAATGGCATGGAGCGACATCTGGCGGGCATTGAGCTGCATTCGAACGGAATCAACCAGAAACGGCATATCATCGAAGACGATTTCAATCACAGTGTGCAGCGACTGCCATCCATGATTTTCATGGTCGGGGTTAAATACGCGTACCTTTGGCTCGCCTGCTGATCTATTCTGGATAAACTGCCAGCACGACAGCGTCGCCCCGTACAGATCCTCTACTGAGCGACTCAGGACTTCATCCGAGGGCGCCCCCGAGTAGTACAGATCTGCGAATCGCGTTAACTGAGACGCGAGGGAAGACTCATTCCGTTCATTGATCAGAGCGTGTAAAGGTGTAAGCATTGCAGTCACTCGCCACAAGGTTCCAGTAATAGTTATGTCTAAAGCTTAGACTATCTGTCAGCTTTGCCACTTGAGCGTACGCAAGGATTGTTTACGCTACTTTACGGACATGCAGATAACTTTATTAACAAGGCGTGATCAGAGCGTTGACCGCCACAGCGGAATCTCTAAAATCCTTGTCACTCTGGAAAAACAGAGGCCAACACACCGATAAGAATCAGGACTGGATTCAGATGAGCTTACAGAACGGGTTCCAACAACTCCGTGATAATTTACAGAAAACCATCATTGGTCAGCCTCAATTGGTAGAGCGACTGCTCCTGACACTATTAGCGGATGGGCACTTATTGGTTGAAGGCGCACCTGGCCTTGCAAAAACCAAAGCCATTAACGCGCTGGCAGACCGAATGGAAGGTGAATTCAAGCGTGTTCAGTTTACGCCCGATCTCCTGCCGGGAGACATCACAGGTACTGAAATTTACCGCCCTGAAACGCAGAGCTTTGATTTTCAGGCCGGGCCAATCTTCCATAACCTGATTCTCGCCGACGAAATTAACCGGGCACCGGCGAAGGTTCAGAGCGCTCTTCTTGAAGCCATGGCTGAACGTCAGGTAACCGTCGGCGGTGTTACTCGTGAGTTGCCTGACGTATTTATGGTCATGGCCACTCAGAACCCAATTGAGCAGGAGGGGACCTATCCTCTCCCTGAAGCTCAGCTGGACCGCTTCCTGATGCACGTAAAAATTGATTACCCCGATGCCAGCGCAGAGCAGTCGATTCTGCGCTTGGCCCGTGGCGAAGCGCTGGCTCACAAAGACTACGATGGCAGTAAACTGACCGAGAAACACCTGATTGCTGCTCGCAGCCAGGTACTGCAGATGCACATGAGCGAAGCCGTTGAAGAATATCTGGTGCAACTTATCATCGCGACGCGTGAACCAGGTAAATACGGCGATGATCTCGCACGCTGGGTCGAGTTTGGCGCCAGCCCCCGTGGTACCATTGCGCTTGATCGCTGCGCCCGCGCTTATGCCTGGCTTGAAGGGCGTGATTACGTCAGCCCCGATGACGTACGTGCCGTAGCGCACGATGTGCTGCGTCATCGTATTCTGCTCAGTTTCGAGGCCGAAGCCAGTGGCCTGACCACAGATACTGTCATCAACGAACTGCTGTCGCGGGTACCAGTAGCCTGATGATCCGCCGCGAGTTTTCTGATGGAACAGTGATCAACCCCGCTCGCCTTGCGGGTCTGAGGGTACTGGCCAACCTTCTGCCACTGCACCGGCAGAAGAAAATCCTGAACGAGCAATCGGGCACTCATGCCTCTCGTCTGCGTGGCCGGGGCATCGATTTTGCGGAAGTTCGGGGATACCAACCCGGTGACGACATCCGCTCAATGGACTGGCGTGTCACTGCACGTACCGGTGAACCTCATATCAAGGTATTCCGCGAAGAACGAGAACGCCCTGTACTGCTGGTCACTGACCTGCGCAGTTCCATGAACTTCGGTACCCGGCGTGCACTCAAGCGAGTGGTGGCAGCTGATATTTCAGCCCTGCTGGCTTGGGCAGCTGCCATGCAGGGAGACCGCGTTGGCGGCCTGATATTCAACGATACCAACGAATTCGATCTGCGCCCGCACACCGGCCGGAAAACATTGATGGCCTACCTGCATCGTTTGGCTGAAATGCCCGTCACAGAAGCCGCAGCCGCTCAACCGCGCATGCTTGATATCTGCCGTCACCTGGCCCGCGTTGCACGCCCGGGATCAGCGGTTTATATCGTCTCCGACTGGCAGGGCTTTGATAAAGAGTGTGAGCGAGCCTTGTATAGCGTCTCCCGGCACTGTGACCTGATTGCTATACGCGTCATTGATCCACTGGAAATTCAGAAGCCTGCGGGCGACTACGTTCTGACCGACGGCCGACAACGCTCGCGACTGAGCATCAGCAGCCGGGACAGCGCCGAGCAGCTCACTGCCTGGCAGGAACGTACTAACCAACTGAAGCACTCGCTGCTGCACCTGCAGGCACCATTAATTGATGTTCAGACCCACGAGGACCCTCTCGATTGTCTGCGTCAAGGGATGGGCTTCACCGCAGATCTGTCCGGAGTCACAGTATGAACCCGGGTGCCCTGCCGTTAGAAGACATCATTGAACCCGCCGCCATTGGATTATTTCCGTTGGCCTGGGGTTGGTGGGCCAGTGCAGCCGTCGTGGTTGCTGTCGTTGCCGCGCTGACATGGCTATTTATTCGCTGGCACCGACATCGTGCGATGCTCACGCTCACGTTGCCGCTGCTCGATCAGGCGAAAATTGATTACGCTGAGAACGAAGACTCAACACGGTATTGTCAGAGCCTGAACAAAACACTGAAGCGTTACCTGAAGGCCTGTGACGAAAACAGCCAACTATCGCTCAGCGGAGAGGAATGGACGGCCTACCTGAACCGCATCAACTCCAAAGCGACACTGTCCAATAAGACAATCAATGCACTTGCTCACGGCTCATATCGACGTGAGCCTGACCTGGCTGTTGAGTTAATCGACAGTGAGCTGCGTCAGTGGTTAAAAAGAACAACGCCAGAACGAGTGCGTAAAGCCGTCTCGAATACTGGCAGGAAGGCGCCCCATGTTTGAATTTCAGTTCCCATGGGCATTTTTACTGCTGGTGCTGCCATTCATTGCGCGCTACCTGCTACCGGCCAGAGTTCAGGAAGACGCTGCCCTTAAAGTGCCAGACCTGAGCGACTGGAACAGCACATCAGGCAGTACACCAGACAACACCGCGAGTGGTATGCGCTGGGTTGTGCCAGCGTTAGCCTGGCTGGCCCTGGTGTTTGCGCTGGCCCGCCCTGTCTGGCTCGGAGAACCAATTCGCCTGCCCGCTGAAGGTCGTGACCTTATGCTCGCGGTCGATATCTCAGGCAGTATGGATACCGCCGATATGGAGTTGAATAATCGCCCGGTGAATCGCCTCGAAATTGTTAAACACGTGCTGAACGATTTTATTAATCAGCGCGAAGGCGATCGCCTGGGATTGATTCTGTTTGGCTCGAACGCCTATCTGCAAGCACCACTCACGTTCGACCGTGAAACCGTGCGTACCTTTATGAATGAAGCCGCACTCGGACTTGCCGGAAAACAAACCGCGATCGGTGATGCCATTACCCTCGCCGCCAAGCGTATGCGCGAAAATCCGTCAGACAGCCAGGTGATCGTCCTGCTGACCGATGGAGAAAACACGGCCGGTAAAGTAGACCCCGTCAGAGCCGCAGAACTGGCTTCCGAGCTGGGTATTAAAATTTACACCATTGGTCTGGGCGCTGAGAGCATGCAAGTCCCAAGCTTCTTCGGCAGTCGTACAATCAACCCATCACGTGAATTAAACGAAGGCGAGCTGCAAAGTATCGCCGACCTGACTTCGGCACGGTTTTTCCGCGCTCGTAATACTGAAGAGCTGAGCCAGATTTACGACTTAATCGATGAGTTGGAACCGACCGAGCGGGAAAATAAAACTTACCGACCTGAGTCCGGATTGTTTCAGTGGCCGTTGCTTGTCGCCCTGTTGCTTGGTTGGGTTCAGCTTGTGCTTGTACGACGAGGTCTGTCATGAGTGAGTTTCTGAATAACATTCACTTTATGCGTCCTATCTGGCTGATCCTCCTTATTCCGGCTGTCGTTATGACCGTCTGGCTGGCACAGCGGACGCTGCGCAAAGGTCGCTGGGATCAGTTGATTGATCCCGCACTGCAAGCACACATGCTCGACCGCACACCGGGTAAATCGTCCATGCTCGGCGTGATCGCCATATTCATTGCCTCAGCCATCGCCATCGTCGCCGTATCCGGCCCAAGCTGGCAGCGCAAAGCGGTGCCTGTGATCAGTAACCCGGATGCTTTGGTGCTACTGATTGATATGTCGCTTTCAATGAACGCAACCGATGTCGCGCCTGATCGCGCCACCCGGGCAATTCGTAAAGCCACCGACATCGTCCGCGGCCGTGAAGATGGCATCACTGCTGTCATCGCCTACTCAGGAGAAGCCCACACGGTCGTGCCCTTTACTGATGATAAAGCAACCGTTGAGCACCTGCTGACATCACTGTCTCCCGAGATCATGCCGAAACTCGGTAGCCGACCAGATAAAGCTCTGACTCAGGCTCAAACGCTAATGACGGATGCCGGTGTCAATGAAGCCTCCGCTCTGCTGATTACTGACGGTATCCAGAACAAAGACGTCGAGCGCATTGCTATCGCTTTGGGTGACTCTATTGACCTTAGTCTGATTGCCGTCGGCACGGCTGAAGGGGCGCCAGTACCTATTGGCGACCAGGGGTTCCTCAAAAAAGGGGATGGCACCATCGTCCTGCCAAAGCTGGATACCGCGCCGATGCAGGCACTGTATGAGGCCACCGGCAGTCGCTGGCGGGCAATGAGTTATAACGACAGTGACTGGCGCAGCCTCACCAACAGTCTTCCCGGGAGCAACGACGCCAACGCACAGGAAACGACATTCGAAACCTGGCAGGATGCAGGTTACTGGCTGACCTTTTTGCTGATCCCCATCGCCATTGCAGGCTTTCGCCGGGGTGTACTGTTCAGCCTTGTTTTAATCCTGCCACTGCTCCCCGAAACGGCGAGCGCGAACGCCTGGAAAACGGACAACCAGCAAGCCGCTGAACTTATGGAGAGCGACCCGGCCCAAGCGGCTGAGCTGTTCAATAACCCTGAATGGAAAGGCACAGCGCACTATCGCGCCGGAAATTACGAAGCTGCAGAAGAAGCCTTTACGCAAAGTGATTCTGCACAAGCGAAATACAACCTGGGCAATGCCCGTGCTCAACAAGGCAAGCTCGAACAGGCCGCAGAAGCCTACCGGGATGCACTGAAAGCAGACCCTGACCTGACGCAAGCGCAGAAGAATCTCGACCTTGTTGAAGAAGCAATGAAGCAGCAGGAGCAATCGTCGTCTGACTCTGAAGGCGATTCTGAGAATTCTGACGAGAACTCTCAGAACGACCAGCAACAGGACAGCTCGCAAAGTAATGGTGAGAACAGCTCACAGAGCAATTCATCAGAGTCGCAGAATTCAGACCAGAATCAGAACAACAGTAGTCAGAATAACAATAGTCAGAACAACAGCAATTCCTCGGAAAATTCAGACGGTTCTTCAGGTCAGAACTCTGATAACCAGAATTCAGACTCTGGGGAGGACTCTGAACAGGAGTCAGCTGATGATGCCTATGCTGACAACATGGCTGAAAAAATGGCAGAGAAAAAGGCCGAAGACCAAGCCCAGAAGCAGGCTGAAGAACAGGCCGGAAAGCAAGAACAGCAGCAAGCAGGAAAAGCCCAACAGCCAGAGACTGGGAAGTCCGGAGACCGCGGCCTGAGCGACCAGCAGGATTCACAAAACGGCGATGAAGGTCAGGCCCAGAAACAAACGGCCGCAGAGCAACAGAGCAATGAAGAGAATGGAGAGTTCAGCCATCTGTCCCGCGAGCAGCAAGCGGCGATGGAGTCTGTGCTCAACGAGGTAGAAGATAACCCGGGTCTGCTGATGCAACGGAAGTTTTTATATCAGTACCGCCAGAATGCAGATCAGACGGAAGAGGATGTTTTATGGTAATCCGTTGGATTATTACCGCAGCGCTATTAATAGCCAGCCAGCTGGTACTCGCGGCTGAATTTATCTCAAGCGTTGATCGCAAACAGATTGGCCGCTCGGACCCGGTGACTCTGCAACTGCAGCATGTCGACAGCCAGGGTGGCTTTCTGAATCTGTTATCGACCGACATGCCAGACCTGTCGCCACTGGAACGCGACTGGAATGTCGTCGGCCGCCCACGCATCAGCAAAGAAAGTTCAAACGTTAATGGCAAAAGTACCTCAACCACTCGCTGGGAAGTCGAACTATTACCCCGCCGGACGGGCGAAGTACTGATTCCGGCCCTGTCATACAAAGGCGAATACAGTGATCCTATTCGCATCAATGTCGAAGACACAGCGACGACAGAACCCGAAAAGTCCGAGCATTTTTTCTTCGAAGTAGAAGTCAGCAGCGGCACTCACTACGTACAGGAACAGCTACTTTATATTGAGCGCATGTACTACACAGTGAATCACGACGACGCATCTCTGTCGGAATTTGAAGTCGCTAACGCCCGCGTTCAACCTCTCATGGACCCGAAGAAACACATTACCGTGGTTGATGGTCAGCGTATCGGTGTTTACGAACGCCGCTACGCTATTTTCCCTGAATCTTCAGGCACATTAGTAATACCGGGGCAGCGCTTCACAGCGCGTGTTACCGACCGCTATAACCGCTTCCGTGGCTCGGCCGAAACCATCGTCAGCAAACCCATCGAGTTAACCATTAATCCGATTCCTGACAGTTATCCGCAAGCGCCATGGATTCCGGCCAGCCGCTTTGTTCTGGAAGAAACATTCAGTACGCCTCCGACCGAGTGGCAGGCAGGCGAACCAGTGACCCGTACTTTTACTATCAAAGCGACCGGGCTGAATTCTGGCCAGGTTCCCCCCGTCCCGATGGCAGACGTAGAGGGTTTGCGTTACTACCCGGATCAGACTCAGGACAACAGCTCTATTTCAGAGCAAGGCATTGTGACCACGATTACTCAAAGCGTCGCCCTGGTTCCGGGAGTTGCAGGTGAGCTTATTCTGCCCGAAGTACGTATTCCATGGTGGAATACACTGGAAAACCGCGTTGAATACGCGACCTTGCCTGAGCACGTAATCAAGGTCATTCCAGCAGCGGCTGCGCCGCCCTCTTCTCAAACTTCACCCGGCATTTCTGAGTCCCCTGTCGAACCAGTCGCTGGTGAACTATCCGCTGATTCAGGGATCTGGAAACTTGCACTGGGTGTCTCTGTCGTTATGAACGGTCTGCTGTTAGCAGTGGTTGCCTGGCTGCTGCTGCGCCAACCTTCGAGTAGTGCAGCATCTGCAGTTCCGGATCATCAGGCTCGTAAAGAAGCCGCCGATAAAAAACAAAAAGAAGACGAGCACTACTACTGGCGAGAGCTTAAAAAGTCTGCCCGCGAGAACAATGCTCAGGCCATCCGCGAGAACATTATTCATTGGGCTTCAGCGGCATCAGGACGCCCGATGACATCGCTTGCTCAGGCTGAAGTCTGGTTGAATGATGTCAGGTTAAGTGCAGCTCTGGCTGAGCTGGATGCGACGCTTTACAGCGCCGATAAAAACAGTGCTTTTAATGGAAGTAGTATTACGCTGTTAATCGAAAGAGCGATGAAAGAAAAAAAATCGCAGGAAAATCAGGCATCCCTTCCCGAACTTTACTGAGCATTACCAGATTTTGCTCAGTTTCTTATGTTCGGTCTTCATGAGCGAGCTGAGCAGTCTTACTGACTGTTCAGCTCATCAAGTAGGGCTTTAAACCCTGCCTCATCGTACACCGTCACTTCCAGTTTCTGCGCTTTAGCGAGTTTCGAGCCCGCTTTATCGCCAGCCACGAGAAAGTCGGTTTTTGCCGATACGCTGCCCGTGACTTTAGCTCCCAGAGCCTCGAGTGCCGCCTTGGCGTCGTCACGTGTCATGTCCGACAGAGTGCCGGTAATGACCGCGGTTTTACCATTAAGAGGCGCGTCTTCGGCACTGCTGACGGGCTCTTTTTCTTCCCAATGAATGCCCGCTTTCTGCAACTGCTCGATTACCGTGCGGTTGTGCTCTTCAGCAAAGAAATTAACGATGTGTGCAGCCACGATATCGCCAATGTCGTCAACCGCCACCAGCTGTTCATGCGTGGCAGACATAATGCGCTCAAGAAAACCAAAATAACCGGCAAGATTATTGGCCGTAACCACGCCAACCTCACGGATGCCGAGGGCATAAATAAAGCGAGCAAGCGTCGTGTGCTTCGATTTCTCAAGAGCGTTCAATACGTTCTGCGCGCTTTTTTCAGCCATACGCTCAAGCCCGGCTATCTCTTCGACGGACAGATGAAACAGATCATCAAGAGTGTCAATCAAGCCCGCTTCGACCATCTGCTCAATCAGCTTATCGCCCAGGCCTTCAACGTCCATCGCCTTGCGTGAAGCAAAGTGTTTAATCGCCTCTTTACGCTGAGCAGAACACACCAACCCCCCGGTACAGCGAGCGACAGCCTCACCCTCTACTTTCTCGACATGTGACTCACAGACCGGACAAGCATCCGGCATCTGAATATCAGTCACACTGTCGGGACGACGTTCTTCAACAACAGAAACGACTTGAGGAATCACATCCCCTGCACGCCGGATAATAACGGTGTCACCAATTTTTACGCCTAACCGGGCAATTTCATCCATATTATGGAGCGTTGCATTACTGACCGTGACGCCGGCCACGTGCACAGGTTTTAAACGCGCTACAGGGGTTAAGGCACCGGTACGGCCAACCTGAAAATCAACGCCCAATAATTCTGTTAATTCTTCTACCGCCGGAAATTTATACGCAATCGCCCAACGCGGTGCTCTGGCGACAAAACCAAGCTGCTGCTGTAATGCCAGAGAGTTTACCTTGAAGACAGTTCCGTCTATTTCGTATCCCAGGCCCAGGCGCTTTTCACCAAGGCCAGCAAAGAACTTTTCAGCTTCTTCACGACCGGTCACAACGCGCATTTCTTCATTAATGCGCAGGCCCCACTTCTGGATCTGCTCCAGCGTCGCGCTGTGAGTTTCTGGCAGCGTATATTCCTCACTGACAACCCCAAGACTGTACGCGCAGAATTCCAGCGGACGCTTCGCCGTAATACTGGAATCCAGCTGTCGCAGCGAGCCCGCTGCCGCGTTTCTTGGGTTAGCGAATATTTTCTCACCCTGCTCCCGCGCACGTTCGTTGTAGGCTTCAAAGCCTCCCTTAGGCATATAGACTTCGCCACGAATCTCAATGCGCTCGGGCACGTCATCGCCGATTAAACGCAGAGGAATATTTTTAATCGTGCGAACGTTCTGGGTAACATCTTCACCTGTTTCGCCGTCGCCACGCGTCGCTGCACGCTCCAGTAAACCATCGATATACAATAGGCTGATCGCCAGACCATCCAGTTTTGGCTCACAGGCATACTCGATGTCTTCACTGCTCTTCAGACGATCACGAACGCGCTGATCGAACGCTGCAAATTCCTCTGCATTCATGGCGTTGTTTAATGACAGCATAGGCCGTTCGTGCTGAACTTCAGTGAAACCTGAGAGAGGTGCTCCACCGACCCTCTGCGTGGGCGAGTCAGAGGTGATTAACTCAGGATGATCAATTTCCAGCGCCTGTAGCTCGCGCATCAGACGATCATATTCAGCATCAGGGAGCGACGGCTCATCGAGCACGTAATAGAGGTAATTATGGTGATTTATCTGGTCGCGTAATTCCTGAATTTTATCTTCAGTTGCGGAAGAAGAAGAGGCGCCGGATGAAGGCGCCTCTGAAAACATATCTTGCTGGCTCATACTCGTTTTTTCGCAGCCAGCCGTTGCTGGCGTTCATATTCCAATATCTGCTGACGCTCATGTTCCATTGTCTGAGTCGTCATCGCACTGTGTGACTCGTCGAGCACATCAGCATTAAGGTTACGGGAAACCACCATCGCCATTTCAGACATCGCTTCGTACGCTTCCAGAGGGCGTTTGGCCCCCGGCAGGCTCATGAAGAAACTCAGCCCCATAAAGCTCTGATCTGCCATATGCGAAGGATCAAACGTACCCGGATTACGTACCTGTGCAACCGAGAACTGAATGCGCCCCTGTCCATCGGCTTCTTCAAAACGGTGGAAAATATCTTTCTCGCCATAGCGCAGGTCACAGCTGTTGAACAGGAACAGCAGATCACTGCCGTTAAAACCGCCTTCTTCGCGAGCGATGGTATGTATCACCAGTACCAGTTCCGGGTCAGGTCGGTTGGCCAATACCTCTGCATTCGCACCGGCATAATTGACCGGCTGCGAGATAACCGGCTCTTCCGGCATGCTCTCGACTTCCTGATCAAGGTGCGGATCTTCAATATGTTCCGGGTCTTCGACTTCTGAGGTCTGGTAGGTCTCATTGGTATCCTGCGAAGAACCGACAGGAGATGACGCTTCAGTTTGTTCCTGAGTCTGTGAATCCTGATACGCGTCAGACATCACATCGTCTGTGGTTGGCGCTCGATCAGGTTTTGCTACAGGCTCAGTTTGCGCTTCGGGAGAAACGACTCGCGCTGGAGAAACGATACCTTCTTCGAAGCTTCGCTCATCTCCCAGTTCCTCAACGTCCAGTAGCACCGGCACCTTTTCATTCAGGTCGACAGGCTTAACCGTCGGGATAATATCCGCTCTCGGTGGGGTCGCTTGCGCTTCTGGTTCTGAATGTACTTTTGGCTGTGTCGATACGCCGGATGGCTCGGGAGAAACCTCAAAAGAAGGCTTGTGAGAAGCCTCCTGAAGCGGGCTTTCGTCTTCACTGTCCGAGATTGCACTGCCGATTTTCAGATCGACTGCCACTGAAACGTCATCGGTATCATCGCGACCAAACGACGGCTCGCGGCGCTCCGCTGCCTGCAGCACTGCATCCTGAGTTGCGGCGTCCGCTTTATCCGATGAATAACCAGTCTGAAACTGACCGTCGTCTGCTGGCGTTTTCTCTGAGGCAGACGCCTTTGCAGAGGCACTGACTACCCGAACAGTACCCGGTAACTCAGGGTTGTAATCTTCGTCATCCAACTCATCCATGCCCGGCTGAATATCCAGCCGTAATGCTTCAGCACGAGCCCGCTTCATGCGGCGGAATCCATCGACCATGATAGCGGCAATAGCCAACAGGCCTATCAGGATCAATACTGTGCGCCAGCTCCACTCCATACGTTCCTCAATAATTCTTTCTGTGTTCTAACAAATGTTGTCTGTCGATGTCTCAGACAGGCCGCTGTACTGGCCTGTGTGGGGTATTACACCACGAGCAGCCATAAAGGCAAACTACCCTTTTGAGTTTCATCACAGGTCTGTTTAATTTGTACTCAGAGCACAGAAAGGATCGTCGGTTCCCTGACGTCTGAGGTTATCTAAAAGAAGGGGGACGCCGATCTGTGTTTTTTTTGACGGCCCATGTGCGATAACGCAATTGAGCTCAGCCGTTTTCAACCATCACTGCGGCTTCTTCAACATCGACAGATACGAGTCGTGATACGCCCGGTTCGTGCATGGTGACCCCCATCAGCTGATCGGCCATCTCCATCGCGATCTTATTGTGGGTGATGTAGATAAACTGAACCTTCTCAGACATAGCTTTAACCAAACGCGCATAGCGGCCAACGTTGGCATCATCCAGCGGCGCGTCTACCTCATCGAGCATACAGAAAGGCGCCGGATTGAGCTGGAAGATAGAAAACACCAGCGCAATGGCAGTCAGTGCTTTCTCACCACCCGACAGCAGGTGGATCGTGCTGTTCTTCTTACCCGGTGGTCTGGCCATGATGGCGACCCCCGTCGTGAGCAGATCATCGGTGGTCAGCTCGAGGCTGGCATGACCGCCACCAAAGACTTTCGGGAAGAGATCCGCGAGACCGGCATTCATGCGATCAAAAGTTTCCTGGAAACGGTTCCGGGTTTCTGCATCGATCTTACGGATTGCGCCTTCGAGAGTATCGAGCGCTTTCTCCAGGTCATCATTCTGAGAATCCAGATACACCTTACGCTCGGACTGCAGCTTGTACTCTTCAATGGCCGCCAGGTTGATCGCCCCAAGACGCTGAATACGCTCGCCAATACGCGTCAGTTCATTCGCCCACTGCTCTTCATTCGCGGCTTCCGGCAGGCTATCAAGTACATCAGCCATGCTGAGTTTGTCTTCACGCAGCTGATCCACCAGCCCGTTCCGGCGAATATCGAGAGCCTGACACTCCATGCGAATCTGTTCGAGCTTGTTACGCTCAGCCAGTGCCTGCTGCTCCGCTTCTGAGCGCTCCTGCTCCAGCTGACGCAAGCGTGTGTCCGCCTGTTCGAGAGCATGGCGAGCCTCTGTCATAACCTCTTCGGCCTGCAGTTTCTCTTCCTGGAGAGCTTCCATCTCGGCCCTAAGCAGTTCGAGATCAGCACTGTGATCGCGGTTTTGGTTAACATTGATCTGATCGCGACGCTCTTTCAGTTTCTGCATGGCCTCGGCCAGGCGGCTGATTGCATGACGAGTACTCTCATCGCGACTGTTGAGCGCCTGAAGTTGCAGCTGTAACTGATGCAGGCGATCTTTCTGCTGCCCTGCCGCCATACGAGCCTGACTCAAACGCTGCTCGACCTCACTGCGCGACTGTTGCAGACGCTCACGCTCGTCGGTGTCTTCATCCACGGCACTCATGGCCTCCTGCCATTCAAGGCGCAGCTCAGCTAACGCTTCGGATTCGAGTGTTCGGGTTTCTTCGGTCTCGTTTAGCGATTGCTCAATTTTTTCGGTACGCAGACGCAACTGCTCAGCCTTCGCTTGCTGACCTGACAGCGATGCTTTCTGCTCCATCAGTTTGCGTGAAATCATCTGCCACTCTTGCTGAGCATTATCTCTTTGCTGTTCTAATGAGCGCTGACGCAAGAGCACACTTTCAAGATCGGCTTCCCACTCTTCAACGGAAATATCTAATTCATCGGCTTCAGCGTCGATAAGTTCGAGCTCCTGCTGGCGCGCAAGAATACCGCCTTCGTTATCCTGATCCCGGGCCACCCGCAACCAGGCAGGCCCCAGCCAGATACCGTCTGGGGTTATCACTGATTCGTCCTGTGCCAGCTGTGAGCGCATCGCCATCGCTTCAGGCAAGGTCTCTGCGATGCGGACTTTGCCCATCAACGAACTCAGGTTCTGATCCGTCGTCAGCTTATCGAGCAACAGGCCGGCAGCCGCAGCCCCCCCGCTGTTGACCGTGGATTCCCATAATGTCAGCGTGCCGTCGGCAAAGCCCGACAACCAGGGTTCCGCAGCGTTTACGTCATCGACAACCACCGCTTGCAGATAATCACCCAGCACGGTTTCCACGGCGGTTTCCCAGCCCTCTGCAACCGTCAGCTGCTGCGCCAGACGAGGCTTACGGGCCAACTGATGACTCTCAAGCCAATGGGTCACACCTTCACTGCTTTGACCTAACGCGGCTTTCTGCAATGCCTCCAGAGTCGCCTTACGCCCCAGCATCTGTTGCAGGCGCTGTCGTCCCTCTTCCAGTTCTTTACGTCGACGCTCGCTGTCTTCGCGAACGTCTTCCAGCTGGCCCCGAATCTCTTCAAGTCGTGCCTGTTGTTCTTCTGCCTGTAACTCAGCTTCGCTGACTTCTTCCTGCAGCAGGGCGAAGTCGCCCAGGTCGGGATCTGAGGTCAGTTGTTGGCGCTCCTGCTTCAGGCGCTCGATCTGCTGCTCTAATCTCAGTACCTGCTGTTCGGTCGCCTGAATCCGGCTCTGAGCCACATCCGCGCGTCGGGTAGGCTCACTGGCACGCTGAGTAAAAGCATCCCACTGGGATTGCCATTGGCGCTGGGCCTCTTCGGCTTCCAACAGCTCGGCCGCATGTTCTTCTTCAGCCGCCTGAAGCATCTCGACTTCGGGCTCAAGCATTAAGCGCTGTTCTGCCAGCTCTTCCTGTTGAAGCTGATCCTGCTCCAGCTGACGCTGAGTATCGAGAATGTTTTTTTCAACTTCGGCAAGATCGCTGTCGAGCTGTAATGCCAGCTGCGACTGGTGTTCTATCTTCTGCTCCTGACGGGCAATACGGTTACCGACCTCGTAGTATTTGCCCTGCGCCGTACTAAAGGCATCGGTCCGCGCCTGATGATCGAGACGCAGCTCTTCAATGCCCGCGTCTGCTGCGCGCTGCTTTGCCATATGCGCTTCGAACTGCACTTCATGCTCGCGGATTACCTTTTCACGTTGCTCGTATTCTTCGTTCAAAGCAGTCCAGCGAATCGCCAGAAGTTCGGCCTTTTTCTGGCGCTCTTCTGCTTTCAGTTCTTTGTACTTTTCTGCGGCCTGCGCCTGTCGCTGAAGGTGCGCCAGCTGGCGTTCTAACTCATCGCGAATATCACTGAGACGCTCAAGGTTTTCCTGCGTGCGACGCATGCGGTTTTCGGTTTCACGACGACGATCTTTATATTTGGATATACCCGCAGCTTCTTCGACGTAGACGCGCAATTCTTCAGGCTTCGCTTCGATTAAGCGCGAGATCATGCCCTGCTCAATAATCGCATATGAACGTGGCCCGAGGCCGGTACCTAAGAAAATATCGGTAATGTCTTTGCGGCGGCACTTAGTGCCATTAAGATAGTAGGTCGATTGACCGTCACGCGTCACCTGACGGCGCACACTGATTTCGCTAAATTTCGCGTGCTCACCTTTTAAGGTACCGTCGCTGTTATCAAACACCAGATCGACACTGGCTTTACTGACTGGCTTACGCTCGGCTGAGCCGTTAAAGATCACGTCCGTCATGGCATCGCCACGCAGGTACTTAGCCGAACTTTCCCCCATCACCCAGCGTACAGCATCAATCGTGTTCGATTTACCACAACCGTTCGGCCCGACGATACCCGTAAGGTTGGTATTGAACGGCACAGACGTCGGATCAACGAAGGATTTGAAACCGGATAGTCGGATGGCTTTCAGGCGCATAGCAGGGGGGGACGTCCTTTTAACTGAACCGGGGCCATGCCACCGGAAGCCGCAATAAAGAAGATGATGTTATCACAGTTCACGAGCGACAAAAGCCGGACGGCTCTGACGATGACGCAGGGGTCAATCCAGAGCCGGAACCGGATTCTCAGCCATGGCATCCAGTACCAGCTGGCGCTGATAAAGACTGAATTCACGGAAGAGCGGAGGCAGTTCGTCTGCTTTGCGGGCCAGAATCAATTCGACGACTTTGGCGAAAAAGTGAATCGTACGCTCCAGACCTTCCTGAGAAAAACGGATAGATAGCGCGTAGGTCCGCTGAATGGCTGGCTGAAGATCACTCAGCAGAGTCGACAGATACGGATTATTAATGACGTCAGAAGCAGCGCGCATCAGGTCAAAGCCGGCCAGCATAAACATGAACTTGTCTTTTTTAAGCTCTGGGGACTGGAGCTTCATGGCTTGATTTAACAGGGGCATTTTATTTTCGTCAGTCCACTGCAAGGCGACCTGAGTAGCCAACAATGTCAGAAGAGCCTCGTAGACATCGTAGAGACTATTCACCCGCTCAACAGTCAGCTCTGCCACCATAGCGCCACGGCGTGGCTGAATGGTGACCAGATGCCTGGACTCCAGCAATAACAGGGCCTCGCGAACAGAACCACGACTCACCTGCAATTCCTCGACGACGCGAGCTTCCTGGATTCGCTCACCAGAGATCAACTCTCCTTTGATGATGCGCTCCGCCAGATGGGCCGCTATTTTTTCTGCAAGACTTTCGTGGGCTACAAAACTCATAACTATACTGAAATCAGTGAGATGCGCGGCATAGTACCACATTGAGCCAATACCACATTGATATTGGAGGACTTTTGTCTTCTCCGAACCTGTAACCTATCAGAGTTAATGTTAGATTGTAGGACAATACAACAATCAAACAACAAGACTAATTCAAATTCCTGTTATGGAGGCCGTATGACTCAGGCAACAGCACAGACTATCAGCGCCGATGATTGGCGCATGCAACTCAAGAAGTACGGTTATCTGATCGTTTTGATTCCGGCTGTGCTCTTTCCAATTGCTCTGTTTGGTTGGGAAGCAACCGGCAGTCAGCATGACGCTTGGTGGTATTTCCCTATTTTTGTTGTGTTCGGCATTATCCCTCTGCTCGACCACCTGATTGGTAAAGACCCCTTCAATCCAGATGAAGAGGCTGATGTGCCACGCATGTCTCTGGAGAAGTGGTACCCTTTCCTTACCATCATGACTCTGCCTGTCATGGCAATCACGATTGCTTACGGCGCAGCGCTCTTCTCGAGCGCAGAAGTTGGCCTGTTCGGTAAGATTGGTATGGTGATCTCAATGGGCGTGATCACTGGTATTGTCTGCATTAATGTTGGCCACGAGCTGATCCACAAGGACAGCACTCTGGAGCAATGGACCGGCGGTCTGCTGCTGGCTCTGGTAACCTACGCGGGCTTTAAAGTAGAGCATATCCGTGGTCACCATGTGCACGTATCAACGCCTGAAGATGCGTCGTCTTCACGCTATAACCAGACTCTGTATCAGTTCCTGCCGCACGCGTACTTCCACAATTTCATGAATGCGTGGAAACTCGAAGCGAAAAAACTGAAGCGCAAAAATCTGCCAGCGCTGCACTGGAAAAATGAACTGATCTGGTGGTACGCCATTTCAGCGGCAACCATGATCGGTTTCGGCCTGGTATGGGGCTGGATGGGTGCCCTGTTCTTCGTCGCGCAGAGCTTCTTCGCCTTCACCCTGCTGGAAATCGTTAACTACATTGAGCACTACGGTCTGCACCGTCGTAAGCTGGAAAACGGCCGCTACGAGCGCACGACCCCAGCGCACTCATGGAACAGTAACTTCCTGCTGACCAACCTGTTCCTGGTTCAGCTGCAGCGCCACTCTGACCACCACGCTAACCCTAAGCGTCGTTACCAGGTACTGCGTCACTTTGACGAAAGCCCACAGTTACCAAGCGGCTACGCAGGCATGGTGGTACTGGCAGTGATTCCACCACTGTGGTTCAAAGTAATGAACCCACGTGTCGAAGCCTACTACAAAGGCGAAGAACATCAGCTGACTGCTAATCAGCAGAGCTAAAACCGCTTTAACCCCCTTGGGGAGCCTCCGGGCTCCCCTTTTTTATGCCTGCCTCCTGCAAGAAGAGATCGAAGATAACGACGCGCTCAGCCAACGCCTGGCGGGCGACCAGATCAACGCATGGAGCCAGCGTTAAGCTGGCCCATTGACGTTTCAAGGTGATGATTTCTACTTCGCAGACTGAACGAGCGCGGGGACAGAATCATCACCCATCTGCCAGTCTCGATAAGGTTGGTCTACCATTGCGAGACCGAGAATCGCGCGATCCATATTGCGGGTAGCTTCGGTGATAAACTGATCCACGGGTCCCCCCTTCTCTTCGTGAGCGATGACCGCATGGACGTCATATACCTTATATAACTGGCGTTGAATTCCCATTAGTCCAAGATCAAAGAGAACCGGATCTGTCCCTACGTCCGCGAATATAAAGCCGTCTATACGACCGCTCTCGACCTTACGCAGTGAGCCTTCAATGGAATGGTCTTCAATTACCGGAAACGGAAAAAGATTAGCGTGGCCGCTATGGGTGGCAATCCGGTAACTCTTGAGGTTATCGATATCGAGCGCCACGCCACGCCGGGTGTAGAGCACAAAATTAACTGTGAAAATGGTGGCAGACGAATAACTAAACGGCAGCGCAGCATCTGTATCTTCACGGCCTCTGATCAGAGGAAAATGAAAATCAACCTCACCTTGGGCAGCCATCATTAATCCACGCTTGAAAGGAAACCGTTCAACGCTGATTTCGCGCCCGGTCTCTACACTCCATTGGCGAACCACATCAACCAGCGGGTGTTCCGGGCCCTGACCCGGAGCATCCCCCATGAATGGGACGACGACCTTCAAAGGCTTATCTGATTCAATCTGAGCTTCAGGGGTTCCCGTCTGCGCGTCCGCAAACCCTTCAGTAAAAAACGCAACGCAAAAGAGAAGAAGGAACGCTTTTTTCATAAATTGGGCCTCTTTATATGTACTCCCCCTGCACAGAAAGCTCCCTGATGTAATGACTAAATATTAGTCGCAGAATGTCTGATGCTCAATGTAAATGCGCAAAAAGTCTTAGAGTATTTCCAGCGTGTGATCGCCTTCGCAATCAGACAGATACAAAGTCAGGTACCAGAACGCCAAGTACCATCTCACGCCCCTGGGCGCTTTTAAGCTCCTTTGATTGGGTTGGGCACGTCCTGCTTCTCAACATCCTCTTCTGTAACGGCTTCCTCTGCGCGCTCCCGGTCTTCCTGATCTGCGGATTCGCCTTCCTGCTCTTTTCCTTTCTGAGGTGTGTAATTCAACGCGGTATACAGAGAAAAATGATCAGAGCCAATATGAGGTAAACGCTCAATCTGACTCAGAGTGAAGTGATGACTGTGGAAAACATGATCCAGCGGCCAGCGTAAAAACGGGAAGTCGGCATGGAAGGTGTTAAATGCTCCGCGACCGATCCTAGGGTCGAGCAGTCCACTGATATGACGAAATAAACGCGTGGTTGGCGACCAGGCAACATCGTTCAGATCACCGGTAACAATTATCGGTTCATCCGAGTCTGCAACATTACGAGCAAGCACTGCGAGTTCAGCATCGCGTGGTGATGACACCTCACTCTCTGTCGGACTTGGCGGCTCAGGGTGCATAAAATGCATACGTACCTCTACTCCTGAACGGAGGGTCACACAGGTGTGCATCGACGGAATATCATCTTTCACCAGGTACTCAATCGTACTGTCATTGAGCGGCAAGCGGGAATACAGGTGCATACCATAAAGGTTATCAAGCGGACACTTTAACGTATGGGGCATCTCATCTTCGAGCACGTCGAGCTGCTGCTCCCACCATTTGTCTGACTCTAAGGTCACCAGAATGTCTGGCTGATACTCGCGTACCAGAGAAATCAATTTTTCGGAGTCATGGTTAGGGGTCAGCACATTCGCCGTAATGATGCTGATCTGATTATCCAAATCCTGAACGGTGGTTTTACGTACTTCCGTTTTCCACAGCGGCGTGTACGGTAAAACCCATTTGAGTTGCCAACCTAAGGCAATAGCAACCATCGCGATACACGCCCAGTAGAGGCCGTGACCGGAATTGCCGACGAGCAGCAGGAGTAAGAGAACAACAATACCAAAAGCTACGATCTGGATACGTGGAAAGTCCAGGCCTCTGACGATCCAGTGTGTGAAGCGTGTTTCCGGTAATGCAGTCGCGATTGCAATCAGAAAAGAGGCAGTAATTAAAACGGTGAACATAACGATGGCTCAGATTTACTGTACAACCACTATAGCCTGCCTTTCTGAGTGGGATAAAGCTTATAACTCCCTTTCGGCGCTAGAAGGAAAACAAGTCGCGGTGCAAACAATTGAAGCTCCTATGACAGCTCTGGTAAACCAATACGGCGGAACGCCCATCGAAGGCGGTATGATGAGAAACGTACTGGCTTACACGGATGAGCGAGTTTCCCCCATGATATCCACCGCGATCGCGTACCTTGTGATGGGCAGTGGCCAATCTGGCAACTCAACCGGCGTACTCCGCAATCCCCTCTCACAATCAACTATGCAGCTGATTGGTCGCGCCGAGCAATTTCCCGATGAACTTGCTCAGCTTCTTCGTGAGGATTTCTTATTAAAATTTAATAACTATGCGGGACGTGTAGATACCGAGATGAATCTGGTTCCTGATGAATTCTGGATCGAAATGCCAGCAGACGAGACAAACAAACTAGAAGATGCAACTCGCTAAGTACGTCTCACGATGCGGAAAAACGGATACTACGACGGCACAATGCTCCGCATTGCTCGTAAGATTCGCTGTCGGTTTAATCCAGAGAAAGCCGAATGTGTTGATCCTGTTGAGTAGATGGGCAACACAGACCACCAAGGGACAGTAATACTAAGAATAATTCCTGATTTTTCTATTGGATCAACTCGTGTAGGTTAATCAAGTTAGCCAACATCAGGAGGATGCATGCCAAAGCCAAGGAAGCAACTGGTATCACTCGAAGCAACACCCTACTACCACTGCGTTTCACGATGTGTAAGAAGAGCATTTCTCTGTGGCAGTGACAACCAAGGCCGTAGCTTTGAACATCGACGAGGCTGGATCGAAAAGCTCATTCTCGATCAGGCACAAATCTACTGCATAGACATTGCCGCATACGCCGTCATGTCGAATCACTTCCACGTAATCCTACACATCAACCAGGCACGAGCACGCTCGCTAACAAACCTCGAAGTCGTACAGCGTTGGCACCAACTGTATGCAGGTACTCTACTCTCACAAAAGTATGAACGTGGAGAAGAACTATCAGAATCGCAGCAAGCCATACTGGACGAACGCATTGAAGAATGGCGAGATCGCCTGATGAGCATCAGCTGGTTTATGCGACGCTTGAACGAGACCGTAGCAAGACTCGCCAACGAAGAGGATCAATGCAGCGGCCACTTCTGGGAAGGAAGGTTTAAGTCCCAAGCACTATTGGATGAAAAGGCTCTTGCTGCATGTATGGCCTATGTCGACTTGAATCCAGTGCGTGCCGCGATGGCCAAAACACCTGAAGCATCTGGATACACATCGGTTAAGAAACGCGTCGAGAAAGCTAAAGAAGCACGCACGCCAAACCATCCCAAACAACAAGCCTATGGCCTCATGCCCTTTGCAGGAAATCCCCGCCAGGACATGCCCGAAGGCATTCAGATGCGGCTAACTGACTACCTCGATCTGGTTGACTGGACGGGCCGCCAGATCCGCAACAACAAGCGCGGCTCTATATCTGAGGCTGAACCCACCATCATGGATCGACTCGGCATAGACGCAGAACACTGGCTCTACATCACCCAGAACTTCGAATCAGAATTCAAAGGCATCGTCGGTGCAGTCCACGAAGTGAAGTCTAAAATCACTCAATTCTGGGACGATCAGCGAGAACGAAAGCGAGCGGCAGGCATCGCCGCCTGCAAGTTACGCCTTTCCTGAAGCAACTACCTGCCCCATAGATACCATCAGATTAGTCTGAGGCATTCGCTCGTTATGAATACCGACTTTCGACTCGAAGATACCTAATTCGAAGCCTCTAACGAAGTTTTCGACTAACTCGCCTCAGTCGGCAATTTTGAAGGCAAAGAAATCAGGCTTTCTCTCTAACCATGACTGTCCAAGTAGTTCGACGCCTCAGTCGGCAATTTTGAAGGCAAAGAAATCAGGCTTTCTCTCTAACCATGACTGTCCAAGTAGTTCGACGAACTGAATAGTTCGTCATTAAGAATCAGCGAGGTTGATGATCTACAGGGCACGAAGAAAGCCAGCATCCGCTGGCCTGGTCACAAATGATAATTGTGTGAAGAGTTATCCAAGCAGCCTACGGCAGTCACCTAACCCTGGAGGTCGTTGGTAGTTCATCGCATCACAGGCACTGCGGAGTCGTTGTTCATTTCCTGCGAACGTCTTAAAGCACTGTTCAAACTCAGATGCCATTGTTAGCCACTGCGAATCATCCACTCCAAGCCTCGTGAGAATATCCTCAGCGTTCTGAGAAATCGCTCCACGCTTATCGTCTCTGAGAACCCGCCCAGTCCAGTCAACCAATTCCAGATAATCCGTCAGACGCATCTGAATCCCCTTCGGCAAATTCTGGCGCGGATTTCCTACAAAAGGATGCAGCTCTTTCACCTGTTGGTTTGAATGATTTGCCTGCGTCGCTCTCTTAGCCTTCTCTGCCCGTTTCTTGATGGACGTATGCTTCGATTGCTCAGGCGTGTCTGCCATTTGAGCGCGCACTGGATTCAGATCAACATAAGCCATGCAAGCCGCCAGGGCGGCATCATCCAACAAAGCTTGAGACTTAAAACGACCTTCCCAGAATCGGCCTGAACACTGGTCTTCCTGATTCGCTTCACGGGCAATCGCTTCGTTCAGAATCCGCATAAACCAGCTGATGTCGCACAAACGCGAGCGCCACTCTTCTATGATCATCTGCAAACGAGCCCGCTGCGCCGAATCGAGAGTATCGCCTCTGAGAAATTTTTGAGAAAAAACATTACCCTTGAACAGAGAATGCCAACGCTCAATCACCTCGATATCCGTCCATTCATCAGCCTGCTTTTTGTCGATATACAGAACGACATGATAGTGGTTACTCATGATCGCATAGGCTGCGATATTGATGGCAAACGTCTGTGGCAGAGCCAGTAACTTTTCTTCGAGCCAGCCACGACGGTGTTCATAGCTCTGCCCTGTCGTTGTATCTGTACCGCACAGGAAGGCCCGCCGAACACAACGGGAAATACAGTGATAGTAAGGGGTAGCGTCCAGGGAGATCTGCTGATTTCGAGGCTTAGGCATGGCGTTGATCCTTCAACGAATGAACCGCCAGCCTAGCATAGGTCAATTTTCGAACAATCAGGCGAAGGTACTAACGTGGGTGTCCTATTAGTTACCGGTTCCTATCTAATCCAAGCGTATACAATCTGCTAGGACTCTGACTTTAATCTCGCTTACTCATCGTTGGTGGAGAAGTACTACGGTGGGTGTCCTATTAGTTACTAACGAAGTTTTCGACTACCTAGCTTCAGTCGGCGAATTTGAAGGCAATGAAATCGAGCTATCGCTCTTTCGATGACTGTCCCAGTCCACCTCCTATTAGGCTAAAGCCTGCTAACCTTCCAACAGTCCAAACCACTGGTGGATACGACATGCGAATACATAACCATGTCAACTTTACCAATGAAATCATTTATCAAAGCTATTTGATTAATCACATCGTGAGCTGTCAAATCTGGCGTTGGATGCTCGTGAGCGATTGCAGTCCTGACATCTGAAAATGACTCCAATATTATTTTATAGTTATTCCTTCCCCTAATGTTTACCTTATTAAAAATATCAGATATCCCAAAGCGTCTAAAGAGTAATGAAATATTCTTCTTAGAAGGATATTTCCGATCTCGTACGTGCTCGGGTTGAGAAATTACATCTCTAACCATAGTAGCTGAGTTAAAGTAATTCCGAATATTATTCATAGCAGAAATTTTATCTATAAACTTTCCCTCATCACCAAATACTATAAAATCTTGATAAGCACGCAACTGTTTCTTACCTACCGACCATGAAATTAACTCTTTCGGGACTTCATTGAGTGACTTACTATTTGAGTGAAGTAAATGAATCCAGTCTTCAAGAAGATACTTTATATACTCTTCAATCGCTGCTGAGGTTTGAAATATTGCATTTCTATATACACATTGTTCGATATCATGTGGAATAGAGCTTTTCTTAAGAGATGAATGTCTCACCTGTACCCTCAGAGCTTCTGTAGTCTGCTGAAATTCCTTTCTCGCAATACTCTTAGTGTAGGGCACCTATTTAAGCTCCCTCTCCAAAAATTTAAGCATCGAGTTTATTCGGTAGTTAACTGATGAGCTAGCACTTGTACCAGACGTAATTGCGCGTTTGAACTCCACCTCCGAAATAAACTGTTGGAATTTCCTAAGAAAATCTTCCTTATCTATTTTCTCCAATTCTCTTATTGTAATTTCCACTCTCGTAAAACCTACCATTACGGCATCAAATAAAGCCGAATTTACATTTTTTACAGTAGGTCTCAAATCATCACTCAGTATCTTGAACGATTTATCTCCAAATATGTAATTAACTGATTCAACCGCTGTTAGAAACTCCTTTTTCCATCGCAGTTTTATCTCTTCATCAAGATTACTAAATTCATCACAAAATTGGTTAAGAAATCCTTTCAATGGTTTCCTGTATGATTCTTGCCTATTGTTCAATGCCAAATATCTAAGTACAAGCTCGCCTCCCTTCATTCTTGTATCATTTCTGTGACCACTTATACTTTTCCAAACTTTTTCAGCTGAGAGCTCATCAATAAATTTCATCAACGGCCCATGATAAACACCGTGCCTAACCTCCTGAGGATTCAATTGCACAGCGCCTGTATTAATACGCTCAAAAACATCGAATTTTATTTGTGGATGCGTTTCTTTCAAGATTGTTATACATCTCAAAGTTCGGTTTTGTATATGCCTACGAAATCTAGGGTCTAAATCCGAAAATCGACTTCCTTCTAGTTCCGGATATGCGGTTAGTCCCTGAAGCTCGAATCCATCTTCTAAGAATAGTTTTATCGATGTTAATCGTTGATTACCATCAATAACAGACAATGTCTCATCTCGTTCTTGATTAAGATATATGACAGGTATAGGGCACTGTATTATAAGAGATTCAATTAGCCTGGAGGCTTGCCCCCTATTCCAGACATAATTCCGCTGAAACTCTGGGACCACTATTGCTTTCTCATTTAGATGACTTATTAACGTGGATATTGAAAAATCATAAGTTTCCGTGTGGAGCCTTCTTTTTTCAGGAGGTATGTTTAGTACGGAAATCTCATCATCAGATTTCTCTATAGGAAATAGCTGATCAGCTAAAGATTTACCTGCTTTTTTCATATAAAAATTTCTTAGTTAAGTAATCGGAAATTCATATTAATCGGGGTAGTTTAAATCACCCAGTAATTCGTAAAGTACTATTCACGAGGATACCCGCTCTACCATCCAAATAAAAGCACCCACCCTCGAGCTTCTAACCTCCCCAGCCCCATCGCGAATAGCCTTCGGCTGATTCACTCCTACAGATCCCCATCCTCTCACAAATCGCAGACACAAAAAAACCGGCACAATTGCCGGTTCTTTATGCAACGTCTCGGGTTAGGAGCGCGTCGCGAGCGATGGCTGACCGAGGCAAAGATCTCTGAGCAAGCGGAGTGTAGTTAGCCTACATGAGGCAGATTTTTGCTCCTGCAAAATCCCCATTCCTGCCATCCATGGCAGTCACATACTCAGAGCCTTTAACAAAGGTCAGGCGAGCGCAGTAGCGCTCAGTCCATACGCTCCCATACAGTCGCGATACCCTGACCGAGACCGATACACATAGTGCTCACACCGTACTTACCGTTGTTCTGTTCCAGAACGTTGATCAGCGTGGTTGAGATACGTGCACCAGAGCAGCCCAGTGGGTGACCCAGGGCGATTGCGCCGCCGTGGATGTTAATACGCTCTTCTGCGATGTCTTTCAGCTTCAGGTCTTTAACGCATGGCAGTGACTGTGCTGCGAACGCTTCGTTCAGTTCCCAGTAGTCAATGTCAGTCACGTCCAGACCAGCGCGCTTCAGTGCTTTCTTAGTCGCTGGTACTGGGCCGTAACCCATGATTGCAGCGTCAACACCGGCAACGGCCATGCCCACGATACGTGCGCGTGGCTTGAGGCCCAGTTCCTGAGCTTTTTCGTAGCTCATCAGCAGCATAGCTGCAGCGCCGTCGGTGATCTGTGAAGACGTACCAGCAGTTACGGTACCGCCTTTAGGATCGAACGCTGGACGCAGACCAGACAGGCTTTCTGCAGTGGTTTCTGGGCGGATAGTTTCGTCTTTAGTCACCAGTACTTCTTTGCCGTCTGCATCGTGACCGTACATAGGTACGATTTCGTTCTCGAACTTACCTTCCTGAGTCGCTTTGTGCGCCAGGCGGTGTGAGCGAGCTGCGAATTCGTCCTGCTGTTCACGAGTGATGCCGTGCATTTTACCCAGCATTTCTGCAGTCAGACCCATCATGTTGGATGCTTTTGCAGAGTACTTAGACGCTTCTGGGTTGTGGTCGAAACCGTGCTGCATGTCGACGTGACCCATGTGCTCCACACCACCAACAACGAATACGTCGCCGTTGCCAGTCTGGATAGCCTGCGCCGCAGTGTGGATCGCAGACATGGCAGAACCACACAGACGGTTAACAGTCAGTGCGCCTGCTTCTTTAGGCACTACAGTCATCAGACCGATCTGACGAGCAACGTTAAAGCCTTGCTCTTTAGTCTGGTTAACACAGCCCCAGATGATGTCTTCGACCAGTGCTGGGTTAACGCCTGGGTTACGCTCAAACAGAGCGTTGATCAGGTTGGCAGAGATGGTTTCTGCACGTACGTTGCGGAATACGCCACCTTTGGAACGACCCATAGGTGAGCGCACTGCATCTACTACAACTACGTCTTTTGGATTGTAAGACATGGTTTAAATTCTCCTGGTGCGCTTATTAACCGAAGTAGCTTTCGCCGTTCGCTGCCATTTCACGCATGCGATCGGTTGCTTTGTACAGATTGCCGAGGTGAGCGTACTTGTCGCACAGTGCAACGAAGTCAGCCATGCCAACGGAATCCATGTAACGGCATGCACCACCACGGAATGGAGGGAAGCCGATACCGAAGATCAGGCCCATATCTGCTTCAGAAGCAGTGTCTACGATGCCTTCTTCGATGCAGCGTGCAACTTCGATACACATTGGAATCATGCAGCGTGCGATGATTTCTTCTGCGTCGAATTCTTTTGCGTCGGCAACCACTGGCTTGATCAGCTCATAAGTTGTTTCATCAACAACTTTCTTAGGCTTGCCACGCTTGTCGGTTTCATACACGTAGAAACCTTTGCCGTTCTTCTGGCCGTAACGTTCGTTTTCGAACATCACGTCCATGGCTGACTTGAAGTCTGCCTTCATACGGTCAGGGAAGCCTTCAGCCATCACTTCGTTGGCGTGAACGCCAGTGTCGATACCAACAACGTCAAGCAGATAAGCAGGACCCATTGGGAAACCGAATTTCTCCATCACTTTGTCGATCTTGGTGAAGTCGCCACCGTCACGTACCAGGCCAGCGAAACCAGCGAAGTAAGGGAAGAGTACACGGTTAACCAGGAAGCCTGGGCAGTCGTTTACAACGATTGGGGTCTTACCCATTTTCTTCGCGTAAGCAACAACAGTAGCAACCGCTTCTTCTGAAGTTTTAGAACCACGGATAACTTCAACCAGAGGCATCATGTGCACTGGGTTGAAGAAGTGCATACCCAGGAAGTTCTCAGGACGCTTCAGGTCTGCCGCCAGCAGGTCGATGCTGATGGTAGAGGTGTTAGAGGTGATGATGGTGTCTTCAGTTACCTGATCTTCCAGGTCTGCCAGTACAGCCTTCTTCACTTTCGGGTTTTCAACAACAGCTTCTACAACTGTGTCTACGTCACCGAAATCGCCATAGCTCAGAGTAGGACGAATGCGGTTCAGCGCTTCACCCATTGCAGCCGGCTTCATTTTCTTCTTCTCAACGCGCTTGGCCAGCAGCTTGTTGGCTTCGTTCAAGCCCAGCTCGATACCTGCTTCGTTGATGTCTTTCATCATGATTGGGGTGCCTTTCAGTGCAGACTGATAAGCGATACCGCCACCCATGATACCTGCGCCAAGTACCGCAGCCTTGTTAGTAGGCTTGGCTTTCTTGTCGTAGTCTTTTGCTTTTTTCTTCAGCAGCTGGTCGTTCATGAACAGACCGATCAGAGCGTTGCTCTCTGACGTTTTAGCCAGCTGAGCGAAACCTTTTGCTTCTGCTTCCAGAGCTTTGTCGCGTGGCGAGTTAGCGGCTTTCTGCATAGTTTTGATCGCAACGATTGGCGCTGGGTACTGACCTTTAGTCTGACCAGCAACGAAACCTTTCGCAGTTTCGAATACCATCATGCCTTCCATCGCGTTGAGCTTCAGCTTAGCTTTCTTCTCTTCGCGACGTGCCTGCCAGTTGATCTCACCTGCGATTGCAGACTTCAACATAGCAACGGCTTGTTCGTGCAGCTTGTCAGCAGCAACAACTGCATCTACTGCGCCGTCTTTCAGTGCTTTGTCTGGACGGTTTTCAGCGCCCATGCAGATCCATTCGATGGCGTTGTCTGCACCGATAACACGTGGCAGACGAACGGTACCACCGAAGCCAGGCATCAGGCCCAGTTTAACTTCAGGCAGACCGACCTTGGCTTTGTCAGACATGATGCGCAGGTCTGAAGCAAGGCACATTTCAAAACCACCACCCAGTGCGATACCGTTGATCGCTGTCAGAGTTGGTACTTCAAGATCTTCGAATGCGTTGAAAATCTGGTTGGCTTCGAGGGTCCAGGCAGCGATTTCTTCTTCGCTACGCTTGAACGTTTCGCCAAATTCGGTGATATCCGCACCTACGATAAATACGTCTTTGCCAGAAGTAACAAGAACACCTTTAACGTCACTGTTGCCCTGGATTGCTTTAACAGCAGCGTCCAGATCTTCAATAGTTACGCGGTTGAACTTGTTAACTGATTCGCCCTGCAGATCGAATTTCAGTTCGGCGATTCCGCCGTCGATCAGGGTTACCGTGATGGCTTTACCTTCGTAAATCATCAACTGATCTCCACATGGTGGTTAGCTGTTGGCAGTCAGATACCCGTTTGGATACCGCGCCGGTTGGTGAAACAAGGCTCAATTGCTTAAAAAGCAAACAATTCATACGAGCGTTTGAATCTGAGAGGCACACCTTCCCAGAGAGGCGCATGAAAGTCAATAGATCACGCCAGATTCAGAATCAGGGCATGTCGGGATATTGACGTTCATAGACCTTTAGCACCGCTGCCGATCAGGCCAGAATTGTTACCCTTTGTAAGCGTCTATGGGCTGGATTGTAAGTTAAGAATAAACTGACGGGATTGCTTGTTAGAAAGTCACCAGAGATACATTATGAACAAGACCCGCGTTACCCTTTTTGTTGTCAGCCTTATTTTCAGCCTTCGTGCTCTTGCCTCAGACCCTGCAGACATCCACGCGCTGAAGGTTCAGGTAACCAATGCCATGGCCAGCTTTTATATGTATCAGGGCCTGGATGCGGATCTGAAGTATGCCAACCGGATCGATGAGTCCATGGCCTCAGCGCATGCAGCCGCCAGTCGTATTATCAGCGGCACAGAAGAAGAGATTTCAGCCGATACCGCAAGCCAGCTGGTGAAACGCTGGGACTATTTCAACAGCCTGATGGCTGCTAACCGCAAAGATATTGTGACCCGCGGCTACCCGGATATGCGTCTGGTGAACGACATGGGCGACGCTTGCCTGGCATTAATCACTGCGGCGGATCAGCTAGACAAGACCGGCGACGTCAGTGAGGTTACCCGCCTTGCCCGCGCCCTGGCCTTCCGTATGTCTGACATAACGTCTCAGTACACAGGTCGGGGAACGAGTTATCTGGGGCAGGTATTCGTCGGGTATCAGGAGCAGAGCCCGAAAGAGATGGCTGCGGAATTTGAGCAGCTTCTGGACAAGCTGGATGCAGTTATTCCTGAGGAAGACGAGCTACGCGTCAGTGCCATCCGTCACAAGTGGGAATTTTTGAGTCGTTCTATTTCGAACTACAACGAAAACTCGGTGCCGTTTCTGGTGGTTAACTACAACGACAGTATCGTTGAAGCGCTCCACCAGCTGGCTGCTTCTTACGAGTGAACAACTGAGTTCAGTATCTCAGTCAGAAACGCCTCATAGGCGGCTGCGTTGGCCGTCTTGTTTTCTGCCGGCATCATGGTCACCCGGTTGCTATATACCTCAAGCAACAGCAAATCATCCGGTAGCTCTTTTACAAGACGTGTAACTAACTGAGCATCCTGTTCGCTGCCCTGATCATGCCAGGCAAGCCCTTCGGGTAATCCATCCTTATCCCACCCCTGCTGACCAACGACGCGCCACAAAAGCTCACCGCTATCGCGCTTTTTCGGTTTCGGGTCCATGAGGGTGTAGTTGGTTCCTGTAAAGGCGTCACGAATCCCGGTTTTCGCCGAGTCAGGTTTAAAGGTGTACTGACGCACATGCAGCTTGCGCTTTATCGCATCCAGACGCAGATCTGCCAAACGCTTATCACGCGGGCTCGGTTTTAACCAATAAATAGAGCCAAATACGACCAGCCCTACCAGTATTGCTACTGGCCAGATCATTCGGTCATCTCCTCAAGTTCGAGCCAGCGCATTTCAAGCGCCTCCAGTTGCTCTTCGATCTCAGCGAGTTTTGCCAGTGTTGCCTGCACGTGATCCTGATCACCGCTGTAGAAATCTGCCGCTTCGGTCACGGCAACAATGTTATCCCGCTCAGCTTCCGCCGTGGCAATCTGTTCGGGCAGCATATCCAGTTCACGCTGAAGCTTGTACGACAGCTTTTTCTTTTCCGCTTTTTCAGCAGGTCTCTTGTCAGACTGTGGTTCCGGCTTAATTTCTGGCTGTACTTTTGGCTTTTTATCAGCGGATTTTTGCCCGGGCGCTTCGGCTTTCTGTGCCTTTCTATGACCACCGGTACGCTCATGCCAGTCACTGTAGCCACCCACATGTTCATCAATATGGCCACTGCCATCAAAGACCCAAAGCTGAGTAACGACGTTATCGATAAAGGCACGGTCGTGCGATACGAGTAATAACGTGCCGTCGAAATCGATCAGACGCTCTTCTAGCAGTTCCAGCGTTTCGATATCCAGGTCGTTGGTCGGCTCATCCATCACCAGCAGATTGCAGGGTTTCAGAAAGAGCTTGGCCAGCATCACGCGATTACGCTCACCGCCGGATAACGCTTTAACCGGCGTACGCGCCCGCTCTGGTGGAAACAGGAAGTCGCCCAGATAACCAATCACATGCCGGCTCTGACCATTCACGATCACGTGGTCTTTGCCATCTGCGACGTTGTCGGCAATGGATTTATCTTCTTCCAGCACATCACGCGACTGATCGAAATACGCAACTTCGAGTTTGGTGCCCGTGCGGATATTGCCTGACTGCGGCTGCAGCTTTCCGAGTAACAACTTTAATAAGGTACTTTTACCCACCCCGTTCGGGCCGACCAGACCTATCCGGTCGCCGCGCACGACTAAGGTCGAGAAATCTCTGACCTGACTGACGTCCTTCCACGCGTAGCTCACGTCGGTCAGCTCGAATACCTGCTTACCTGAGTTCTCAGAGCCGGTCATGCTGATGTTGGCTGTACCAACGCGGTCGCGGCGCGCCGAGTGTTGCTTACGCATTTCTTTCAGACGCTCGACCCGACCTTCGTTACGCGTGCGACGCGCCTTAATACCCTGGCGAATCCACTTTTCTTCTTCCGCGAGGCGCTTATCAAATAAGGCGTTCTGGGTGGCTTCGTCTTCTAAGCGCTTTTCACGAAATTCTAAGAAGCCGCGGTAATCACCCACCCAGTTATAAAGGTTACCCCGGTCCAGATCGACGATACGTGTAGCCAACGCCTGAACGAATGCCCGGTCGTGACTGATAAATACCAAAGCGCCGTTAAACTGCTTGAGCTGTTCTTCCAGCCACTCGATGGTTTCAACATCCATGTGGTTGGTTGGCTCATCGAGGATCAGTAATTCAGGATCAGTCACCAGTGCCCGCGCCAGCATGACACGACGCTGCCAGCCGCCAGATAACTCATTGAAGCGGCTTTCTGCAGGAAGATTCAGGCGCTGAATCATGGCATCTACACGCTGTTGGATACGCCACCCATCAGCGGCTTCGATTTTTGTCTGAAGTGTCTCCAGCTTTTTCAGGTCAGCGTCGGCACCACGAGCCGTTTCTTCGTGATATCGCGCCAGTACCGCTCCAAGGTCACCAATGCCATCGGCGACAACATCGTAGACTGACTCGTCGACACTTTTAGGAAGCTCTTGCTGCAAAGCGGCAACACGCAGCGTATCCCGATACTGAACCGCCCCATCGTCCGGGATAATTTCACGGTTGATGATTTTAAGCAGCGTCGACTTGCCTTCACCATTACGACCGACGACACACAGGCGTTCACCGCTCTGTACATCGAGATCGACTTTATCCAGCAGAACATGGTCACCAAATGCCAGCTCAACCTGCTGTAGTCTGACTAATACCATTAATAGAGCCTTGTAAATATGTTGTGGCATGCTGACCATGCCCAATTAGCTGGCGCGCATAGTATCAGCGAGCGAGCGTGCCTGCGAACGTAACGATGAGGCCTGAGTGGAATCTTCAAATATGATTGTCCTGCATCTGCAACAATCTGTAACGTTAAATGTTATGGTCGGCCATTGTTTTAAACATATCCCGCAGGTACAAAAACGGCCACCGTCGTGTCCCGTTTCAAAAACATGGCGGCTAAGATAGAGGGAATGCCGTATTGGCGCCCCCGGATTTCAGGAAAGTATTATGAGTTACGCACTGAAGCTGAGCTTCTCACACAAAGTCGCACTGGCGATCCTGTTCATTCTTGTTCTGTGGGTGGCAACCGGCCCTGCACATACTGAAGATGTCACAGAGCGGCCGCTCTCTCAGGAAGAGCTCAACCTGATGGTGGCTTATAAAGTACTCAAACCTGAAACCAAAGAACGCTCGGTAAAAGTCTCTGCGCATGTCGCAGCTAACCGCGCGGTGGATATTGTGGCTGAGGTCAGCGGAAAAGTGACCGGCCTGCCAGCAACAAAAGGCACGCAGGTAAATGAAGGCCAGTTATTGCTTGAGATCGATCAGCGCAACCTGCCCGCTCGCCTGAAACAGGCAGAAGCACAACTCAAGCGTCGTAAACTCGAAACGCAAAGCACACGTAACCTGTTTGATCGTGACCTGACGAACCAGTCTGCGGTAGTGATCGCAGAGTCCGAACTGGCAGAAGCGGAAGCAGCGCTGACCGACATTAAACTCGATCTCGATGCCACGCGCGTAAAAGCCCCTTTTGACGGTATCTATGACCAACGCTACGTCGAAGAAGGTGAGTACGTATCACCAGGTACTGCGCTGGTGCGCGTCATTGATAACCGCACCATGCTGATTAAAGGTGCTCTGTCTGAAAAGTCGATTAATGACGTGAGTGTTGGCTCTGAAGCCTACGCAGAATTACCAACCGGCAAGCGTGTAAAAGGCACTATCCGCTTTATTGCTGCGTCCGCCTCTGCAGACACCCGCACATACGCCGTAGAGATGGAAGTCACAGGTGACCGTGCGGGCCTCTATGATGGCCAGACCGCAACATTAATAATTCCTCAAGGTAAACAGGATGCCTACGAGATCTCGCCTGCCCTGCTGATTATCGCCGAAGACGGTGGCCTCGGGGTTAAGTTACTTGATGAAGATAACCGGGTGGTCATTGTCAGCGTCGATATCCTCGAAGCCGGTACCGACGGTATCTGGATTTACGGCCCCGAGGGCGACATTCGTCTTATTACGGTGGGTCAGGGCTTCGTCGACATCGGCCAGAAAGTCGAAGCCAAAGAACAGGAATCTTCGCGTTCTAAGAAAAACGAAGACACCGATATCACTCAGCAGGATGACGACGCAGGCGATAATCAGCAGAGGGCCGCTGACGTATGAGAAGTCTGATCGAAGCCGCTATCAACCGGCACCGCACTGTCATTATGCTGTTTGTGCTGATGCTGATCACCGGCACAGCAACACTTATTACGATTCCGAAAGAAAGCTCGCCTGACGTAACTATCCCTAACGTCTACGTGTCGGTCATTCATAATGGTATTTCTCCTGAAGATGCCGATACCTTGCTTTATGAACCCCTGGAAACTCAACTGCAGGGTCTTGAGGGCCTGAAAGAAATGGTGTCTACCGCGACCTTCGGGCACCTGTCTATTCAGTTAGAGTTTTACAGCAACGTCGATATCGACAATGCACTCGAAGACGTACGCAACAAAGTCAATGATGCCGTTGGTGAGCTGCCTGCCGACAGTGAAGAACCTATTGTCCGTGAGATCAACGTTGCGCTTTTTCCGGTGATGGTGGTTACCGTTGCAGGAGATGTCGACGAACACGTTCTCTATCTGGCTGCGGACGAACTGAAAAAACGCATTGAGTCATTACCGGGCGTACTGGAAGTCGATATTAAAGGTAAGCGCGAACAGGTCGCTGAGTTGATTATCGACCCTGCAAAAATGGACAACTATGGTCTGTCTCTTACCGAAGTCGGTAACCTGCTACGTAACAACAGCCTGCTCGTTGCCACTGAAGACATTAATAATGAACAAGGGCGCTTCAGTGTAAAAATTCCGGGCAGGATTAACGATATTGAAGGGCTTCTGAGGCTACCGGTTAAATCTGTCGGTGACGAAGTGGTTCTGTTTCAGGACGTGGCCGTAGGTCGCCTTTCTTTTAAAGACCCTTCTACCGGTGCACGCGTAAACGGCCACCAGGCCGTTACCCTGGAAATTAAAAAGCGTATCGGCGCCAATATTATTGAGACGCTGGATGAAGTCCGGGTCATTACAGATGCTGCCAAAGATATGCTTCCTGAGGGAATAAAACTCGGCATCATTCAGGATGAGTCGAAACAAATCCGTACCATGTTGAACGATCTGTTCAACAGTGTTCTGGTGGCTACGCTTCTTGTATTCCTGCTGATTCTCGGCAGCCTTGGTGTGCGCTCTTCGGTACTCGTTGGCCTCGCCATTCCCGGTGCCTTCCTGATGGGGATTATGGCCATCAACGCGATGGGCGATACGCTTAACATGGTTGTTCTGTTTGCGCTGATTCTCTCTGTCGGCATGCTGGTCGACAGTGCCATCGTTGTGGTTGAGTACGCCGACCGACGTCTGGCTGAAGGCATGCGGGCACGCGATGCTTATAACGAGGGGGCTCGCCGAATGGCATGGCCAATCATTGCATCGACCGCTACTACTCTTGCCGTATTCCTGCCGCTTCTGTTCTGGCCAGGTGTTATGGGCGGGTTTATGAAATACCTGCCTCTGACGCTGCTTTTTACTCTGACCGGCTCACTGGTGATGGCGTTAATCGTAATTCCTGCGGTGGGTAAGGTCCTCGGACGTGCCGGGCATCATGACCAGGAAGCACTCGATGTGATTGTCGCTGCTGAAAACGGAGACTTTCATAAGATGAGCGGGTTCTCTGCCCGCTACGTGAAGGTATTGCGCAAGGCTCTGGAAAGCCCAGGGAAAACCTGTCTCATTGTTCTCTCGTTTGTTACCGCTTCTTTCGGAATTTATGGCATTGGTGGGCACGGCACCGAGTTCTTTCCCGAGGTAGATGTGGATGTCGCTATGGTAGATGTTCGTGCCCGTGGCAATCTCTCATTCGCCGAGCGCGAAGCGCTGGTCAGAGAAGTCGAATATGAAATCTTCGACATGAAAGAAATCGATGCGATTTATACCTCCGTATTTGTAACGGCACCGCGTGGTGGTATGGAGTCATCTCCGCCCGATCTGGTTGGCCGTATTCAGCTGGAGTTAGTCGACTGGCAGTCACGGCGAACCGCTGACGATATCCTCACAGAAATCGAAGAGCGCACGGCGCACCTGCCGGGTATTATTATCGAGACCCGCAAAAAAGAAGGCGGCCCGGCAGGCGGCCCACCGATTCAGCTGCAACTGAGCAGCCGCAGTGAAAGCAATATTATTCCGATGATGGAAAAGATATTGCCCATTCTCAAGGAAGACCCTGAACTGAAAGACGTGCGCGACGACCGTGCTCTTGATGGCGTCGAATGGCGTCTGGATATTGATCGCGAAGAAGCCGTTCGCTTTGGTGCGAGTGTTGCGGAAATCGGCTCGTTGATTCGTATGATTACCGGTGGCCAGGTCATTACTCAGTTCCAGCCAGATTACGCCGATGAAGAACTCGATATTCTTCTCAGATACCCAGAGCAGAAACGCACGATCGACCTGTTCACCGATATTAATATCAAGACAGCAAAAGGCCTGGTACCTCTCAGCCAGTTTGTTACCCGCGTACCGATTAATAAAACGGGCGATATTGTGCGCGTCGACGGCAAACGTCGTTACCTGATCACGGCGAACGTCGTAGAGGGCGTAAACTCAAACGAAAAAATCGCTGAGCTTGGTGAAAAACTGAAAGAATTCGACTGGCTGGAAGCTGAGGTTGAACCGAAATTCCGCGGTGACTTTGAGCAACAGATGGAAACCGGCATATTCCTGATGAGCGCTTTCTCTATTGCCATCTTCCTGATGGTGACCTTGCTCGTGACTCAGTTTAATAGCTTCTATCAGGCAGGTCTGATTATGAGCGCGATTATTCTGTCGGTTGCAGGCGTACTCATGGGACTGTTGATCCGTGGTGAGCCATTCGGAATTGTAATGAGCGGAGTGGGTGTGATTTCGCTGGCGGGCATCGTGGTGAATAACAATATCGTATTGATTGATACCTACAACCAGATCCGTATGACCGGCGTTAGCGCCTTTGACGCAGCTATGCGCACGGGGGCCATACGTCTGCGCCCTGTGCTTCTGACGGCTGTTACAACGGTTGTCGGCCTGATTCCAATGGTGATGCAGTGGAACATCGACCTGATCCACAGAGAAGTCAGTATGGGCGCTCCTTCGTCACAATGGTGGACTCAATTATCGACCGCAATTGCAGGCGGACTGACCTTCGCAACCGTGCTTACATTGATCTTTACCCCGGCATTGCTGGTGTGGCGCGACCGCAATAAAGACCGCGACCACGAACATAATGCAAGTCACTGAAAAAAGTAGAAAAAATTGCATATAGAGTTTGACATCCGCCCTGACGCGAGTAGAATGCGACCTCGCTTCAGGGCATGGGTGATTAGCTCAGCTGGGAGAGCATCTGCCTTACAAGCAGAGGGTCGGCGGTTCGATCCCGTCATCACCCACCAAATCCTGATGCAAGAGTCTGAAAAGACTCAGTTTTTGAAAGTGGACTGGTAGTTCAGTTGGTTAGAATACCGGCCTGTCACGCCGGGGGTCGCGGGTTCGAGTCCCGTCCAGTCCGCCATCTTCAAAAACAGTTTTTGTTTCATCGCATCTACTGCCTCAAAGCGGTTTGATGATTGAGAATGATACAAGGCGTACCGCAGCGAGTACCCTGAGACATACCTAGTGGTAGGCGAAGGGACGAGCGAGGAACAACGCAGTAGCAACTCAATCAACGAAGCGATAAACAAGTTTGGGTGATTAGCTCAGCTGGGAGAGCATCTGCCTTACAAGCAGAGGGTCGGCGGTTCGATCCCGTCATCACCCACCAAATGTGGACTGGTAGTTCAGTTGGTTAGAATACCGGCCTGTCACGCCGGGGGTCGCGGGTTCGAGTCCCGTCCAGTCCGCCATCTTCCTCTTAGATGAAAATCAAGGAGCTTCTCTCAAGAAGTAAAATTGAAATGCTTTCACCGCTCTCGATGCGGTTTGATGATTGAGAATGGTACAAGGCGTACCGCAGCGAGTACCCTGAGACATACCTACTGGTAGGCGAAGGGACGAGCGAGGAACAACGCAGTAACAACTCAATCAGCGAAGCGAAAAGCCTATTAGGGTGATTAGCTCAGCTGGGAGAGCATCTGCCTTACAAGCAGAGGGTCGGCGGTTCGATCCCGTCATCACCCACCATCACTTTGCAATAAAGTGAATACAATGCGGACTGGTAGTTCAGTTGGTTAGAATACCGGCCTGTCACGCCGGGGGTCGCGGGTTCGAGTCCCGTCCAGTCCGCCATCTTTTTTAAGATCCCCTTTTTAAATATACGCCTGGTTCGAGTCCTCGGAGTGCCGCCCAACTTGAGCGCAAGCCCGGCCGTCCGCCATCTTCTTTTAGATCCCCCTGCTTCGTTCGATATTTCGTAATTAGTCTCTTTCATCTCCAACAGATCTTTACGCTCCGCTATCAGAGTTTCTGAGCCAATGTCATATCCACGTCATATTGGCTGACTATCTTTTACACATAGTCGCAGGGAAGTCTGGGAACTCGGGCAAGGATGCCTGGTCTGTTCTCCAGCGGCGACTATATTTACTTTAAGTGGCACGCTATATGCTGGATTCGTTTGAGTACTTTCTTCACGATCAGCTGTGTACTTTAAGTTGTCGCTCGGGAAGTGTTCCTGTAGTGGCAAACCAACAGGATTGGATTAACAACAAAAAGGAGATCGAAAATGTCTGATTACATTGAAGATCTGTTAGATGTCGGCTTTGACGATTACGAAGACGACTGTGATGACGCCGTAGAGATGTAACTGCGGCTCTGCCCTAGCGGCAGTTTTCCCTATAGCGGCCCGGCGCCTCGCCGGTCCAGCGCCGGAATGCGCGCTGGAATGCCGCAGCAGAACCAAACCCCAGCAAATACGCTATTTCCCCCAACGTCAGTGACGTATCCCTGATATAACTTACCGCCAGATCTTTGCGCGTTGCGTTGAGCACATCCTGATAGGTCTTTCCTTCAGCCTGAAGGCGCCTGCGAAGCGTCCAGGGCGCCATATTCAGTCGACTGGCAACCTTACTCAGCTCGGGGGTCTCACCGTCCAACAGCGGCGCCACAGTGCGGGCCACCTGCTCTGTCACGCTAAGACCGAGCCTTACTCTGTCCAGTTCGCGTTCCGCCTGTCGTTTCAGCCCTTCATGGATAGAGTGGCAACTTTGGATCACGGGTAAATTCAGTGCTTCATTTTGGAGCACTAATCGATTAGAACCGGCGCCAAAATTCACCGGACACTTGAAGTAGCGACGATAAACATCTGCATACCCCGGATCTGAAAACTCGATATCGACAGACTCAAGGATGCCATCGGTTTGCCCGCTGATGACACCAAGGATGTGTGCCCAACTCGAAAGCACCGAGTCGACCACAAACAGGTTATAGGCGTTGTAGGGGCTAACAGAGTAGAACTTAAGCGCGGGCTTACCCTCTTCTAACGTGAACGAACTCGCACCACGCGCATTAAAACTCGACAGTAGTTCAAAGCCTGCTATCGCCTGACAGGCGCGGCGGAGATCCGGAGCGGTCATAGCGACCAGGCCCGCCAAACCCAATTGAGCTGGCCAGGTATGGCGGCCCATTTCTAAACCAAACCAAGGGGATTTGGTTTGCTGAATGGCATCGTGCCCGATGCGCATAAAGCGAGGAATACTGATTCGGGTATCAGGCGATGCCAGCGTTTCAGGAAGGATATTGTACTGACCCAGCAGCGCATCCGGGTCAGCACCGAGGGTGCGCATGGTGGATGCAATCACCTCGACGTAGGTAATGCTCAGATCACCCAGCTTCATGTTTGATCAGGCGTCCATTCCATCATCGTCATCCTTCTCAGGAGTGACCTCTTCACCTTCATCCGGCTCGTAAAACTCAAGCAGGAATTGGTAGCTGAGCGAGAGTACGGTGATTGATATCAGTGTCATACTGTATATGCCAAAGGCAGCCACGATATCCGTCACCACATTCTCCAGCGACACTAACAGTAGAAATGGGAGGTTAACCAACAAAGGCAGAGCCAGCGCTACGATAACCAGGCGAGTGCCATTTCCTTTGCTCATCCGCCAGGCCCGCCCTAGATCAGAGCCCTCTGTGCCGATAGCAATTTCAGGCAAGGTAATCGACAAACGTGCGAGGATGTAAAGCATCAACATGAAGGCCGGAATAAATGCCAGACCAACCACTTGCTGCATCGCCGCAGGATCATTCGCACCGGTCACTATTCCCATAATGACTAACACTACAATAGTCACACCAAGGCCAGCGCCTACGGAAACAAAAACCAACAGCAGTGAACGAAGTAAGTAACGCCAGTCAGAGCGATTGGGAACTCGGAGTGCATTGCTAGGCCAATGAGACGAATCCTGCAAAGTGAAACGGTGCACAGTGGTCGCAAGAAGGATACTCAATAGCCCGGATATGACAGTGACTATCCAGAATTCCAAAGGAAAGCCCATCTCCATATTTCCGCCTTCCTGACCCATCGCGGCAATAATAGGCTCAGTAATAGCTGCGCTATACCGATCAAGAACCACCAGTACAAGAATAATGGGGAGAAACATACTTAATAAGCGACCGCGCTTTGCCCACAGCAAAAACAACGCGTCTTTGAACAGCTCAAATACCGGGATTCTGGCTTCCAGGCCAAGCGGACTTTTCATTCTTACTCCAACGACAAACGAGTGCTAAAAAAATGCCCCTGAACAGAGGCTCTGTCAGGGGCATTAGTTTACCTGCTTTCGGCGGTATTATCCCGCAGGCGGCACGTCACCGTGCTTTTTCTTGTGACGTGCCAGCATGCTCTCTGGTTTGAGCAGGAAGCTCGCCAGAGCAGGCAGCAGTATCAAAGCACCAAGCATGTTCCAGAGGAACATAAAGGTCAGCAGAATACCCATATCGGCCTGGAACTTAATCGGCGAGAGCATCCAGGTGGCAACACCAATGGCCAGAGTCACACCGGTAAAACTAACGGCCTTACCCGTAGAGCGCAGGGTTTCAAAGAAGGCTTCCTGCATCGACTTACCAGCCAGAATCATAACTTCGAGGCGGTTGTAGATATAAATACCGTAGTCGACACCGATACCGACACCCAGCGCGATCACTGGCAGCGTTGCCACCTTCACACCGATATCCAGGTACGTCATAAGCGCCTGACTCAGAATAGAGGTCAACGCCAGAGGGATCAGGATACAAGCCACAGCTCGCAAGCTACGGAAGGTGATAAAGCAGAGTACAAAAACAACCACGTAGACGAAGATCAACATAGTGCCCTGCGCATCAGCAATCACCTGATTCGTCGCCGCTTCAATACCCGCGTTACCAGAAGCTAACTGGAAGCGCACAGGCACCGAATCAATTTCACCCTCTTCGATCGCCTGCCCGAGCTCGTTGTAACGATAGCCGTAGAACTTCATATCGACGTCATCGTCGTAGCTGTCTTTAAAGTTTTCGACAGCGGCGACCACAGTCTCAAGCGTCTCAGCTTTGTGATCATTCAGGTAAATGATCACAGGCGCCATGGAGCAGTCTGAATTCAGCAGTGCGCCCGGTGCGCGCTGAATGGAGGTATTCAGAACTGTCTGGTTGCGCGACAACGCTGACCAGTTCAGGTTACCTTCGTTCATCGATTTGGTTACCAGCTTGGACACAGTGACCAGAGAGGTCGCAGACTGAACGCCCGGAACGTTCTCCATGTACCACATAAAGCGATCCATAGCGTCCATGACTTTATAAGCATTACAACGCTCAGGAGCCGTCTCGACCATAACAACAAATACGTCTGAACTGGTGGAGTAATTCCCGACCATAAAGGCGTTGTCTTTGTTGTAACGGCTGTCAGCGCGAAGTTCTGGCGCACCTTTATCAAGGTCACCAATTTTCAGATCCTGACTGTAATAGTAACCACCGATCCCCATTGCGATAGCGATAGCAATTGGGAATGGTGCAACCTTACGGCTGGCAAAGGCAGAGAGGCCACGCCATACCGGCGCCTTGCTCTGAGATGCTCTATACGCATGGTCGATACCCGGCTGGCTGATACCGATGTACGACATGATCACTGGCAACAGTACCAGGTTGGTCACGATGATCATTGCGACACCCACACTCGCTGCGATCGCCAGTTCCTGAATTACGCCGATATCAATAAAGAGCAGCGTCAGGAAGCCAATCGCGTCGCTGAGTAGTGCCAGCATGCCTGGGACATACAAACCACGGAATGCGTGACGAGCCGCCTGAGCAGGCGATGCCCCTTTACCGGATTCAATCGCAATGCCGTTGATGATCTGAACACCGTGACTGATACCAATCGCGAATACGAGGAAAGGCACCAGAACAGAATACAGGTCGATGGTGAATCCCATCAGCGCCAGTGAACCTAGCTGCCAGACCACTGCAATCAGAGATGCCACAATAGGAACGATGGTGCCGCGGATACAGCGGGAATAGAGATAAAGAAGAATCGCAGTCATCACCATAGCGGCAAGGAAGAAGAGCGCGATCGACTGTGCCCCCTCGAGCAGGTCACCCAGTTTTTTAGGCGTACCGGTGATATAAATACGGTACTGATCACTGCCGTATTTATTGCGGATTTTCTCTTCAAGGTCCGCGCTGAACGTTGCGTAGCTTAGTTTTTCACCCGTGTCCGGGTTGTACTCAACCAGTGGAACATTAATGATCGAAGACTCGAAGTTGTTCGCCACCAGACGACCAACCTGACCCGACTTCAAGACATTCTGACGAACCTGTTCGAGGCTGTCAGGAGAACCATCATAGGTGCTCGGAATAACCGGGCCGCCCTGAAAACCTTCCTCGGTCACTTCCATCCAACGGACGTTCGGTGTCCAGAGAGACTCCATTCCGGAGCGGTCGACACCCTTAACGAAAAAGATTTCGTCACTGATTTTACTCAGAGTATCCATGTAGTCCTGGGTAAAAATGTCACCGTCAGTTGTTTCGACAGCAATTTTTACGTTGGCTACACCACTTTTCATCTCATCTTTATGAACAAGGTAGTTCTGGATGTACTCGTGGTTCAGAGGGATATACTTTTCGATACTGGCATCCAGCGTAACCTTACTCAGGCCATAGCCAAATAACGCAGTCAGGGCCATCAGTACGACGATGACCAGCGAGCGATTGTTAAAGATCAGGCGTTCAAGAAACGGCTCCGATTCTGAAGACAGAATGTAGTGCTCTGGCTCAGAGGAGTAATGGTGCTTCTGTTCACTCATTGCCTTTCTCCCCGCTCATTTCTGCCTGACGTTGCAACAATTTGCCCTCTCTGCTTACCAATTGAATGCCAGCGTCGCCGGCAATAACGAAATGCCCGGCTTCACTGCGAATAACTGATGCTGCGCCTTTGCGGCCAGCGATGATTGTCGATTCTGCTCCTGATAGCTGAGCGTTCAGCGTCACCACGCTACCGCCGTTTCCGACTAGCATCGCACCTCGATCTGAACTGAAACCTCCCAGCAGAGTTTGCTCAGAACCGGTATCGAGCACTTGCCAGGTAATGCCGTCATCATCGGAGCGGTAGGTGTGTCCGCGCAGAGCGAAAAGAATCTGGGTATCCCCTTCATCGAGCAATCCAAAAAGAGAGCCGTCGTAAGGTGCTGACTGACCAACCCAGGTTTCACCCATGTCGTCTGATCGAAGCATAAGCCCCATTTCACCGACAATTGTCAGTGAGCGTTCGCCGACGCGGGTAATTGCGTTGAGGTGCAAGCGATTCGGGTTTGGCAGTCTTGAACTGATTTCAAACCACTCATTGCCACCGTCCATCGTCTGGAAGGCCATCCCGTACGCACCGACTGCAATACCTTCTCTCGCTGACCAGAAATACACATCAAGGAAGGGTTTGGTCGAGCCAGTTTCGAGATCGTACTCAGCATCCTGAAATGCAAATTCTGCATTCTCCAGAGCAGTCATGGCCTGCTCTACATCCATATCGGAGCCCGTTTCCTGAATTGCTTCTAAGCGCTCTTCCGCATTTGTCAGGTTATTCCGTGCCGACATCAGCATCGCTTCATTGGCTTTGAAGCCGTCAAACTGTTTCGTCCAGTTTGATCCACCGTCCGTCGTGTTGAGAATCACGCCGTCATGGCCGACAGCCCAGCCATTCTGTTCATCAGCAAAATCAACGGAAGTTAAGGTTGTGGTTACAGGAACGCTACCCTGACTCCAGGTGAAGCCGTTGTCTGTTGAAACGATAGCGTGGCCGTAGGCACCAACACTGACAAGCGCTTGACCACGATCTGTAACATCAAGTAACAATGATTCATGCGCTTTGTCGGACGCCATTGCAGGTGTCTGGAGAGGATCCTGCCACTCTGCGAATGCTCCGGTTGATGTAGCCAGAGCCCCGGTAATGAACAGACCCGAGAGGAGGCTTAGCCCGCTCTTTTGGTTGCCTGTCCATGGCCTGACCAAATCAGAAAACATATAAAACCCCGTATTATTAGCATTATTAAAGCGGCGCTAGTCTAGCGGACAGCCCTACCACTGACTAACACGCGCTTGTTACGTTATGTAACCCAACTGGCGCTTCCCGCACCTTACTGCTACGCCCCCTTGACAGTGAAAATTACCGGGGAGGTGTTATCGGCGTCCGCGTCGACGCAATTCAGCCGGTGTGAAGTAACGGTCACCCGGAGGTGGGTTACTGTAGTCAATTTCTTCGGGCTCTTCGTTCATCAAGCCCTGTACATGGTAGCGGCGGTCGCGAAGATCATGGAACACATCCATGCCCGTCCAGGTCACCGGTAGCTCATAATACGTCTTAATATAGGCCATGCTCACACGCCACAACTGGCCATTCATATCGTACTGATCTGCTACCGCAATGCTCCAGGTATCTTCATCAATATAGAACACTCTTTTGCTGTAAACATGCCTCATACCATCTTTAAGCGTACCTTCAACGACCCAGACACGATGTTTTTCATAGCGGGTGTATTCTGGGTTGAGATGCCCTGGGCGCAGAATATCGTTGTAACTTGCCTCATTCGAGGTGAGACGATAGTTATTGTATGGAATGTAAATTTCGCGTTTATCGATAAGTTTCCAGTTATAGCGGTCCGGCGAACCGTTATAAATGTCTGTGTCGTCGGCATAGCGTAAGCCATCGGCAGCGGCAATAGGCGTGTCGTACGCAAGGTTAGGGGCACGACGTACACGACGCTGACCAGCGTTGTAACCCCAAGCCTGCCGGGCATCGTTTGCCTGGTTAAGAGGTTCATGGACCAGTACCGCACCACCAGCGAGACGCGCTGGTGCTTTGGTCACAGACAGATAATAGAAAAGTAAGTTATCCAGCTCTTCAATCGTTTTATCCTGACGGTAGTAGTTGAATTCAACCTGTTGCTCTACCGTAGTCGGTGTGAACTTGCCGTCCTGATGAACTGCAACCTCTGAAGCCTGCAGCTGCAGGTAGGTGCCACGCCAGCGAGTAATGTGATTCCAGACCGCCTGAACACCCGCCTGATTTTTATTATCACTCAGGATGGGGAACGGAATACCCGCGTACGAATAAAGAAGCGAGTTACCACCGTCTGCTAATTCGGCACGTAACGCATTTTTGTAGGTGTTTTCATATACCCACTCAGGTGCTGCAGCTGTACGACGAGTCTGGTACACAGGCATTTTGAAGGTGTCAGGGTATGTCCTGAACATCTCTTTCTGCCCTTCTGTCAGATTATTGCTGTACTGATTCATGTTCTGAGCAGTCACAGTAAACAGAGGCTGGTCGTCCGGAAATGGATCAGGGTGATGTTGCCCTGGCTCTTTATATTCAACCGGCGGCAGAGTCAGTCCACCCCGCCATGGGGGAATATCACGGCCGTTGCCCTCGCGCTGCCCACCCATGGGAGTGAGGACAGACTTAAGCCGTTCTGCTTCAGAAACTGAGACAGAGGCATAGGCCTGCGACACAAACATACCACCCGCCACGCATAGCGTGGCAAGCAATGAGGAACCGCGTTTTACACGGATGACACCTGAAAGATCCATCAGATCAGTTTTCCTTAAACCAAACTCTTACTAACAACTTCATACACGTCTTTCGAGAGACTGCCGCTATCCATGATTCGTTGCAACTCAGCTTTCATCAAGTGTGACTGACTTGGCACTAAACGCTTCCAGCGGGTCAGTGGCGTCAGGAGTCGTGAAGCTATCTGAGGGTTGCTTGCGTTCAAACGGATAACTGCATCTGCCAGCAGACGGTAACCACGGCCATTTTCACTATGAAAATGACACAGTGCCTGATTCGCAAACGCACCAATGACTGAGCGCACCTTGTTGGGGTTGCGCCAGTCGAATGCTTCGTGCTCCAGCATTTTTTCAATATGCTCCGGCGAGCCCAATCGTGAAGAGCCACACTGGACTGCCAGCCACTGATTTACAACCAGTGAATCGTGTTTCCACTGCTCGTAAAACGCATTCAGTGCTTCCTGCGCTTCAGCTTCATCACCGCATGTCACGAGAACACGCAGTGCCGCCATCTGATCGGTCATGTTGTCTGCACTGTTAAACTGCGCCTTAGCCGCTTCGATACCATCCGAAGATGCGCGCGCCCAGTACGAAAGCGCAAGATTTTTCAGCGAGCGACGCGCCATATCAGCCGGTGCAGGCTGGTATTCGGCAGGGACATTCAAGCGTTCGTAGCAAGCCTTAAAGTCTTCGTTTAACGCTTCAGCCACCTCAGACAGAACCTGCTCACGACCATTGTGAATAGCGACAGGATCATAAGACTTCCGCGTTTCTGCGATGTACGCCTCGGATGGCAATGCCATCAGGTAAGCAACCATCGCCGGGTCCAGACTCTCGTCACTGATTACACTGTGCAGTGCATCAATGTCTTCTTTAACGAGCTTAAAACGCCCTTTCTCCGCCAGCTCAATCCAGTGCAGCATCAGTTGCTGTCCGGCATCCCAGCGGTTAAAACCATCACTGTCGTGCTGCAACATGAAGCGCAACGCAGACTGGCTGTGCTGATAATTAATACGCACCGGCGCGGAGAAATCGCGGAACAGTGACACAACAGGCTCTTCGATCACGCCACCGAAACTGAAGGTCTGCTCGGCCTCGCGGAAATGCAGAACCTGGCTTTCTTCGGTCCACGAATCGGCTTTGTCCGGGCGAATTTCCATATCTTCGCCGCTGTGAGCAATAAAGCCCAACTGAACAGGAATCCACAGCGGCTTCTTATTCGTTTGCCCTGGTGTGTCAGGGGTACTCTGGCGCAGATTAATAGTCAGGCGCTCTGCCGCATGATCGTATTGGGTAAGTACTTCGACCACTGGCGTGCCCGACTGTTTGTACCACAGACGAAACTGGCTGAAATCAACGCCATTGGCGTCTTCCATCGCCTGAACAAAATCGTTGATGGTGACAGCCTGACCATCGTGGCGTTCAAAGTAGAGATCAGACCCTTTACGGAATCCTTCGGCGCCCAGAATTTTGTGCAACATACGAACAATTTCAGCGCCTTTCTCATAGATGGTCACTGTGTAAAAGTTGGAAATCTCGATGTAGGAGTCTGGTTGCACCGGATGCGCCATCGGCCCACCGTCTTCCGCGAACTGAACAGTGCGCAGCATACTGGCGTCTTCAATTCGTTTCACAGTGGGTGAATTCATATCCGCGGAGAAACAGGCATCCCGGAACACAGTAAAACCTTCTTTGAGGCTTAACTGAAACCAGTCGCGACAGGTAACGCGGTTGCCCGACCAGTTGTGAAAATATTCGTGAGCCACAATGGCTTCGATACGTTGATACGCGGCATCGGTCGCGGTAGCTGGATTAGCGAGAACACAGGACGAGTTAAAAATATTCAGACCTTTGTTTTCCATGGCCCCCATGTTGAAGTCATCAACGGCGACGATCATGAAAATATCCAGATCGTATTCGCGGCCATAGACTTCTTCGTCCCATCGCATAGAGCGCTTCAGAGCGTCCAGTGCGTATTCTGTTTTATCAACGTTCTGAGGTTCAACAAAAATCCGCAGCAGCACTTCACGACCTGAGCAGGTAGTGAAGTGATCATCACGAACCTGAAGATCCCCTGCCACCAGCGCAAACAGGTAGGCCGGCTTTTTATGCGGATCGTGCCAGACGACGTGCTTTTTGCCATCTTCAGTTTTTTCACTCACCGGGTTGCCGTTCGACAGCAACACCGGGAACTGTTCAGCATCGGCGATTATTTCAGTTGTAAACACTGACATAACATCCGGGCGGTCCGGGTAGTAAGTGATACGACGGAAGCCTTCGGCCTCGCACTGTGTGCAATACATACCGCCAGAACGATACAGCCCTTCCAATGCTGTATTTTTTTCTGGATATATCTGAGTGGATATTTCCAAGGTGTGTGATGCGCCTAAGCCACTGAGAGTCAGAGTTTCGTCACCCACCACATAGTCGTCGGTCGTCAGTTCGTTTCCGTCAAGACGGATACTAAGAAGTTCAAGGTCCTGCCCGTTAAGTACGAGTTCATTACCGTCCCCGGCCTGCTTGAGTGTCAAAACGGAATGCACCTGGGTATAGCCATCATTTAATTCGAATTTAAGATGGGTATCCGTCACTTCATAGGCGGGTGCTTGGTAGTCCGCTAACTGAATCGCCTTCGGTTGAGCGTCACGCATGTTAAGACTCCCTGTTCACTGTCACTCTGACGTTGTATGAGGTAAATTTCCGCACATTGATGACTCCAGTATCGAGAATCAGGTACTGACCCTTCATGCCCATCAGGCGCCCCGATACTTCTGCGGTTTTATCGAAATTATGACTACTTACTTTGGTCGGGTATTCAATTACTGGGTAATTAAAGTGCCGGACGCTCTCGTTCGTCAACCATGTAATTGAGCCAGGACCCTGCTCCAGCTCAAGCTGATTGAGTTCTTCAGCAAAATGTTCTTTGAGGCGGTCTCTTTCTGCGACCAGGTCCAGTTCTGGCGAATCGCCTTTCAGCATTGCCCGCCAGTTCGTTTTATCGGCGATATCGCGGCGGATAATATCTTCGACCAACCCTGCCAGTCGTCGTGTTGCGACTCTCGCAATTGGTAAGGCTTGCGCAGCGCCCTGATCCAGCCAGCGGGAAGGCATGTTCTTCATCCGCGTAATGCCGACCTTGATGCCCGACGAATTGGCCAGGTAAACGATATGATCGTTAAAACAAACGCGCTCACCCCACGCTGCATCCCGGCAGGTACCAAGGTGAAAGTGGCACTTTTCAGGGCTCATGATGCAGGAATCGCATTCCGGCAGTTTGGTAAAGCAGGGGTAACAATATCCCTGGCTGAAACTTTTATTGGTTGGCCGGTTACAGGCACGACAATGGATGTCGCCCTCCCACGAGAGGGACAGGCTTTTTCCGAGAAAATCGTTGATCGGGTACTCTTCATTGTTGAGCACCAGCGAGTATGCCACCGTTGCCGCTGGGCGAATGCGCATCTTATCCAGATGGCCGGAAAATTCTGACTTGCTCATTGGATATTCAGCGGTTGAGTGTCGTCGTCTTTACCAGATTTGCACCCCTGATCGAGATATCCTACTCGTTGATCGGCAGGCACATCGTGGGTGTTTTCGTAATAGATGATGGCTTCCATGCATAATTCCCGCTGCCCATCCTCAAGCTTGCGGCCATTTGGCCAACGCCCGGTTGCAACAGCATTTTTCAGGTTTTCGTACACTTCGGGTGTAAGCGAACGGATCAGATCTTCAAGATTCATTATTTCTCCGATTAGGATTTGGCCAGATCACGGCCAGCAGGAAGCCACACAATAAACCGCCCAGATGCCCGCCATGAGCAGACCCCGACAGGCCCGGCACCACGGTGTCGCCGAACAGCATAATCACCATAAAGAAAATCATTACCCCCAACAAGGCCGGAGGAACGCCATAATTAATTCTGTAACGGTACTGACGAAGCCCGGTCCAGGCCGCTAAACCATAGACAACGCCCGAGATACCACCGAACGCTGGACCAGCCAGCCACCATTGCAACAGGTTTCCGCTAATGCCGCACAGTACAAGCAATGCCAGAATTCCGAAACGCTCGCCCTGACGTTCCATGGCTCCGGCCAGTAACCAGATCCACAAGGTATTGAACAGCAGATGCATCACACTAAAGTGCAGCAGCGTTGGCCGCCACATTTCCCAGAACGACATATTCAGATAGGTAGAAAGCTGATTTCGGGCGTCGGGCCAGAGAGACTGGCTATTCTCCAGCCATGCGTGCCAGTCATTCGAAACATGCTGCCAGCCAAACACGCAAGCCACCAGCACTATGAGAGCAACCGTTAACGGCACTGCGGTCAGCCGTTGGATGATCGAAGGGCCAGAACTCCCGACAGCCACTGGCTCCGCTAATGAGCCTTCTCTCCAGTCGTCCAGCAGCTCTTTGATACGCTCGATATCGTCGGGGTCGGCAATCAATAACACCTGCTGATTACCTTCCTCGACAACGCGATGCACTATTTTCTCTGACCACAAATGCCGTGTCAGAGGCGACAGGTCAGTCTCCAGTGGAGCACTTAATACGGCCAGCGGTTGCATCAGCGCTCTTTCTTTTCAACGCGGACCCAGGCAAATTTGCCCTTCTGCAGATGACGTTCGGTATCCATCCGATACGCGACCAGGCGACCGTACTTCACTGCACTGTAATCAAGACAGGCGATGTTGGGTACGATGGGCTCGGGCAAGCCTGACATCCAGTAATGTCCGATAAACAGAGGTTTTTCATCAGGCCCGTAAAACAGTAACTGCTCTTTCTCGTCTTCACTGAGTAGCGCATGCTGCAAATCTTCAGGCAGAGGGTCAGGCTGAAAAATCACATCGTTATAGCGCTGCGGGTCTCCCGCCCAGAACTTGGTTCTGAAGAACTGTCTGACCATGCCGTCTTTTGCCGTCATTGAACGACCATCAGGCAATTTCAGCGAGGTTCCGCGTAACATCCGATCCAGAAACTGGTACAGAAATGAATCCGTCTGCACAGACTCAGGTAGCATGTCTTTCGTTATGTGATTCGAGCCATAACGGCGCAGATACTCGTCGATCATCTGATGATCCCAGCAAGCATGGACCACCCGGAAGTGTTCGTACTCACGGAACAGAGGGATGGTCAGAAACCAATCGAGCATTTCATTGAATTCCTGCGGGTAATTCGCGAACTGCTCTAATGTCTGTTCAACAATAAAATTGTTGCGCGGCGTGTGCGGACGCAGAAACGGCTGGCGCATGCCCGCCGGCGCTTCACTCAGATAGGTAACGACGTTGTACTCGTGGTTACCCATGACGATATCGGCGTGCCCGGCTTCCACCATGTCCCGCACGATATGACATGCAAGCCGGATATTCGGCCCACGGTCAACGATGTCCCCGAGGAAAACGACTTTGCGCTTCGGATGCTGATACACCCCATTGCGCTTGCTGTAACCCATCTGTTCAAGCAGGTCGATCAGCGTCAGGCCGCAGCCATGAATGTCGCCTATCAGGTCATATCCCTGATGCATATTCAGTCTCCGAGGTTACTGCTCCAGCCCAACTTAGTACGACAGATCTCGTAAAAGTTATGACCTTTCGGATGGATCAGTTTCAGCTTGTGCGCTTTTTTACGGATAGTGATGCTGTCACCCGGTGCACAAGGAATGTGTGTCTGGCCGTCACAACTGATCGTCGGATACAGCCCCTGGCTGGCATCCACAACAATTTTCACTTCTGCCTTGCCGTCAACCACAATCGGTCGACTCGACAGCGTATGCGGAAACATTGGCACCAGAACCAGGGCATCCAGACGCGGATGCATAATCGGGCCGCCACCAGACAAAGCATAGGCGGTAGATCCAGTCGGTGTTGAAACAATCAGACCATCAGAGCGCAGGTGATAAACAAACTGACCTTCGATATAGAGGTCAAAGGCAATCATCCGGGCGGACTTACCCGGGTGCAGAACCACGTCATTAAGACCTGTCGCAGAGCCAATCGGGTTCCCATCCCGCTTGATTTCAGCATCAAGAAGAAAGCGTCGTTCTTCTATATATTCACCATCAAGAACTGCCTGAACCGCTTCACACATTTCATCGTCCGGGCTGATATCAGTCAGAAACCCGAGGCGACCACGGTTAATCCCAAGAACAGGAGTATTAAATTTAGCAAGTGCCCGTGCAGCACCGAGAAGGCTGCCATCACCGCCCACTACGATCACCAGATCACAGATCTCGCCCAGCATATTCACGTTACTGACCTGCATTCCGTGTCCAGGCATCACCTCCGCGATACGGTCGTCCAGAATGGTGTGATACCCCTCGTCGAGCAGATAACGCGACAAACGACGGATAGTATCTATCACTTTATTACTGTTCAGTCGGCCGATCAGACCGATATTGCGGAACTCTTCCATCAGAAAACTGGTAACCTCAACAAATCACGAGCTGCAGTCACCATCCTGCTGCAGCGTCTTTTTATATACTATACCGCAGAACACCAGGCTTGACCCCATGGCGACCACCCCAGAAGCATTCTTCGACATTCAGGATAAAAACAAGCGCGATCTGCTCTGGAGCATCTTTGGCCCGTCTCTCCTGAGCAGCAGCGTAACACCGCCGTTAACAGAAATATTGCCAGAGCTGTGCGAAAGCCGTTTGAAAGGGACCACTCTGTCACCCGATTTTCAAAGCCCGCGCCTTGGTTTCCGTTTCGAACAACTGTGGCAATCCGCATTAAGCAGCTCAGAAATTCCGTTCATCGCCAACCAGCAGATTACCGATGAAGGAAGAACCCTCGGCGAACTGGATCTGCTGATTCCGCGCGGACAAAGCACCCTGCACATTGAGCTTGCACTCAAATTCTACCTTGGCGTCGAGGATGACTGGATCGGTCCGAATCGCCGGGATCTTCTCAGCCGTAAAATACAGCACACCTTCGATCACCAGTTACCACTGGCTCAGAACCCGGTCGCTCTGAGTGAAATCAAGCAGCTTGCCCCTGCCCCCGTGCAATCTTTCGCCATTATGCGTGGCTGCCTGTTTGCTCCAGCGCATGATGTATCGGCAGCACCTTTGCCCGTCGAAATCAGCCCAGACCACTGGTCGGGCTACTGGTGCCCGATTGAGCAGGCTCACTACTTACCCGAAGGACACTGGTACGTTTTATCAAAACAGGATTGGCTAAGCCCGGTATTCTCGTCGTTTGCGATCACGCGGGATGAGCTTCTGAAATACCTCACCTGTGCTTATCAATATCTGAGCATCCCTCTTGCGATTGCCCGGATGGAGAAGCTCCAGAACGGTTGGGGAGAAACTGAACGCTGGATGATGGTCGCGCCTGACTGGCACAGTTAACCCCAAACGATACATCTATAACGTTGAGTACCTAAGACCCGATACACCGCGGCGACCTTGCAGTCCGCCACTATGAACCAGCAGGCTGCGTCTTGGCTCAGTATCCTGTGCCATGAGCCAGGCCGCGAGCAGACGTACGGTATAGACAGGGTCAAGCATCAGGCCCGCCCGGTCTGCATCGGCAATCAGTTCCCTGAGCGCCGGAGATAATTTACCGAATCGCAGGTTTTCTGGCTGGTGCGCAAAACGTATTTCAGGGGAATAGGAGCTCGCTTTTAACTGTGCCTCAAGCACTCCCTGATCCTGAACAGCATTGACGATCACTAAGGTCTGATCTGCTCTTAACTGCTCAGCAATTCCCTGCGCCGTCGTCCCGGTGCCCGCAGCAACCCAGACTTCGTCGTAGGGCTCGAACAGCGATGCAAGCAGGCCGAATCCTTCCCTGCCCTCGGGGCCGTCGCCGCCCTCAGGAATCACCCAGGCATCTGACTCAACCGCCAATCGAGTCCGCCACGCTTCGTCATAACGCATCGCGTATTGATCACGGCCGCAGAAGCGTATTCTCATGCCTGCATCGATACAGTCCTGCAAGGTAGGCGTCAGAGGCTGTTCGGGGTAGCCCAACACCAGGGCTTCTACTGGGATGTTTAGCCGTTGAGCAGCAAATGCCAGCGCATGGAGGTGATTGGACCAACGGCCGCCAAAGCTGATCAGGGATGACCTTCCCGATTCTTCCCACGCGTGGAGGTGCCCGAGCAGTTTAAAGACTTTATTGCCAGACATCAGAGGATCAATCTGCTCAAGGTGCAGGCAGTCAAAATCAAGGCCTCGAACGTTATGACGTGCAATCAGTCCCGGCCCCATACTCAGGACGGTAGTGGGCAGCAGGCGTTCCAGCAAAAGGGATAGATCAGACACGGCGGAAGGGCAGATAAACGTTGCAGCCAATAAAGACGCCTAAGATGCCAGATCTCATTCGCGCTGTCATGCAACCACAAACAGCGGAGGCTCAGTCTCTCTTCAGTTAGTAGCGTTTTTTGACGGCGCCAGGATCGCTGGACATACCAAACTCATTAGTCTCCGCTGCAGCCTCCTTTGAGAGTGCTTTGGACAGATTGTCGTTCGGACCGTCGGGCTCGTCGAGCACCTCATTCTTCTCACCGCGATAGAGCGCAGCCGTTTTCTCGGCAATAGCCTTTACTCTCTGATTCTTCTCAGGAAACTGAATATCAAACTCGATAAGAAGTTTACGCGCAGCTTTGAAATAATTTGCCGCAGTGACAATGTCGCCCCGCCCAGCAGCAACATCGCCCTGAGCGGTGTATGTATCTACCTCGCGCTCCAGCAGGGTCATCTTTAGGTAACGCCGATACTCGACCATGGCCGTCTCGGAAATCTGCTTCTTTTTTGCCATCAGGGTAAGTGCTTTGAGCACTGCCGAGAATTGCCGGCGGCCGTATTTCAGCTCGCGGTCGCTCTTCAGAACACGGCGAAAAGGGCCATCCGCTTTGATTTTCTGTTCGTAAGGTTCAGCATCAAAGTCCCCCTTACCTGCTTCGGCCCCAGCCTGGCTTGCTGCCAGCGCGTACAGCTCTTTCACCCGTTCAAGCACGGCAGACTGAATGTCGCGGTGACTGTCGACCAGCATCAGGTACTCCAGCGCCTCGAGCAGGTCTCCAGCCTTCTGGCGGATCAGTCGCGCCTGATTCTGCTTCGCCTGCTTCTTCTGCAGGTTACGGTTGTAAACAACGGCACCCAGCATGAGTAACGCCAGCGGTACAGCGATCGCCAGAACCAGTCCGATTGCCGACATATTTTCCAACTCCGTATGTTTTGTGCTATTCCTGACAACAGGTGGCAAAGTTAAATAAAGGGTGTTGATCTACCAAAGTTTAGCAAGTTTCTGAGTGTCCGCTGATTTACTGCGCTGATCATGAGACTTGACCTCACCCCATGTTTTGGTTTTAAAGTGTCGCCTAATTGAGCCTGTCCGGTGACTTCATCAAGCCGGTCAGTGGAATTTCAGGCGTTGGCATCCTGTGCCCGCGCCCTATTAAGGTATCTGAACGGACTATGGGCAAATCACTGGTGATTGTGGAGTCGCCTGCTAAGGCGAAGACGATCAATAAGTATCTCGGCAAAGATTTCATCGTAAAATCCAGTGTCGGCCACATCCGCGACCTGCCCACTTCGGGGGGAGCAACCAAGTCAGATCCGAAAGAACGTGCCCGACAGGCTGCCCTGACGCGCAAGATGTCACCCGACGAGAAAGCCGAGTATAGAAAGAAGAAGGCTCATGATCAGTTGATTAACCGGATGGGTATTGATCCGGATAACGACTGGAAAGCCAGCTACGAAGTGCTCCCGGGTAAAGAAAAAGTCGTCGAAGAACTGCAACGTCTGGCCAAGAATGCCGACCAGATCTATCTCGCAACGGATTTGGACCGCGAAGGGGAAGCCATTGCATGGCACCTGCGGGAAGTTATCGGCAGCGAATCAAAACCATACCGTCGTGTGGTGTTTAACGAAATCACCAAGAAGGCTATTCAGGCGGCGTTTGAACAGCCTTCAGAGCTGAACATCAACCGTGTGAATGCTCAGCAGGCGCGTCGTTTCCTCGACCGTGTTGTTGGCTTCATGGTTTCCCCTCTACTTTGGGCAAAAGTCGCCCGCGGCCTGTCTGCGGGGCGTGTTCAGTCCGTTGCTGTACGCCTGATTGTCGAACGCGAACGTGAAATTCGTGCCTTTATTCCAGAAGAGTACTGGGAAGCCTTTGCCAATCTGAAATCAGACAGTGGCGATGATCTGCGGGCCCAGGTGGTAAAAGCCGCCGGCAAAGAATTCCGCCCGAACAACGAGGCTGATACAACGTCAGCACTGGATATCATCCGCAAAGGGCCTTTCAAGGTCACCAAGCGCGAAGACAAGCCAACCAGTTCCCGCCCTGCGGCACCTTTTATTACATCGACGCTGCAGCAGGCCGCGAGTACCCGTCTGGGCTACAGCGTTAAGAAAACAATGACACTGGCTCAGCGCCTGTATGAAGCCGGTTACATCACCTACATGCGTACGGACTCAACGAACCTCAGCCAGGATGCCGTGGCCAGCGTTCGCGACTACATCAACGACAAACTGGGCGCGGAGTACCTGCCGGATAATCCTCGCCAGTACAGCAGCAAAGAAGGCGCACAGGAAGCGCACGAAGCCATCCGCCCTTCTGATGTCCGCCTGCGTTCCGGTGACCTGTCCTCCATGGAGCCGGACGCCGAGCGTCTGTACGACCTGATCTGGCGCCGCTTTGTCGCCTGTCAGACCAACGATGCCAAATTCACCAGCACTACCGTTACGGTCCACTCTGGTGACTATGAGCTTCGCACGAAAGGACGCGTCATCCGCTTCGACGGTCACCTTAAAGTACTGCCACCTGCTGGCAGCAAGGGCGACGATGATGTTCTGCTCCCTGACGTTCAGGAAGGTGATGTTCTCAAATTGGAAGAGCTTGAACCGAAGCAGCACTTTACTAAACCTGCTCCACGCTTCTCTGAAGCAGCGCTGGTTAAAGAACTCGAGAAGCGTGGCATTGGCCGACCTTCTACCTATGCTTCGATTATTTCGACCATTCAGGATCGTGGTTATGTCAGCCTGAAAGGACGACGCTTCTACGCTGAGAAGATGGGCGATATTGTCACCAGTCGTCTGACAGAAAACTTCACCGACCTGATGGACTACAGCTTTACTGCCACGATGGAAGAAAAGCTGGATGAAATCGCCGACGGTGATGCTAACTGGAAGGCGGTACTGAACAACTTCTACAACGACTTCACCGATAAGCTGGAAGAAGCTGGCAGTGAAAATGGCATGCGTCCGAACGATCCTGTCGACACGGACATTGAGTGTCCTACCTGTAGTCGCCATATGCAGATTCGTAATGGTTCTACCGGTGTATTCCTCGGCTGCTCAGGTTACAGCCTGCCACCGAAGGAACGCTGCACCCAGACACTGAACCTGATTCCCGGTGATGAAGTCATCAGCGCTGACGAAGATGACGAGGCAGAAAGCCGCCGCCTGATGGATAAGCGTCGTTGTAAGATCTGTGATGCCGCCATGGAAAGTTACCTGCTGGATGAAAAACGCAAAGTACACATCTGCGGCAATAACCCGGACTGCGAAGGCTTCGAAGTTGAGGAAGGTCAATTCCGCATCAAAGGTTACGACGGTCCAACGCTCGAGTGCGACAAGTGCGGTTCTGAAATGCAGCTCAAGTCTGGCCGCTTTGGTAAGTACTTTGGCTGCACTAATGACGAGTGTAAGAACACGCGTAAACTGCTGAAAAACGGTGAAGCTGCGCCGCCTAAGATGGACCCGGTCCCGATGCCGGAGCTGCAATGCGAAAAAGTGGAAGATACCTACGTACTACGTGACGGTGCCAGCGGTCTTTTCCTCGCAGCCAGCCAGTTCCCACGCAAACGTGAAACCCGTGCACCACTGGTATCAGAGATCATTCCTCACAAAGATGAGATCGATCCTAAGTACCACTTCCTGATGAGTGCGCCGGAAAAAGACAGCGATGGCAATCCGACCATTATTCGCTACAGCCGTAAGTCCAAAGAACAATACGTGATGACGGAAAGCGAAGGGAAAGCGACCGGCTGGAGCGCAACCTGGGACGGCAAACAGTGGAACATCACTGAAAAGAAAAAAGCGGCCCCGAAAAAAGCTGCAACGAAAAAAACCGCTGCGAAGAAAACTACCGCTAAGAAGGCAGCGGCTAAAAAAGCGGCGGATAAAAAGTCTGCTGAATAAGCCACTTGCAACAAGAACGGCCAAAGGTGCTATCAAGGCGCCTTAAGCCCCATAAAAAGGCCTTAAATGCGGCCTTTTTTTAATAATTTCTTCTTATATCTTTCATCGTTTTCTCACTGGTAGTCTGAAAGTCTCTGAGTTCAGAGAACTACTTACCTGTTCGCAGGTTTCGGATATCACAAAAGGAAACATAAAAAATGAAAGGATTTATTGCTCTCTTCGCTCTTGCCATCTCCCTGGCCTTCTCTTCAGTTCATGCCGAAGAGCCAAACGGCCCGGTCAATATCAACACAGCCTCTGCTGAAGAGCTCAGCGAATTAAAAGGCGTTGGTAAAACGAAAGCAGAAGCCATCGTTGCTCACCGCAACGAGCATGGTGAGTTCAGCAAGGTCGAAGACCTTACTCAAGTCAAAGGGATTGGCGAATCGATTCTGAAGTCTAACCGCCCATTGCTGAGCCTCGAGTAAAACCTGAAAAATCAGGCAATAAAAAGGAGGCTACGGCCTCCTTTTTACTTTTATTTATATTTTTAACCCAAGCTCTCTGGAGCTTATTCAACGAAAGTGCAACGACCCCACTCGCAACGCACAATACTCAGAGGCTGATCATCACACTCAACGTTGTAGATTTCGTAAGGCCACTCACCTTTAATCAGGCTTACACCTGAGCGGTCGCAGCTTTGCTGGTCAGACAGCTTTTCAACAACGTAGAGCGAACGTCCGTAACGCTTACCAGTTGCTGTTTCAACCATGCCTTTGCGCTCACGGTAAGTACCCTGCTCACTCGCAGCGGTAGCCTCCAGACTGGCCAGAGCCTGCTGAATATCCTCTGAGCCTTTAATATCCCACTTGCCTGCCTGATATTCTCCAAGGATCTTCACACACAGAGCTTCTTTATCGGAAGCGCCGTCGAGCTTGTTACGCACCGTCTGCACGGCGCGTTCCTGTACTTCCCAGGTGAGCCCCATGGCGACCCGGGCTCCCGTATCCAGACGGGTATCAGTCACGGTAATCAGGTTGTAAGCGAGACCGAAGTCCGCAGCCTCGACAGCATCACCGTTGCGTTGCCACCAGTCTGCTCGTGCAGTTTCCGCGGCGTAATTAGCGCGACCACTAACCGCAGCGCATTCATAACGCCAGGTATTCATCATGGTATCGGCCTGAAGCGCGTAAAAAATAGCGTCCCCTTTGGGAGAGAGTTGGTTACTTGCGCAACCCGTCAAAAAGGCCGCTGCCGCAAAAACAGAAAACAATGCTCTGGTCATTTTGATTCCTTATCTGAAGCGCTGAACAAAGCGCGGACCTCAAGTGCCGTAAACGGCCAGTTAAGTTCTTCGCCCGTTATTTCGTTACGAAGGACAGGTATCCGCAGACCGTAAAGATCTACGCCACCTTCAATATCGGTAATATCTTCAATGTATACGGTCACCGCAAGGCCCTCTGCGCCCTCAGTCACAATTGCAGCAGCCTGATCACACAGGTGGCACTCGGAAGTACCAAGAAGAACGTAGCTCAAGGATGGTTTACCGAAATAAAAACAGGTAGGAAAGTATACCGCCGCCAGACGTGTAATCCTATCTGGCGACATGTTGGCCGGTTTCTATCCGGCCAGAAGAGAATCAACGATTAAGCAGCTTACTCAGACCATCGTTAAATTGGCGCAATGCGTCCAGCCGAGATTCGTCCGGAGCCAGCGCCTCGAGCATTTTCTGCAAGGTATCTTTTGGCTCAGCAAGCGGTCTCGCGCGATCCAGGGCTTCGGTATAACTCTTAACGTAGTCGGTAATCATGTTCTGCTGCGACTCAAGGCGCTGCGTTGGTAACGACGGGCCAGATTCCCCGTAGGCACGAGAAACGTTCGAGAAGCTTCGCTGGCGCAGCTCCAGGCTCATAGACGCCAGTTCGTTACCATCAAAGCCTAGCTGCATGGCCTCCTCGAGTGCCGCACCCAGGTCGCCACCGTAAAAAGTCTCACTCAGTTTGCCCACGTCTTCGAACAGTGTTTGCAGGGCGTTAAGCTCACCTTCATCAAGGTTGCCATCAATCTGCATATCAAACCGGCTGGAAAATGCACTCGCAGTGAGGCTCATACCCGGCGTAGTCAGGCTGATGCCGCCCTCTTTCTGACGAAAATTCACCGTCACTTTGTCACCGTCGCGGGTCACGACCTCAAGCGACAGGCTCTGTGATGATCTGGTGCCAGCAAGAGTAAAACCTGTGGGGGCTGCGCTTTGCGGAGCGTCATCACGCTCAGGGACTTTGGGTGCCAGTAAATCTGGTTTCTCTCCGGCCTCAATCTGCTTCAGCCCTTCGGCAATGAGCGCTTCGCCCTTATCGATATCGGCTGCCAGAGACTCATCAAGGCGACCTAAGTCTTCAAGAATTGCACGCGCTTCACCGTAGCCTTTAGCGATCCCCTCGCGGGCCGCCTCCAGACGTTCAGCAATGCGCTCCTCGGAGGCTCCCTCTGCGCGAAGGCCTTCCACACTCTGATAGACATGGCGAAGTATATTGGTCGCTGTGACTTCCGGGCTTTGGGTAGAAACAGGCTGGGCAGACTTAGTATTCGCTACCTCAGCAGACTTATCGGCCTGTGCCAAACGATTTACTGCGCCTTGCGACTGGGACGAATCCTGCGGAGACCGCTGAAGATTGCCCAGGCTCTTGCCGTAGTTCTGAAAACCCGCACTGGAGAATGATGAAAAGGACGGAATGTTCATAGCAAGCTCCGCAGTAACCGATGAGTGTGACTTCTATATCGGTCAAGGAGCTGCTTTCTTGAGTAGAAATCGCCTGTTCAGCGAATATTTACATTAAGTTGGCGTGTGCTGTCCCGGATGGCGCAGATCAATCAGCTACGACGGCTGTTGCGGTACTCAACCGGCGTCTGATTTGTCCAGCGCTTGAAGGCCCGGTAGAAGGTACTGGGTTCAGAAAAGCCGGTGAGGTAGACGATCTCATCAATGCTTTCATCGGTACCCGACAACAGGCGCTTGGCCAGGTTGCACCGGTAGTCCGCGAGCAATTGATTAAAGTTGGTTCCTGCCTCTGTCAGACGCGTTCTTAATGTGCGCGGCTTCATGTCCAGACGCCCCGCCACATCATCAAGATTGACCCGACCTGTCTCGAGTACTTCACCAAAAACCTTGTACACGCGCGAGACGACGTCCTGACGCTCCAGCTTGGCAACGTGCTCACTGGCTAGTTTTTCATGCAGTTGCAGTAACTCAGGTTCGGCATGCAGTGACGGCAGATCCAACAGGCTATCATCAAACCGGATACGGTTCTCGCTGCACCCGAAACGCACATCGCAATCAAAAATACGGCGGTGTTCTTCGCAATTCTCTGGCGCAGGGTGCGTAAATTCAATTGCTGCCGGGCGGAATTGCTCGTCGGTCACATACTCAAAGAAGCGCACCAGCCCAAGAACCATGCATTCATTAAGGTGACGAAGGCCGGTCACTTTGTCACTGGCTGATTCAACTTTTACAGATGCCTGATGGCTGTCGATCTCAATACTCGCCTGAGAGGCATCGCTCAACAGACGCTGGTAACTCAACGCCCGTTTCAGCCCTTCTCCGAAAGTTGGACTCGACAAAAAGAGGTACTGCAACACCTGTCCTTTGTAGACAGGCATGTTTTCGCCGAGGTGAATACCAATATCCGGGTCTCCGGAGACGTCCTCCATCACACTCCAGAAAATAATCTGAGCGTCATGCGGAGTACGCAGATTGCGGTCCTGCAGTACCTCGGGCGTGACACCCAGGCGCTGCCAGACATCATCAGCATTGATCCCCATCTTCAGCATCGCATGATGCGCCAGTTGGATCATAATGCCGGAGTCGCGCAATTCAGCCATTCCACCAGACATAAGTGTTTGATATTCCAAAAAGAAGAGAGTGCGATTTTGCCAGATACTCGGCCGTCTGCAAGCCTTATTGACCGATCTGACGCAGAACCCGCGTGATTGCGCCAATGGTGAGCTGCTCTGGTCGGCCTACTATCTGGCTTGATATGTGTCAAAAAAGAGTTTTTTCAGGACTTAATTTATGTATCACGCTACCCGTATTGAGTTAAAAAAGCTTCCGAGCGTTGCAAATCATACTGTGCGCTCTGCGTTTTCACGCAACACCAACATCCGCAACCCTGAGTTGCCGAACATGGATGCGGTCATTTACGGCCACGTCCCAAGCAAAAAGAATGTCAAAGACTACGCCAGCATCTGCGGCTTTGACACCAAAAGCGAATTTTTGCCAATCACTTACCCACATGTTGCTGCTTTCAAGCTACACATGGAGCTGATGCTGCACCGTACCTTCCCTCTGGGCATCATGGGCATGGTTCACGTAACCAATAAGATTACTCAGCACCGCGGTATTAAGCTCGGTGAGGCTCTGGATGTCCGCGCTTTCTTCGCTGGCTCTAATCGCACGCACAAAGGGTTGGAGGTCAGCCTTCGCACTGAAATCCGTGTGGGCATGGAGCTTGTCTGGGAAGGCCTCAGCACCTACCTGGCGCTGCTGCCAAGCAAAGGCATTGAGAAGAAAGAAGCAGAGCAGCTGCTTCCTGAGAACCCTGAATACAGTGAAAGCGAAACCTGGACGCTGCCATCCAACCTCGGCCTGAAGTACGGTCCGGTAGCCGGCGATCCGAACCCAATTCACTGGGGCGTGATCGCTGCCAAGGCATTCGGCTTTAAACGTCATCTGGCACACGGCATGTGGACCAAAGGACGTGCTGCCGCCAGTGTTCACAAAATGCTGGGTTCTGAAGCTGCGGAAATCTACGTTGAATTTAAACGTCCGATTTTCTTGCCGGCAAAAGTGGAGCTGCACTCAGGTAAAAAAGATCAGGAAATTGATTTTGAAGTAGCAGCGACCCGTAACGACGACGTTCACCTTGCAGGCTACATTAAAGCTCTGTAAACCGAACCTAAGCGCCCGGTCTTCACCGGGCGCTTAGCAGCCCCTTGCCGCTCAGGCTTCCTCTCCAACGCTCTCTGCGTTTCCACAAGACAACCACCGCATGGCATCACCAATATTGCCGAAAAGCCTGACGGGATAAGAAGGCGCGTGATAGGAAAGAAACATCGATGTCAGATGTTGCAACATAAAAGAATCACCGATCACTGCGACAGCCTTCGTCGAGGCTTGCACCAGTGGGTTCGAGGCGTATATCTGAACTTCGAAATCAACAGTCAGAACATCCGAAGCGATGATGGCGACAGACTTAGGTGACTTACCTACTCTATGTACACGCTGCTTATAAAGAGTGCGCATTAACTCGAGACTTAAGTGGCTGATCCCGCTCAGGTCATGTACCACAATATCATTTTCAACTCTTATTTCCGGCGCGGCCCCTGCGCCAGTGTCTCGAATTGTCATATTTTAATCAGTTATAAAAAAATGAATGACCTCAACCTATCGTGAAATAGCGAAAATGAAAACCATCCGGATGCACTTTCTCGTTATTAAATATCAACTTCGGAAGGCAATCTTCAAAACAGGTTAAATAATGCGCTCTGGGGACTGTAAGTTAATCACATCATTGTTATTATGCGGTGTACTGCCGACTACTGAAACCTGAACGAGTTTTAGTGGGAAGATGGCCCAACAATAACAAGAATGGATATACATCATGCGTATCTCTGCCACACTGACAGCGCTCACTCTGGCAATATCTGGTGTTACAGCCAGTGCTGCTGAACCAGAAAGCTTTGGGGGATTTCTGGGGATGACTGGGTCATACATCCAGACCAGTGACATCGACGAAACAGATTTCGCAGCAAAAATCGTTTTCGGTCCTAACATTACCGAGAACCTGTCTCTGGAGTTCGGCCTGATGGACTTTGGTGAAATGTCATATAAAGACCCTTCACCAATTCTGGTTGAGGATGACCCGACGATCGCCCCACTACTGAGCGGCGCCAGTCAGGGAGATACCGACCGCAACAGCAATGATAATGGCATCCCGGGTGAAACTATCTACACTGGCCCCGAAAGCTATCAGGCGCGCAGTATCCTGGTGAACCTGCGCTACAACTTTGAGTACACCCAAACACTGGACTTCTTTATCAAAGGCGGCGCCAGTGCATGGATGGCTGATGTCGAGAAAACCCGCATCACATACTATGGTGACGGCACGTATGGCCTTAAGCAAGATGCTGGTAAGAATGAAACATCCGGCGTAGAACTCATCACCGGTGCCGGCCTCCTGTGGAATCCCTGGGCGGGCCTGAATGTTCGCGCAGAGATTGAGTCCACCTCTCTCGACAGCTTTTATATTGAGCCTACCAGCTTCTTTCTATACAGCCTCGGTCTACAGTACGAATTCTGATCAATAGATTGGCGTAACTTGTCTACAAATAATTGATAACCCTTAGGGAACTAAGGGTTTCATTTGATGTCGTATAGGCCGGTTTGTACCTCGAGGCCCACGAAGTGCTACTCGAGGTAACAGGTGACAATTTTTGTCACCCGGTATACCATGCAATGGTTGTCTGCTGTGGGACCAGGAAAGTCCGGCGAAGCAGACGTTGAATAACAACAATCCCAATAATAGTTACCAGCGTATGAACATGGATAAAGGTTACGTCTCAGCAGCGTTAATCCGCCCGGTGATCGAGAACTCAGGTATCCGGTCGATTGATCAGCTGGCCGAGCAGGATGCTGATATACAGCGCGTCGTTAAGCAGCTCAAAGATAATGATTGCCGGATTCCGGTTGAAGATGCAGACCATGTCATTGCGAAACTGATCCGTCAGTCAGGCAATGAAGCGCTGTGTGTTCACCCGCCGCACAAGTTTAATACTCAGAGCAGTTGTCAGTTACAGAATCTGTTTCTTTGCAGCAACACTCTGCGCGAAGCACTCTACTATATGGAGAAGTTTGCTCCCCTACTGAGCGATCTCCTCGAAATTAATGTGACGCGTACCCGCGAGGGCACCATCAAGGTGAAGCTGCCTGTCGGCGAGTCTGCGTACATGTCTGATCAGCGCCACCGCTCTGAGCTGATGCTCAGTGTTCTGCTCAACTGGATGCGTCAACTGTGCGGTAATCGACTGAATTTGCTTGGCATTAACCTGCCCTATCCTGCAACCCAATATCAGCAGGCTCAGGCGCAGTTATGGAATGCGAAGCTGAATTACAACTCCGGAGAGTGCGCTATCCTGCTTTCTGCAGGGGCACTGGATGAGGGGCTACATAACACCAACCCGCACATCCTTAATATGATGAAACGGGAAGTCGAAGAGCAATACCGTAAACTGGCCCGGTCCGGCTCCCTGGCTGACCGCATTCGCAAAGCCCTGTTGCAAGAGAAGGTTCGTCTGAACGCCAACCAACAGGAAGTAGCGGGATACTTTCATATCAGCGCCCGGACTCTGAACCGACACCTGCACCGCGAGGATACCTCGCTGAAACAGATCGTTACTCAGGTTCGCCTGGAAATGGCGAAGAAGATGCTGACCGACTCGGAAGATCCAATTGAGCAGATTGCTCTCAATATCGGTCTCTCAGGACGCAGAACTCTGGACCGGATATTCATCAAAGAGATGAATATGTCACCGGCTCAATATCGACAGAGATTCCGCCAGAAAGTCGCACTCGTCCACTGATAAAGGGTTGGCGACGGTCCCTTATCAGTGAGTTGTACCGCCTGATCATTCGTCGCGATCAGGCGATTCCAGCCAGACGGATGCGCGTAAGAGCCAGCACTGACAGCACATCCGTGATACGACCATCCTGTGCCATCTGAAACGCCTCCTCAAACGGCAGGCGTCGCACCGTCAGCACTTCGGTTTCTTCCGTGTCACTCGGCCCTTCGGTGAGCCCGCGTGCGACAAACAGCAGACCTTCTTCATCTGTGATGCAGTTACTTAAGTGCACTCGCCCGATTGGCGTAAGTGACTCTGCAATGAGTCCACTTTCTTCACGAAGCTCTCTGAGTGCGCAATCCTCGGCGGACTCTCCCTTAGGAGCGCCGCCCATCGGGATCTCCCAATGATATTCCTGCAGAGGAAACCGGTATTGCCCCACCAGCCAGGTATCCCCGTTATCAGCGATGGGTACAACACCGACCGCTCTGTTTTTAAAACTGACGGTCCCATAGATGCCGGGGTTGCCTGCAGGATTGAGCACGTCATGATGCTCTACCTTAATCCAGGGATTTTCGTAAGCCGTAGTAACGGACTTAGTTTTCCAGGGATTTTCTTCGCTCATAGTATTTCCAACTCTGTGATACTGCAATCCAAACAAGGCCTGCAATTGCACCAAACATATGCGACCTTGCTTCGGTTCTTCCACCCACCATCTCTGAGTTTGCCATGTCATCGTAGAAGCCAGTCTGTTCCCAGATCACTTTGACAACAATAACCAGAACGACAATCAGGCGAACTTTCGGTGAATAATACGGCGATGGAGCAATCGCGACCAACATAGCACCGTGAAGAGCACCGGAGAGGCCAACGTAGTAGTAAAGGTCGTCAGCAAAGATAAATAAGCCGACACCAGTCACCAGACACAGCCAACCCCACGCGAGAAGCTGCAGACGCAGTGATGCCGAGGGTGAAGTGACATAAGCAGCGAGGGCGAGTGCCGCGAGATTGAGGAAGAGATGACCGGAAGAAAGATGCACAAAGTGAGCAGAAAGCAGTCGCCACCACTCTCCCGCTTCAATCGCTACACGGTCAAAACGCAGGTGTTCAGTGGCTGAGACACCAGCACCAAAGACAATAACGGATATAAGCCCGATACCTATCCATACGGACCAGGCCAGATAGTTTCGCACGAAAAAGCCTCTGAAAAAGAGGCAGTGTATCACCGAACAGGTCGTCTTCTCAGCAGCCCGATACTAAGTACCAGACACAACAAGCCCATTGAGCCACCGCCACCAGATGACGAAGACGAGGAAGAACTGGCCGTCGCAGGGGCGCGCTCAATTGGCTGATCGCTGCTACTGACGAGCAGCTTCACGCTCAGGTCAAAGCTAGCGTCCGCGAAGGCATAATCCAGCCTTTCTTTGACTTTGGTTTTTCCACTGGGAGTCCCCTGAATATCAACCAGGAAGGGGGCATGTTGACCCGAAGGCTCACTAATGATCTGAAGGTAAATAGTATCGACCGGAATTTCAGGCGGAGAATCAAACAGCAGACGATTCCAGCCCTCCTGGACACTGCTCGTCTTCTCCACCAGACGTCCTTCACCCGAATACCGCGAAGCGCTGGTGTAGAGGCCGAATTCAACGGTACCAGAACCATGAGCGTAAAAGTCGATGCCATCAATACTCAGTACATCACTACTCACAGGCACAGTTACCAGCGCATAACCGTCACCACCATAGGCACCCCAGGTTGCGTTCGCCGGAAGTTCGTCATAGCCAATAGCAAAGCCTTTTGGTTTGATACTGGACTGCACGTTCAACTGAGCACGATCGCCTGAGGCGACGGCCGTCAAAGTCACCCTGCCATCAGCCAGAGTTACAGAAGAGGCGCTTTCTATCATGATGCCGCTACTGTCGGTCACTATATTCGAGCCGGTATGCGTGGTTTCGGCGATCACCAGACGTTGGGAGTGTCGCGCAGTCAGGCTGGACAATGACCCGAACCCTCGCCAATCATCTATCTTTGTAATCATCAAACCTGGTGAAGGCAAGCCACTGTCAAAGCCCTGACGAGTTCGGTTCTCGACCATCAGGCGCTTGCCATGACGATACTCATCAAGATCAATACGCAGCACTTCACCACCGTCACTGGCTGAATTGAGGAAAATCCCCCCCGTATCCGACACACTGTCAGTAAACCCCAGAAACTCTCGTGACCAACCTATCAGGTGCGCCGGCTTATCTCCTGCTTTGCCACCGCCAGAGTTCCAGATACCGAAGCTCATCAATCCCCAGCGACCGATCGATTCACCCAGCCCGATACTCTCGTAGAGATCTGGCAAGTCAAACAGGAGATGACCAAGCTCATGGGCCATCAGACCGATAGTCGCCATGTGTTGCTCGTGTTGCTCACCAAACATGGTGTACTCAGAAATCCAGACCCCAGCGGTATTGACCGCAGGTACAGAAGACTTATGAGCCCAGACACGAGGATGAGTTGTAGCAGAGCTGGCGTACGCTTGCTCAAAACCCGCTGCAAGAACGATCACCCCGAGTTCAGAAGGATCGAGCCAGGAATCACCATTGCGATCATAAGAACTGAGGTTAATCTTGCCATTCAATGCCTGAAGCGCGGATGTCACCAGGTTACGGCTCTGTGTACCATAAGAGGAACCGAAGTCAGGATGCGCGCTGCTAAGCGTTGTGCGAATAATGCCATCGCCACTGGTGCCGTCGGACTCACTGGCAGGCACAATGCGGAATTGTTGACCTGACCCCTCATAAAAATAGGAAGAGACACTCCCAGAAGCGCCAAAAATTCGTGAGGAGATCTCAGCATCACTGTACTCGAACCCTTGATCAGAAAAAGCCACACGAATAACAACCAGCGGCTGTTCGAAGGCACCTCCCTCGTAGCGGTATGGCGTTCGCACAGGAGGATTGGCTTGAGCGCTGACAGTACTGCTCGCCTGGCGTGCTTCCTTCTCCTCAGGCTCCTGATAGGATGCTGACCGGCCGAATTCTTCCCCTGTACTTGTGGCGTAACGATTGTTCTGCAGACGCGCAAGATAATAAATACCCTGCTGTTCGACAAGATAACGCCCGTCCTCAAGCATCATGTAAGGCGCGGAACGAGAGCCTAACAGCATAACCCTGTGGCTATCGCCGTTCAGCAAGTGCAGATCCGCCCACTCCAGAGCAGGCGGAGTCTGAGCATGCCCCAGCTGCCACCCAGTGAGGAACAGACTGAGGAAAATGATTCGAATCATTGAGAAGGCCCGGTAAAAACGTCTTCGCTTTAACTCTAGACGTGTCAGGCCACTTTTTCAGGCGGGTGTAACAGTTTCACACAATTGCGGTACCAGACCACAACACTTAACAGATTGCGTTAACTGAACAATTGATCATTTACTTATAGAGGCGCCTTCGGGGACTGACATGTACCCAGTTTTCCCAGACGTTTTTCGAGGTAGTTAATAATGGCTTCAGGGCTGTATATCCAACGATCGCCACTTCGGGTACATATTCTCAGACAGGGAACCCGGCTCTCACCGCCGCCTTTCACCAATTCATTGCGATAGGCATCAGCGCGTTCGACTTCTTTGGTCACTGGATGCAGCCCGGCTCTCTCTAAATAGCGCTTAACCGATATCGACGATGGGCACTGCCTGGAATAGTAAAGGTGCATTCTGCGGGATTCGCGATTCAGCAGAGTCTGTTCTTCTGCAGGTCGCTCGATCGGCTTAACCGGAAGGAATCGGTCTACCAGACCGAGTGTTTTGCCTTTGATATGTCTCGTCAGATTCATAACTGCGTCATGGGACCTATGGTCTGATTCTGAAAAAACAGGGCTCTGCTGGCCAACCCTGTGCCGGTAAGCATCTTTGCTCACCAACTGCGGGCATTCTATTCATGGGCGTAAGGATTACTACCCCTTGAGGAAAATATTTATTCAATTTCGGTCAATTATGCGCCGAAGGTCGAATGATTAACTAAAACCACACCGAGCATCATGGCCAACATAGTGACCACAAGAAGCCAGCGCGACCGCTGGCAGAACTTGCATGGTTTCTTTTTCGCCATTACTCAATCACTTTGACACGGTCGAACGATGGCAGGCTCGTCCAGGATTCCCAGTGCATCCAGACAGCCACCGCCTTACCCACAATGTTCTTCTCCGGTACGAAGCCCCACATACGGCTGTCTCCGCTGTTGCCGCGATTATCGCCCATCATAAAGTAGTGGCCATCAGGAACCGTCCACTCACCTTCAGGACCACCCCAGAGTGCAGCCTGCCCTGTCTCCCGATCACGCCCGGGCAGCCACTTAACCACAGGGGTCGCGTTGTCCATGGTCTCTTCACCGAGCACCATGGTCGGCGCATAGGCAGGTTTGCCGCCCAATACTTCTGTCGGCACAGGCTCACCGTTGATAGTCAAACGCAGATCCTTGTAAACGATGTGGTCACCCGGCAAACCGATAACGCGTTTAATGAAGTAACGCGAGTCTTCCGGTGGGAAAAACACCATAACGTCACCACGCTGAGGTTGATCTACAGGAATAATAGTAGACCCGTTCCCCGGCACCCGCAGGCCATAGCTGAACTTACTGACCAGAATAAAATCACCGACCTGAAGGCCGGGCTCCATGGAGCCTGAAGGTATCTGAAAGGGCTCAAACGCAAACGAACGCAAGACAAAGACCAGTGCCAGCACAGGAAAGAACTGCCGGGACTGGTCAATCAGAAACGGCTCTTTCGTTGCTTCGAGGATATTCTGCTGAGATGCACCGCTTTGCTCCAGCGCATCAACACGCTGCTGACGTTTACGGCGAAGAAAAAGTCGATCAACCAATACGACAAGACCCGTCAGGCCCGTGGCCACCATGAGAATCAGGGGTAAATCAAGTTCCATAAAAGTGTCATATTCCTGCTGCAGGCTTACGCTAGACTAGAGGTCGGCCCATGCAACACTGCTGAGGACGCAGATTTGCAGGCGTGTCTGTCCGCTGTTAGGTCTGGCATTCTAACTGGCGGTGTAATTGATAGCCACCCGAATAAGGCCTGAAACACGCTCAGGCCAGGTAACGTCCTAATGACCCGAATATGTACTCGAGATGGTATAGAGCTGGCCTACGAATCCATGGGGCCAGAAGATGCGCCGCCCGTCATCCTGATTATGGGACTGGGAGCGCAGATGCACGTATGGCCAACCTCACTGTGTCAGCGTATAGTCGACGCCGGTTTTCGCGTCATCCGCTTCGATAACCGTGACACAGGAGCATCGACCTCTCTCGACGAGCACGGCAACCCAAGTCTTATCCGGGTGTGGCTGGGACGCCGTCTGAACCGTAAGCCGCGCGTCCCGTATACCCTCAAGGATATGTCCCGCGATGTGGTAGCCCTGATGGATGAACTTGGACTGCCCAGCGCTCATCTCGTCGGCGCCTCGATGGGTGGTATGATTGCGCAGATTCTGGCGGCGAAGAAACGCAAACGGGTCCGAAGTCTGACGTCCATTATGTCGTCAGCGTCAGCGCCAAAAGTCCCCGTCAACCAACTACAGGTAATGCTTAAACTCGCCCGGCGGCCCGTACAGCGCAACAGAGATGAGCACTTCCGTTACATCACCCGGATGAGCGAGGTAATAGGCAGCCCGGGTTACCCCATGTCCGAAGCAGAAATACAGCGCCTTGCAGAAACGAGCTGGGAGCGGACGTCTAGCCCTCTTGGCTTTAAGCGCCAGCTCGTCGCTATCACTCACGCCGGTGACCGCCGGCGCCTGTTGCAAAAAATCAAGGCACGTACGCTAGTGATTCATGGTGCCGACGACCCACTGATTCCGGTCACCATGGGCATAGAGACGGCTTCGCTGATATCTAAAGCCAAGCTCCGTGTCATTACCGGCATGGGACACGACTTTCCCGAGGCTCTGGTCCCAAGGCTAAGTCGTTTGCTGATCAAACACTTAAACCGTGCAAACAGCGAATGGCAGCAGAAGCTGAAGAAGAAAAAGCGTGCTGAAATCCCGTCGAAGAAAGCAGCCAACGAAGACAGCGGTGACCCGATGGATTGGCTCGAGCCACTGGATAAGCCGGATCAGTCCGGCTGATATCCACTGAACTGACGCGCCATTTCGGCGGCGTAGTTGTCGGTCATGCCTGAGATGTAGTCGAGTGCCCGCATGTAGGCTTCATACAATGTCCAGTCGGCGCCTGGGGCTGACCGTCCCATCAGCTCAATGATGCGCCGGTTACGGAATGTCGCCTTGCCCGTCTGAACATTCTCACGCACAGCACCCAGAAAGTTTTCCAGCAGCACGGACAGAGTGGCATAAGAGCCGACTTCGATCGCAAGCTTTCGACCGTCGTTAAAGATTCGCTCCCGCGCCATCTGCTTGGCACCGCCGACCAGATTGCGGACCTCGTCCGGGCAATAATCAATAATGCTGCCCTGCAGAGTGCCACTGAGCAAAGCATCCTGTTGACGAATAAAGGCACTGGCCACAGCATTGACCATGGCCTCCATCGCCTGACCACGCAACATCTGCAAGCGACGACGAGGGTTGTCCGCTTTCTCGAGGTCATCCAGGATTACCTCCCACTGCTCACTCAGCAGCGGCTGAATCAGATTCTCCACTTCTTCATAACGCAGCAAACCAAGCTCAATACCGTCCTCAAGGTCAATCAGGCCGTAGCAGATGTCGTCGGCGGCTTCGAGCAGATACACCAATGGATGACGACACCACGCGTTCTTGCCAGTCGGCAACAACCCAAGAGTGGAAGCGACCTCTTTCAGTACTGGCAATTCCGTATTAAAGCAGCCAAATTTCTTTTCTTCGCCACGCGCAACATAGTCGACCGTCCAGGGGTACTTGAGAAAAGCGCCAAGCGTTCCGTAAGTCAGACGCATTCCGCCCTCAAACCTGTGATACTCCACCTGAGTAACGATGCGGAAACCCTGAGCATTACCCTCATAGGTCTGGAGATCAGCAGCTTCGTCAGGGCTGAGGCCCTCAAGAAAATGCGCGTTACGAGGATCTACAAAAAAATGCCGGATAGCATCTTCTCCCGTATGTCCGTACGGAGGGTTACCGATATCGTGAGCCAGACACGCGGCCTGAACCATAGCACCGACGTCACTGGCATCCACATGACCGGGCAACTGCTTACCCAGCATCTGCCCTACTCGGATACCCAGCGAACGCCCTACACAACCAACTTCCAGGCTGTGTGTCAGTCGCGTATGAACATGATCATTCTCACTCAGCGGATGCACCTGAGTTTTTCTGTCGAGACGACGGAAAGCTGAAGAAAAGATTATTCGGTCGTAATCTTTATGGAATGGCGTCCGGCCACTCTCAAGCGCCAGGCTGCCCTGATGTTCACCAAAGCGGATCGGAGAGAACAGGCGTTCCCAGCTCATTCTCTGGCCCGATTGCGATTTTTCCTGAGATTCCATAAACAACTTCACTGACATGGCTTGTACTCCGGAGTATAACGTCACTCAGCGCTGGCTTGCAGTTATATGTCCCTTAATCACCTTGCTCATGCACTGATCACCGTTATGCTCAGAAAAAATTCTATATTCTTTAAGCAGGCGACATGCTGAATCGTTACTTTGAACTGATACTTCGTAACCCCCTTATTACTCTGTTTACTGTTCTGTTGGCTCTTATTGCTACTGGCAGTGGCGTTAAAGAGCTGACATTCACCAGCGACTTTCGCGCGTATTTCAGCGAAAAAAACCCTGAATTACGCGCCTTTGAAGCTATGGAGAAACGATTTTCCCGACAGGATAATCTTTATATTCTCGTGTCTTCTGTCGATCAATCTCTGTTTTCAGAAGAAGGTCTGAGCCTTATTGAACTACTTACAGAGGAGGCCTGGACGCTGCCGCACGTACAGCGTGTCGATTCACTTCATAATTTTCAGAATACGGATGTCGATGGCGATGAACTGATTATCGATAATTTTTACCGCATGGATGAGTTGCCAGAAAACTTATCTGAGCTTCAACAAAAAGCCATCAATCACTCCGACCTGGTACTAAAAACCATCAGTGAAAACGGTGAAGTTACCGGAATAAACCTTACGCTCTTTTTACCGGATGGAGAATCCTCACAAGCCTCACTGGACGCCGTCGACGCCGCACGGGAACTTCTCGATTCTACACGCCCGGATTACCCAGGGTTTCTGATCGAGCTAGGCGGCTCTGCAACGTCCAATGTGACTATGGGTGAAGCCATCGGTCAGGACATCAGCTCGCTACTGGTCATATCTTTTGCTGTGATGCTGGTCATTATGCTGGTTATGCTCAGAACCATTTCAGGCGTCGTTCTGGTCACGGCGCTTATTGGGATGTCGGTCCTGATTACCCTGGGACTGTTTGGCTGGCTGGGCTACACCATGACCCCACCGACCGGTTTCGTCCCCACCGCGGTCATGACCATCGCGGTTGCCGATACCATCCACATCCTCGTGTCTTATTACTATCACCTGCGGGAAGGTGATAACAAACGTGACGCACTGATGAACAGTCTCACGATCAATTTCTCACCCGTGTTTGTTACCAGTATCACCACCATGATTGGGGTACTGGCCCTGAATACCAGCGATTCTCCTCCGTACCGCGACATGGGCAATATGATTGCTGTGGGTGTAATGGTCGCCTGGGCGCTGACCATCACTTTTTTACCGGCGGCATTGCAATTACTACCGGCTCCCACCCGCTATAAGGCTCGTGGACAAAGAGTGTGGATGGATGCCTTTGCCAACCGCGTGATCAAACATCACAAGGTACTATTTGTTGTGATGCTGGCCGTCGTCGCAGGAAGTGCCACCATGGCCAACCGGAACATCATTACGGAACGCTGGCATGAGTTTTTCGACGAATCATTTGAGGTACGCCGTGCCGTCGATCACATTGAAGAATCCCTGAAGGGCCTGCACGCGCTCTACTTCGTCGCCGACTCAAAACAAGCAGACGGCATCAATAACGTTGAGTTTTTAACACAACTGGATGCATTCGATCGCTGGCTTGAAGCTCAGCCCGGCGTTGTCCATGTAAGCGCTCTCAGCGACACGATAAAACGCCTGAATAAAAATCTGCATGAAGACAACGAAGACTGGTATCGCATACCAGAGTCGTCTGAGGCAGCCGCTCAGTATCTTTTACTGTATGAGCTTTCATTACCTATGGGACTGGGACTCGATACCACGCTGACCAGTGACCGCAGTGCGACTCGACTCAGCGCGACGCTTGAGCGCACTGACTCAGCGAGTATCCGGGAGCTGGAAGCACGCGCGGTCGAGTGGGCAAAGACACATGCGCCACTGCTTAATATTACCGAGACAACGGGTCTGGATGTGGTGTTCGCCAACCTGACACACCGTAATGTATCGTCGATGCTGGAAGGAACGGCACTGGCATTGGTATTGATTTCGTTATTGATGGTTGCCGCGCTGCGCTCGTTCCGTCTTGGCGTCATCAGCATGGTGCCGAATGTTTTCCCTGCTCTGATGGCCTATGGGCTCTGGGGTATTCTGGTGGGACACGTCGACACCGCCACCTCAGTGGTTGCCTGCCTCTCTTTGGGGATCGTCGTCGACGATACCGTGCATTTTCTGAGTAAGTACAACTACGCGCGCGTGACTCTGGGTCGGAATGTCGAGGATGCGATTCGGTATGCCTTCCAGACAGTCGGCGTCGCCTTGCTAATCACGTCAGCAATTCTGGTCGGTGGTTTCACCGTTATGGAGTTTTCACACTTCCAGCCAAGCCGGGCGATGGGACTCTTACTGGCACTGACTATTGCCGTTGCACTGATCATCGACTTTCTGCTGTTGCCGCCACTGCTACTCCTGGTGGACCGGCGCCAGCAATCCACTCTCGATGATGCCGTCAAAGATAAACTGAACGGCCAGAGCGCACAGTAATACCCCCATTACCCGCATAATCACATGCATTCCGGTTACCCCCAGCAAGCGGGTAATCGGAGTTGCAGCAAACAGACAGATCAACGTCAGAATCATAATGGCCAGAATGCACACAACCACGGTGGCTTGCTGATAAATATCGCTGGCGTGGGCCATCATCAGCATAACGGCCCCCATACTTCCGGGCCCGGCAATCAGAGGCAATGCCATGGGGAACACAGAAACATCCTGACGCTCCTGTGTTTCTTCGTCCTCAAGTTCGGTTGTACTGCTGGCCCCCGAAGTCCTCGCAAACACCATTTCGATGCCAATCAACAGCAAAATAATGCCACCGGCAGTACGTAATGAGGCCATCGAAATTCCCAGAACGGACAACAAGGCCTCACCCAATACCGCGAAAACGAGTAAGACTATAGTCGCAACCGTAACGGCTCTGACCGCCGTACGCTTTCGCTTTTTGTCCGAATATTCAGAAGTCAGCGCCGCAAAAATAGCGGAAATATCAATCGGACTGACCGTCGCAAACAGCGTGGCCAGTGTGATTGCAGCGATTTCTAGCACAACTCAACCTTGTTTTATCCTGTTCAACTTTGACTCTAGCACTCCCCCAAAGTCGACTCCAGTGAATGCCCGTAATCCGGGCGTTAATACCAAGGTCTAGCTGTTCTGCGACATCCCTCAAGGCTAGTTTGGTGAAGTACCAATAAAAACGAGGAGTGGGTTATGGCTTTCCGATCTGATGAAGACAAAAAGGCCTATTGGCGTAAAAACCTGAATCTGATGTTCGTACTGCTGGTGATCTGGGCAGTCGTTTCATACGGATTCGGCATTCTGTTACGCCCTGTGCTGGACGCAATTCCAGTCGGTGGCGTTGGCCTTGGCTTCTGGTTCGCACAACAGGGGTCCATCTATGTGTTCCTTGGCATTGTGTTTTTCTACGCCAAAAAAATGCGCGAACTCGACCGTGAGTTCGGCGTTGATGATGACGAATAAGAGGAGCCTGATATGGATCTGCAAACCTTAACCTATATCGTAGTGGGACTGACGTTCTCACTCTACATCGGTATCGCTATCTGGGCTCGCGCCGGAACGACAGGTGAGTACTATGCGGCTGGCCGCGGTATTCACCCGGTCGCCAACGGTATGGCAACGGCCGCGGACTGGATGTCAGCCGCGTCATTTATCTCCATGGCGGGTCTGATTGCCTTTAAAGGCTACGACGCCTCTATCTTTCTGATGGGCTGGACCGGTGGTTATGTGCTGTTGGCACTCTGCCTTGCACCTTACCTGCGTAAGTTCGGTAAGTTCACTGTGCCTGACTTTATCGGTGACCGTTTCTATTCAAGCACCGCCCGTATCGTGGCAGTGATCTGTCTGATCGTCGCTTCGCTGACCTACGTAATTGGTCAAATGAAAGGTATCGGTGTGGCCTTCTCCCGCTTCCTCGACGTGGACTACGCGACCGGCCTGTATTCAGGTATGGCAATCGTATTCTTCTACGCCGTACTCGGTGGTATGAAAGGTGTTACCTACACACAGATTGCACAATACTGTGTACTTATCTTCGCTTACACCGTCCCTGCGGTCTTTATCTCCCTGAACCTGACCGGTAACCCGCTGCCTCAGCTGGGCCTAATTGGTGACACGGCTGACGGTACACCGCTGTTGCTCAAACTCGACCAGACGCTGGTTGACCTCGGTTTCGCGGAATACACAGCGCAGAAAGGCGGTACCTTCAATATGATGATGTACACGCTGTCTCTGATGCTGGGTACTGCAGGTCTGCCACACGTTATCATCCGTTTCTTTACTGTACCTAAAGTGAGCGACGCACGTACCTCTGCTGGCTGGGCTCTGCTGTTCATTGCGATTCTGTACACCACTGCACCTGCGGTAGGTTCTATGGCTCGTCTGAACCTGACCAATACCATTCAGCATGGTGAAGTCGGCGATCCACAGGGCAACCTGGTGTATGAAGAACGTCCTGACTGGTTCAAAAACTGGGAAAATACCGGCTTGCTGCAGTTCGAAGATAAGAACGGTGACGGTCGTATCCAGTACTATGATGACAAGAACCCAGAGTTTGCTGCAAAAGCTGAGAGCTTCGGCTGGAAAGGTAACGAGATGGTGAAAGTCGACCGTGACATCATGGTACTGGCTAACCCTGAAATCGCGAACCTGCCTAACTGGGTAATCGCTCTGGTGGCTGCCGGTGGTCTGGCTGCTGCACTATCTACCGCTGCGGGTCTGCTGCTGGCGATCTCAACGGCGATCTCCCATGACCTGTTGAAGCGTACCTTTATGACAGGCATCAGCGAGAAGAACGAACTCTTATCAGCGCGTATTGCGATGGCCGGCGCGATTCTGGTGGCTGGCTACCTCGGCCTGAATCCTCCGGGCTTCGCGGCGCAGGTAGTGGCTCTCGCCTTTGGTCTGGCTGCGTCTTCGATCTTCCCTGTACTGATGATGGGTATCTTCTCAACGAAGGTGAACAAACAAGGTGCAATTGCCGGTATGCTGACAGGCCTGCTGAGCACACTGCTCTACATCTTCAGCTATAAGGGCTTCCTGTTTATTCCTGGCACTGAACTACTGGCGAATACCCCGGATAACTGGTTCCTTGGTATCGCTCCAGAGGCGTTCGGTGCACTCGGCGCCCTGCTCAACTTCATCGTAGCCTTTGTGGTATCGAATATGACGGCACCTGTGCCTGACGATATCCGTCAGATGGTTGAAGACATCCGCGTACCGAAAGGTGCAGGAGACGCTCAGGATCACTGATTAAACCAGTGAGACTAAGCAAAAAAACCCGGCTCTGCCGCACTGCTGTCCCACAGTTTTGGGATCATATAACGAGCCTCATCTGAGGCTCGTTTTTGTTTGGGTCGGGTGGTGACGGACTTAGCACCTCCTGAAGCGTCTTTCGCTCAAACAGATTCATCTGTA